>Ga0209341_10000955_pt1 | contig 29261 bp, 28 predicted proteins | sample RifCSP13_2_FD_184020 | JGI IMG/M metagenome (GOLD analysis project Ga0209341, IMG submission 184020) | Soil microbial communities from Rifle, Colorado - Rifle CSP2_sed 13_2 (SPAdes) (version 2) | ecosystem: Environmental > Terrestrial > Deep subsurface > Rock core/Sediment | place: Rifle... | reverse complement strand
TGCGGATTCCAGGTGATCAAATGCGCCCACTGATTTTCAAACAAATCCTTGAGGACTTTGTACTGCGCGATGATAGACCCCACCCTCGCCGGGTCTGCTTCGATAATCAGATGGGCCCGCATCGGCTCGTGCAGGGGCGCCACGCCTTGCGCGGGTAACCCCGGTCGGAGATCACTCCCGGCCCCTTGCATCACCCCGATCAGGCCTACCACGTTGTGGATCGCCTTCGTTCCAGCGCCGAAGACACCGTTGATCCCACTGTCCACGTAAGAAAAATAGTAGTCCAAAGCAATCCCGCGCACCACCGGGATAAAGGCGGCCATGATCTCTGTCAGAATGGACCCATCGGGATCTTGGTCCGGGTCATAGGACTGGAGGTAGGCGCGCCGATCGAGCGGGAGCCCCCGGGTCCACTCCCGTCGCCCAATCACCATCGAGGCGCATCTGGCGTGACCCCATTCGGGATACACCTGCGCCCAATCCACGCTTCGGGTGTGCACGTGGCGGAGCGCCTGTTCCGGGGTCGGATCTCTTGGCGCGCGGGGGAGGTGCCGGCACCGTTCCTGGGCGTGCGCTCCGCAGGCCTGAATGCAATCGTGCGCCAGGCGCCGAAACTCCTCCCGATGGGTGGGCGGGAGCTCTTCGGTATCGAAATAGGTGAAGCGGTCGGCCGCCGTGTCATGTTCTGCCCCGAGGAAATAGGTGTCCTCCGGGATGCGTATCCCGCGCTCGGCCAGCACGGCTCGCACCTTCGGGCTATTCAGCATGGTAGCGATCGCCCGGCCGTTCGGGCCCCCCCGGCTGCCCCCGCAGGCCCCGCAGTGATACGCGGCCGCGTACGGATTATTCTCCGTGGTGGACCCGTGCCCGCAGAAGAGAACGAGACGGGCCATGCCGCGGCGCGTGAGGCCGATCATCCGCAATTGCGCCTCGACCAGATCGACCTGCTCTGTCAGCGAAAAGCCCAGGGCGTCGAACTCCGCGAGTCGAGCGGCATGGTGACGAGCATCCAGGCCGTTTGCTCGCAGCTCGTCAATCAGGGCCAGCTCCTCTCGCGTTTCCTCCTCCGTCGGCCTATCGACGCGGAGAGAGGTCCGCACGGGGGGGATGAGCGTGTCACGGAGGGTCGCTGTCAGGACGCGCGACTTCCGGGGGAGCAGGGTTCTGCCCATGACGGTGATTCCGAAGGGAACTCCCAAGAGATCGATCAGGGAGTAGGCCGTCGCAAAGTTGGTTTCGAGGCGATGGTAGATCCCGTGCAGCGCCTCTTTCCACTTCTTCCGGTATGTGTGGCGCGCCTCCCGAGTGCCCTGGCCCGCGTGGAGCCCTTCGACCACCGTGTGCCTAGGGTCGATGGGGATGGGGCACGATGGCTTCGCGATCCCGGTCGCGAGGGGGCGCAGGATCATCGGCATGGTGAAAAAGCCGGCGGTCCCTAAGGTCTCGTATTCCTCGCTCTGGGCCTCCACATGGCGTCGGATGCCCTCTTCCCGCATATCGAGGCAAAAGATCAGCTGGGCCCGCGGCCGGCCTTTTCGCTCGGGTATCTGCCGATGACGGCTGAGCAGCGTCAAGAGCTGGTCCCGGTAGTGGGATTCAAACGCCTCAAGCCAGATGGGCCCATGGGTGGCTGGCGGCAGCTCATCGAGGAGACCAAGGAGCGTATTCGGCGCCTCGGGCGGAAGCGCTCGGATGTCCTCGGCCGACAGCCCCAAGATCTGGCCGAGGCGAAAGAGCCGCCAGGCATCGTGGTAGACCCTCTCGATCGCGTGGTGCTCTTCCCCTCCGCCCTCGCGGTCGGCGTAGAGCATCTCCGCAAACCGGAACCACTGGTCCTCGCGACTCAGGCCCCTCGCCCTCCGCATATCCCCGTAGCCCCGATGGGTGAAGGCGTCCCAGTTGAGGGCGATCCTCCCCTGGGCCGTTCGCACGATCCCGCCCGCCATGAGGTCCGGCAAGCCCCCTGCCACAGCCTGGGATCGGGCAACGTACTCGCCCGGGTGGGCCAGGAAGTAGGCGGTGAGCGCCGGGACTGTCCCCTCAATATCCCATTCCTCGCGGCAGAGGGTGAACACGAGCTCCACCTCATAGAAGAGCCGCACGGCCAGATACTGGGTGAGATCGATCGGATGATGCTGCTGCATTTCGTAGATCGGATGGGTCTCGCGCCACCCGATGATGCCGGCCCAGCCGGGGAGGGCGGCGAGGTGGAGGGTGAGATACTCGGTCCAGTACCTCTCCGGGACCCCCAGGGTCCGGAGGCTTTGGATCACGGCATCTTCCGGATGAGAAGGGAGCTGGCGAATTTTTTTGCTGGAGCCTTTGACCCCCAGGAACCAGCAGGTCAGATCCCGCTCGGCCACCCTCCGCCACGCCCCGTAAAATCCCCGCTCCCGGTCGGGCATCGGCCACCCGGCCAACCCCTCATCGAGGAAGGCGGCACACCATCGGATCATCTGGTCATTGATCGCCCCGGTGATGTGTGTCCCGGTGAGTCTGTGACACAACCCCCCCACCGTCCATTCCGGACCAATCTGCTCGATGGCCCGCTCCAGGGTTTCCCGGGCATTCCGCACAAGGTCAGCGCGGAGGCCGCGCTGCGGCAATCCATCGCGCGCCACCGCCAGGACCTGGTGCAGTCGAGCCTCCGCCACGCGCGCCTCCTGATCCTGGAAGGCCACCGGGTCTGCGAGACCGAGCTTCATCAGGACCGCGGCCCAGAGGGTCGAGACCGCATAACGCTCGAGATCCTGCCGACAGTGACGCGCGATGGCCGGCAGGGTCCTTCCGCTCCCGAGCGATCGGCGTGGCAGGCCCCGGAGGAGCTGTCGTTCCTCGTGGAGCCACAGGGTTGCGAATTCTTCGCGCGTGACCGGGGCGTTCCGATCGGTCTCCCACAGCATGCTGTAGTGCTTCTCGATAGAGTACAGGTAGCTGGCCTGCTGGGATTGCGGGATCTGCAGATCCTCCAGACAACGATAGCTGTGGTCCCGGGGCGTGCGCGAGATCTGCCTCATCCTCGCAGCGCCGGCGCGCACCGCCTCACCGATGCGCTCACGGATGTGGCCCTCGAGATCGAGGGTCGTGTGGGCATGGATCCACTCCGCCAGGGTCCACTCCTCCCCGACCCGCGCGAGCGTGGTCTCGAGATCGTGCGCCGCCTGCTGCAGGAGCATCGACCGGGTCTCTGGCGGCATATCCTGGCGGAAGCGGCTGGTCGCCTTCGCATGAAATACCTGCCAGCGGAGGGTGCCGTGCGGGAGGGGGGTCACTTCGTGCAGGAGCTGGGCGAGACAGACATCGCGCGCCTCCACCCGCCGCCCGCGCACCTCTATCGGGGGCCGCATGGTCAGGTGGGGGACCGCGGTCTCCACAGCCCGCCCGAGACCGTCTCGCGTGATCCTCCCGCACCCATAGAGTCGGCGGAACCCCTCGTTCGAGAGGTACCCCTGGCCCCCCAGGAGACGCTGGGCCTCGTGGACCGCGCGGTCAAAGGGGAGATACTCAAGGCCCTGCAAGGGATTCTGCGCGACAAAGCCATGAATGGGTCCCTTGGGAGGTAAGACCGTGCGCGCGCGAGCCACCTGCGATCGGAGACGCTCTCGCTCCTCGCCGACCGGCCCTTTCCTGCCCTCCGGCCCACGAAGCAAATCAAGCCACCGGAACCGCTGTTGATTGTGCTGTTCCACTGCCTCTGCCGAAACAGGGTGGTCACTTCGGTCGTGATGCCCACCCATCGCCCCGATTCCCTCGGTTGTCACCTGCGCATGAATCCCATCTCGAAGTGGACCATCACACTATCGAAAGATGATATACAAGCACGCGAGCACAAAGATCCCAAAGGCCATGGTTAGTAAGTAATTCTGGATCAACCCGGTCTGTAGGCGTCGCATGATATCGGACACGGTCTGGTTCAGCTCAGCCACCCAATCGATCCTCGCATCGCTCACCTCTTCATCGACCTCGGTCGAGGCCATCGCTGTCCCCGCGACGAAATGCGCCACCTGGTTCACCGCCCCATCGATCACCCGCTCGTCGATCCGGGCCGAGGCCATCGCTGTCCCCGCGACGAAATGCGCCACCTGGTTCACCGCTCCGTCGATGAACCTCTCGTCGATCCGGGACGAGACTCTCCCTGTCCCTCCGATCACAGAGGCGATTCGGTTCACCGCTCCGTCGATGAACCTCTCGTCGATCCGGGACGAGACTCTCCCTGTCTCTCCGACCAAAGAGGCGATCTGATTCACGGCGCCATCGATCACCCGCTCGTCGATCCTCGCCGAGGCCACCGCGGTCCCTGTGAAAAAATGCGCCACCTGGTTCACCGCCCCATCGATCAATCTGCCATCCATCCTCCAGAGGAGGTGGCAGACCCAACGGAATCTCACCAGGAAGACCGCGGAGTAGATCTCGTCCAGGAAGTACCGACGAAAGAGAACCACATAGAGCGTCGACGAGCGAAACGGCAGCTCCCACCACTGGAGGTACGAGACATAGGCAAGCCCGATCCCCGCCGCTGCCACCCCCAGCGGGAGGAGGAGCATGATCGCTGGCAAAGGTGCATTGCCTCCCCGGATTCCCTGAGTAAGCCCTTGACCCAAAAAATTATGGAGGCCCCCGTGCTCCGGCGTCACCCCGACGAACCCTGCTGCCACGGCAAAAAAGGCGAGGATGAGCACGGGGATCCAGATATTGGCCGGTGCCTTGCGAAGATGATGGATCGCGTGGGGATCCCCCCGGTAGTGCCCGGCAAAGGTGAGCAGATAGAGCCGGAACATGTAGAAGGCGATGAGGAACGCTGCGCAAAGCGCCAAGACCCAGAGGAAATAGCGCCCGCTGTTGAAGGCGGCCACAAAGATCCCCCGCTGCGACCAAAAGCCGGCCAGAGGAAAGACGCCGGCAGTGGCGAGAGCCCCGATCAGGAAGGCATACGCCGTCAGCCGCATATGAGGTGCGAGCCCCCCCATGCGTCGCACATCGTGTTCGCCATGGAGGGATTGGATCACCGACCCCGCCCCCAGGAAGAGGAGCGACTTGAAGAAGGCATGGGTGAAGAGGTGGAAGATGGCGGTCGCGTAGGCCCCGAGCCCTGCCGCCAGGAACATGAAGCCCAGCTGGCTAATGGTGGAGTAGGCGAGGGTCTGCTTGATGCTGCTCTGCACGCAGCCGATGCTGGCGGCAAAAATGGCGGTCAGGGCTCCGACCACTGCCACGAGGTTTGCGGTGTCGGGGGCGAGGTTAAACAGGGGACTCGAACGGACAACCATATAGACCCCTGCCGTCACCATCGTGGCCGCATGGATCATGGCGGAGGTCGGCGTGGGGCCCTCCATGGCATCCGGCAGCCAGACGGAGAGAGGAAGCTGGGCGCTCTTGCCCATGGCCCCCACGAAAAGGGCCAAGGTGATCACGGTGGCCAACGTGGAGCCTGCACCCAGCACCTGCTCGGCCCTGGCGAAGACCTCGGCGTACTTCAGGGACCCGAAGGTCGTCCAGATCAGGAACAGCCCCAGGAGGAACCCCGCATCCCCCACCCGGTTCACGATGAAGGCCTTGTTCGCCGCATCGCTGGCGTTCTTCCGCTCATACCAGAAGCCGATCAGGAGATACGAACAGACCCCCACCCCTTCCCATCCGAGAAACATGAGGAGGTAGTTGTTGGCCAGGACCAGGATGAGCATGGCGAACATGAAGAGGTTCAGGAAGGTGAAGTAGCGGGCGTAGCCGGGATCCCCATGCATGTATCGGACAGAGTAGACATGGATCAGCAAGCCGACGAAGGTCACGGTGAGCATCATCACCGTGGAGAGGGGGTCCACCAGGAACCCAACGGGGACCTGGAAATTCCCAGCGACCACCCACGGGTAGAGATCCAGATCGACGGTCCGGCCGGCAGCAACCTGGACGGAAATCAGGAGGGCGACGAGGAAGGAGAGGCCGACGGCGGGGACTGCGACCCAGTGCGCCCGATCCCGGATGTGAGTGCGGCCGAAGAGGCCATTGACGATGACCCCAACGAGGGGGAAGCCGGGCACCAGCCAGATCAGGTGCATCATCGCCGAGACGTCCTCAGGACAGGATGCCCGCTGAGACTCCGGAGGACCCACAGTGTGCCGTGAGTGAAGGGTCGGACACCCTTTGACTCGCACCGCCGACCTTCCCACAGGTCAAGAACCCGCCGGGAACCCTGAAGGAGGTGGGGGTCATGCCCGTCGCGGGAGGCGACTGCTTGGTCGAAGAAGGGAGTTGGCGGGGCACTACGGAACATCCATCAGTCCTGGGCGCGGGGCGCCGACCAGGGCCGCCATATTGCCGGGTGGGTGGCGGTTCTCATGCATGAGCTGGTGACACAGGGGGATCTCGTCGAAGGCAAAGGTCCGGGAGAGGCAAGGATCGACCTTTCCCGCGATGACCAACTGGTTCAGAGCCGCACACTGCTCATCATTGGCAAAGTGGGACCCCTGGAACCGCTTCTGCCGCATCCAGAGGTAGCGGAGGTCCACACCCGCGGTATAGCCGGTGGTCCCGGCACAGATCACCACCATGCCGCCCGTATCGCAGACGAATATCGAGGTGGGGATGGTATCCTCGCCCGGGTGCTCAAAGACCAATCGCGGGTTCTTCCGCTCACCGAGAACATCCCAAATCGCTTTGCCGAAGGCCCGGGCACCCTCTAGCCAGCGGTTATACGCACCCGTGTCCTTCCAGTGCGGCAGCATCCCCCAGTGGGTAAACTTTCGCCGATTGACGTACCCCTTGGCGCCCAGTTTTTGGCAGTAGTTCCCCTTGTCGTCGCTCGAGACCACCGCCACCGCGATGCCGCCCGCCGCCTTCGTAATCTGGATGGCCATCGACCCTAAGCCGCCCGCGCCACCCCAGATCAGGACCACGTCCCCGGGCCGGACCGCATGCTCGGGCCAGCCCTGGAGCATCCGGTAGGCGGTGGCACCCGACAGCATATAGGCCGCGGCGGCCTCCCAGCTGAGCTGGGGGGGCTTGGGGAGACACTGGTGGGCCTGGACCTTGGTAAATTGGGCAAAGCTCCCCCAGTTGGCTTCGTAGCCCCAGATCCGAAAGGTGGGGCTGAACATCGGATCGGCCCCGGACCGGACCACCGGGCAGTCAGGGCTCCACATCCCGCAGTGGATCACCACCTGGTCGCCGACCTTGAGATGCTTCACCTCGGAGCCGACTGCGTAGACGATGCCCGAGGCGTCGCTGCCGCCGATGTGGAAGGGGACGGTGTCGGGATCCTTCTGACGGCTCTTGATCACATCCACCGGGCTCCCGAGAGCGGCCCAGACGTTGTTGTAGTTGATCCCGGCGGCCATGACATAGACCAGGGCTTCATCCGGCTTGAGGGACGGGACCTCGACCTGCTCGACCTGAAAGGCCTTGATCGGCTCGCCGAACCTGTCCTGACGGATGAGGTACGCATGCATGGACTTGGAGACGGTTCCAAGGGGGGGCATCTCGCCGATGGCGTAGAGCGCTTTCTGTCTCATCCTGACACCTCGTTCGACCGGAGCCGTCAAGAGACAATAAGAGGCTCACCTTTCGGTGAGCCTCTTATGCGAACACCCTCGATTTCCAGGAGACGTTCCTTACGCCTTTGCCTCAGCTTCCTTCGGGGCCGGCGCCCTGGTGATAAAGGTCAAGGCGAGCCCAACAACGCATGCGATCGTCAGGTACCAGAAGGCGGTCGTCCAGGCACCCGTCGCAACCCGAACCTGGATGGCGAAGAGGCTCAACACACCGCCGGCCACGCCATAGGCGGTGAAGAGCCCACCGTAGTTGATCCCCAGGTTCTTGGTCCCGAAGAAGTCGGCGGTGAAGGCTGGCATCAGGGCCAGGGTGCCGCCAAACGCGAATCCCACCAGGCACACCCCTAGGGCATACATGGTGAATGTCGTCGCGTTCGGGAGGATGAACAACAGAGACACAATGTGCATGGCAAAGATCAGGGCCATCGCGTTCTTACGACCGATCGCGTCAGAAATCGCGCCGAAGCCCGGCCGCCCCAACCCGTTAAAGACGGCCAGCAGCGTCAGCGCCCCACCAGCGACGACCGGCGTCAGCCCGGCCACTTCCTGGCCAATCGGAGATGCCTGCGAGATGACAATGAGCCCCACCCCTGCAGAGATCAGGTATTCGGTCCAGAGGAGGTAGAAGGGAAGGGTCGCGACCATCTCACCCAGCGTGAAGTCGGCCTTCGCCACTTTCGCGCCAGGAGCCGGTGCCGGGGGGCTCCAGCCTGCCGGCCTGTACCCGGCTGGCGGGTTCCGCAGCAGCGCTCCACAGAAGGTGATAACGCCTCCGAAGATGATCCCAAAGATCACGAATGTCGTCGCGACGCCCACGCTTCCGATCAGGAGAGGTCCCCCAATGCCACCGATGATGGCGCCCGCGCCGAACCCCATCACGACCAAGCCCGTCATCAGGCCCCGCCGATCGGGCCACCACTTGATGGTGACCGCGAGGGGTGTCACATAGGCGGCGCCGAGGCCGAGGCCGGCGATGACGCCAAAGGCAATGTAGAGTCCCGTCAGGGTACTCCCCATGGGACCCGACAGGAGAAACCCGATCCCGACGAGGATACCTCCTACCATCGCCACGGTCCTCGGGCCTACCTTATCCTGCCAGCGACCGGCAAAGATCAACCCGACCGAGAAGAACGCGATCGAAAGGGCGAACGGCACAGTCGCCTCGAAGGCGGACCAGCCGTACAACTTCTGCAAGGGGATCCGGAAAACGCTCCAGGCATACAGGTTCCCCATGCAGAGGTTCATGAGGATTCCCAGGATCGGAAACATTATTCGGTTCGGAAGCCGTTCGTCTGCCATCTTCACGCCTCCCATCTTTCCAGAAGAGAGGACGACTTTGCCTCCCTTCTAAGCCACACGTGCGTAGAGACGTTGACCTCCCCCCCACCCTTGAAAGAAATTCGTCTTTGACCACCCCCCTTTCTCTTGTAGATTTATCTTTTTTCGATAACTACGGCCTCGGAGGTCTTGTAGTTGGTCTCTCCTACCAGATTTAACTTCCCCCTGTCAAGGGAAATGTATAAACCCATTTTACCGAAGAATAGCGTGCGTGGAACGCAAACCGCTTTACACTTGAAACGTATGCGTAAAATAGTGTTTTATTCAGGTTTTGTCAAGCAAAAATAGATGCTTGGGGCGCGGTGAGCCAGGACAGGTGAGAAAGGGTCGAACGGGGACCGTGAACCGAATGGGGCACGGCGGAAGCTATGGGGGGAGGTTCCCCGATGATCAAATCACGTCGGGGGGGAATTCCGGAGGGGGATTCAGCCGCCGGCTCCGCTTCCCGCACAGGGCACAGACGAGCGAGGTCCCCTGCTCGACGGTCTGCCAGCGGTGCCAGCGACAGGCGTTTTGCCGGATGTACTCCCAGCGGAGGCGATCCAGTCGGACCAGACGTTGAAAGCCGGCGGCTCCGATAATGCCGCCGAGGGACAAGAGCGACACGATCGTGATGACATCTGTGACAAACATGACTCAGTTATCCTCGGTGAGCGGTTGGCGTTCCGTAGAGTGCATCCTTGCCGCAATGCAAGAACTTTGCCAAGATTCCTTCTCTTAACACTCTTAACATTTTTGCCCGATCATGGCTCCCCCTCTGACACGGGGCCTCACTCTATATGACGCATAACTATCCGCTTTTGTTTCGCCACTCCCGTACGCCACCGCTCGTCCCGGGTGCCACTCCCCTGGCCCTCTGATGGGCGGCTGCGTGGATGTATTCTGCCTTTTCCCTTTTTCCTCCGCCTCTCCTGTGCTAAAAATCACGGCAGTGCCTTGGAAATGGCCAGGAGACACGAGGGTACCCGATGATCCGATTGCAATCCGGCGACCGGGGCCATAGATCGGTATCGAGACTGCTCCAGGCCGTCCTTGAAGAGTACGAGGTAGCCCTGGGGAGCCCCATTCACGCCTATGCCCCGGCCAGCCACCTCTCCTCTCCGCGGCGGGGCGACGGCCTGCACCTGCACATCTTCGCCCTGCCGGCCCGCCCCCACTGGTTCAGCCTCTGGGCTATCTTCCCGAGCGTCGAGATGCCCGCCGTCTTTTCCTGGGGGCTGAGGCCGGGAACGGAGCGAGCCCTGGCCCCGAGGAAGCTCTTTGCCCAGGGGGTCCTGAAATACGATCACAGCGGTCACGCCATCGCCGGGATTCTTGGGGAGAACATCTATCTCCTCTTTGATCTCCAAGGGCAACCCGAAGAGCTGGTGCCGCTCCTCCTGCGGAAGGCCTTCGACCTGTGCCTCGGGGCAGTGGCGGGGGTGCTTTCCCTCGAGACCGGAAGGCTCCCCCATCAGGTCCAGATCATCCTCCACCGCTTGAGTCACCCCACGGCCCTGCTCACTCTGGACCAGCTGAACGCTCGCGGAGACCGTCCGGGAAACGGGGATCCAGAGGGGGGGGTCGAGGACGAGGATTGGATGCAGAAGCGGATAGCGGTGAAGGAGGAGAATCTCAAGGAGCTCTCCCGGCAAATAGGGTCTCAGACCCGTCTCCTGAACAGCTGCCGGGAGCGGCTCCGCATGCTCAACACGCTCAGGGAGGCCGAGCACTCGGATGAGGCACTGGGGCGCGACATCGAAGCGTTGCTCGGCATCCCCGCAGTGCGAGGCGTCGAGGTCCTGAGGGACCGCCTGTGCGTCCTTACGGATACGATCGACACGGTCGTCGCCGGGAAGCGGTACCGCCTGGGACGCTTCCGCCTTGACATCCGCTTCAATGGCGATGTGGCCATCAGGAACCTGACCCGGGCATACGGCTACTATGACCACCCGCACGTGTGGAATGCCAAGCCGTGCCTCGGGAATATCGGCCCGAGCGTCCTGAAAATGGTCACCGAGTTTCAATGGGTGGCCGCGGCCGAACTGCTCCTTGAGTACGTGAAGACGGTAACCCCGAAAGAGTGGTATACCCCCATCGAGCACTGGGAGGAGCTCAAGGCGTGAACCGGCCTGGCGCCCCCCCTCCCCGGGTCCTCATTGCGCCGCTCGCCTTGCAGAAGCTGCGCCTGTACATCGAGCTCTGCCCCATGGAGATTGGCGGGCTCGGCGCGGTGGAGCGCTCCGGCCCGAACTTTGTGATCACCGACCTCTTCATCCTCTCCCAGAAGGTCTCTCCCGCAGAGACCGAACTGGACCCGGCAGCCGTATTCGAAATGCTGCAGGGCTGCATCGCCGAAGGGCGCGATCCCGCCTCCCTCTGTTTCTGGTGGCACAGCCACGCCGAGATGGACGTGGAGTGGAGTGAGACGGACGAGCGGACTATCGAGAGCTTCCCCGGCGACTTCATGCTCTCCCTGATCGGCAATAAAGCGGGGGCGCTTACCTGTCGCCTCGACACCCTGCGCCCCACCCGACAGGTCCTGACCGATCTTCCCGTCACGATTGTTCCCGACGGCGGTGAGGAGATAGACGAGGCAGCGCTGCGGGCGTCCATCGTTGCCGAGATGTGCGAGAAGCTCCAGGTGATTACCCGCGACCTCGAGCTGTATGACAGCCCAGTCGACCTGGAATTTCTGTCTCGCTTCCACCCTGAGCTCTACCCCCCAGGGTCCCCGCCCCCCACCGCACCCTGACCCTCCACCGGGCAGTTGGGGCCGTGACGGTCAGCGATCAGCCGTTGGCCATCGGGAAAGCCTCACGGATGTGGAGGAGTGGACGATGCGATTCCTTCGAGTCACCGACCTGCGATCGGCGGACAACCACGCCGTGCCCGCCTACCTCTTCCTCCCCGAAGCCCCGCGCGGCGGGGCCGCCGTGGTCCACGGCTACGGGGGCTGCAAGGAACAGATGCTGGGCATCTCGGCCCGCCTCGCCGAGGAGGGATGGGCGACGCTCGCCCTCGACCTCCGGGGACACGGCGAGCACCCTGCCCCCCTGGATGAAGACGTGCTGCAGGATCTCGAGGCGGCCCTCCATTGGCTGCGCCGCTACGCGAGGGTTGTTGCCGTCGGGCACAGCCTGGGCGGGCGGCTGGCACTCATCTCCAGCGCCGACCTGGTCGTGGCCATCTCTCCCGCCGTTGCCAGTCGGCCCTCCGAGGAGGGACGACAGATGCTCCTCGCGTTCGGCTCTACCACGGTCCGGAGCCCGAGTCCGAGCACCATCCTGGAATTGCTCCGGAGGATGGACGAAGTGAAGCAGCCCGACCGGCCGGTCCTGTTCCTGCACGGGGAACGGGACATCCCGACCCTGATCGAAGGGATTCGTCGCGTGGCTCAGGACCTCCCCCACGCAACCATGGCCCCCGTCACCACCTTCCAGCATCCCGAAACCGCACTCACGCCAACGATCATTCCCTATCTGCACCACTGGTTCAACCATCTCGATCTGAAATTCAACCCCGAGGTCTTCCAGCGGGCCATTGACTGGCTCAGGGAGAAGACCTGAGACCTGAGAGTTGAGACTGGAGACAGGAGCTTTGAGTCTGGGGTATTGATGTCTCTGGTCTCTGGTCTCGCGACGCCTTGACACCCCGATGACAGTGGCATAAGCTAACAGATCAACGAGAATGATGAGGCGAGACGTGGAGCGGATCGAAATCCAGGGGAAGAAGGTGCTGCTCTACCGGGACGGGACCCCGCATACGCCTAATCGTGAGGTCCCGCTCGAGGATTTCCTTCGGGAGGTCACCGCCGCCGTCCGCCGGCCCGGCCGGGGACACCACCTTCTCCTCCCGCCCGGGGCCCGCATCGTCAAGCTCGAGGGCGTGGTGAACATCCTGTGCATCGAGACACCACCCCAGGTGCGGGTCATCCGGTGGAGCGCCGCCTCTATGGGAAAGGGGGCGGAGTACGAGACCTTCCGCCTTGCCTTCCCCTACATCGTCTCTATCTTCCTCTTCTTCCAGGGACGCTTTGAGGATATGCGCGTCTACTACCGGACCGCGCCGCTGGAGGGCCCGGATGATACATTGCTGATGTCGAATCTTTGGAATGTGCAGGCCGACCCTGAGAAGCCTTCGGCCTGTCGTGCCTGTCTCAGGGGGAGGCCCGAGGACCTGTGGGAGAGACCGCTCGTCCAGCAGGTGAGGATGCTGCTCGATTTCTTCTGGGGGACCGGCTTTAACACCGACATCGTCGGCAACTGCTTCGAGCGGGCCAGGAAGCTCGACCCACGGATCGCCTCACCCAAGGCCTGGGAGGCGGCCTCAGAGGCCGACCCCCTCTTCCCTCTTCAGGTCCCGTGGGAGCGGCTGGATGTAACAATCGGGGAAGTCATAGACCATCTCGTGGAGTCCGGCCCCCAGCCTCGCCAGGCCATCGCCGACGCCTCCGATCTCGCCAATCTCATGTATCGTATCGCCGAGTCGAAGTGACGTGAGCCGCTTCTCACGCCCCTTTGCTGTTGACATCCTCCCGGACCGTCAATAGAATTCAAACAGTGTTCCCGAATCCGCCACACCCCCGATCGAGGGGACGAGGAACCTTGAGCAACGACCAACGGAAGCAGATCGGGGCGCCCGGTGGGCGTATCGCTGCACCACCCGCAGAGGTCGTCGGAACGGTGCGTGTCGTCTATGGAATTCACGCCCTATCCGTCGGCGTTGCCGGGAAGACGGTGGGCGACGTCCGGGTGGTCCTCGGTCAGGCCATGAACATCAGTCCGAGAGCGATAGCCCTCGTTGACGGGCAGGAGGTGAACGAGGGCCAAATTCTCCTGCCAGGTCAATATCTCGAATTTGTGCGCCAGGCTGGAGAGAAGGGCGATCGCCGCCGCAGTCGCCACGCAGCCAGGTAAAAGGAAGGCCTACGCTATGACCCGACCCATCTTTCCCTTCTCCGCGATCCTGGGCCAGGAGAAGATGAAAAAGGCCCTGGTGTGGAACGCCATCGACCCCTCCATCGGTGGGGTGCTGATCCGGGGGCAAAAGGGAACCGCCAAGTCCACCGCCGTCCGGGGCATCGCCGAGCTCCTGCCGCCGCGCCTCGTCGTGAAAGGTTGTTCTTTCGCCTGTCACCCCGACCAGAAAGAGGGGCTCTGTCCGGACTGCCAGGTCAGAATAGCGCAGGGGCAAGAGCTTTCGCTGCACGTCACCTCTACCCCCGTGGTGGATCTGCCCCTGAACGCCTCCGAGGATCGCGTGGTCGGATCCATCGACATCGAAGCCGTGCTGAAAACCGGTCACAAGGTCTTCCAGCCGGGAATTCTGGCGAGCGCCCATCGGGCCATCCTGTACGTGGATGAGGTGAATCTTCTGGACGATCACATTGTCGATCTCCTCCTCGACGTCGCCGTGACCGGGATCAACCTCGTCGAACGGGAAGGGGTGAGTTACACCCACCCGTGCCGGTTCATCCTGGTGGGCACCATGAATCCCGAGGAGGGGGAGCTGAGGCCCCAGCTCCTGGACCGATTCGGCCTGTGCGTGGAGATCGAGACGGAGCAGTCCCGGGAGCACCGCAAGGAGATCGCCCGGCGGGCCATTACCTTTCAGGCCGATCCCGAACGGTTCCGGTTGGAGTGGCAGGCCTCCCAGGAGACGCTCCAGGCCGAGATCGCCCGGGCCCGCGAGGCGCTCTCCACCCTGACCCCCTCGGAGGCGCTAATGGGTTTCGCCGCCGAGGTGGCGGAGGAGATGAAGGTCGATGGCCACCGCGCCGAGATCACGATGGTGAAGGCCGCCCTGGCCGCTGCTGCCTTTCATGGGGACCAGGAGCCGACGCCGGAGGATCTTCGAGACGTCATGGAGCTGAGCCTCCGCCACCGGGTCAAGCGCCTCCCCTTCCAGGAGAAGGCCCTGGACGCCAAGACCCTCGATCGTCTGGCGGGAGCGTTCGTCGAACGGAGGCATCTTTGACCCGGAGACACTGTCGAGGGTCTCGGTCGCCATCGCCCGTGGCGACAATCGGACCCTCAGCCCTTCGTCTTACACCCTTGAACTCCGGCCCTGGGAGGGATTGGAGGGGGGCGACTTTTCAGACGAGACGGCGCACGTCGGGGGGGCGGGACGCGCCTGTACCTGTGACCTGGACATCTGTCCCCATAACCAAGAGATGCCCTCCGAACAAAAGATCGAATTCAACGAGGCCCTCCTCCTCCAGATGATGCAGGGCTTCAACCCTCATCTCATCAGCCCCCGGAAGGAACGGCGAAGGCGAGACATGCCTGGAAAGCGTAGTACCGCTCGCACAGCCCAGAGCCGCGGGCGCTACATCCACGCCCTCCATTTAGGTCCCCTCAGCCGTGACATTGCGCTGGATGCAACCCTTCGAACGGCGGCCCTGTACCAACAGCACCGGGATCGAGGGGGGATGGTCCTGAAGGTGGAGGCCTCCGACCTGCACGCAAAGGTTCGAGAGCGGAAGGTGGGAAACCTCCTCCTCTTCGTGGTAGACTGCAGTGCCTCGATGGGGACGCAGCGCCGGATCCTGGCGACCCAGGGGGCGATCCTCTCCCTCCTGGTGGATGCCTACCAGCGTCGGGATCGGGTGGGCCTGGTCACCTTCCGGGAGCAGTCCGCGGCGGTCATCCTGCGGCCCACCTCGAGCATCGAGCTGGCCAAGAAGGCCTTCCAGTCTCTGGCGATCGGGGGCACGACCCCTGTCTCCAAGGGGATGCTGACCGCCTACGAGCTCATCCAGCGAGAGCTTCAGAAGACACGGGGTCTCATCCCCGTGCTGATCCTGATCACTGATGGCAACGCCAATGTGTCGATGGGCGATATGGATCCCAGCAAGGAGGCGATCCTGGTCGCGGAGATGATCCGGGTCAAGAAGATCCGCAGCATCGTGCTCGGGACCGGCGGTCAAGGCTGGCACATGCCGGACGGGAGTCTCTTTGCACCGGCCCAGGAACTGGCGGTGGCGATGGGCGGGGAGTTTTACCCCATGGACGAGATCACCACCAAGGCGATTCTACAAATCATCGGCAGTCAGCACGGCTTCCGTGACTAAAGGAACCGAGGCGGAGGGACGCTAGGATGGCGATACAGGATAAGCTTCTCATCGAGGAGCGCTATGGCCCCCTGGGAAGCGGTTCAACTCTGGTCACCATCAACGGGGAACCCTACGATCTCTTAGAGATTGCACGAAAACTGGGGTTGGATGGCGAAGATATACGACCCCTGGATGTCCACGAGGTCGGGGCGGAGCGGTACGCCGTCCGCTACTTCGATCTGGAGGAGCGCCACATCGTCGCCTACGAGTTTGACGACCAGTTCCGCCGTCTTCAAGAGATCCAATCTCACATCGCAGACTGGATGGGGGATGAGGCGTACCACGACTTCCCCTGGGGCGCCTGGTGTCCGTGGAGCATCTAGGGGCTTGCGAGGAGAATGGTTGCCGCATGGGCGATGTGATCGAGATCGTCGGGGATACAGTATACGCCATGGGAGGGGACGGGGCCGGGCGGCGAACCGTAGAGCGGCAGGTCGGTCTACGGGAGCTGCTGGGAGGCATCGCCTCGTCCATGGAGACGTCCCAGAGGGACACGACCCTCTTCCTCCCGGCCGGGACCCGGTACGTGAAAGTCCGCGGGGCCTCCACGGGACTCGTGGTAGAGCTGCCCCCCGAGATTCGGCGCATGACCTGGAGCCCGGCCACGATGGACCAGGGCGGAGCATACAGCACCCACTGGCTCGCCTTCCCCTATACCATTCACATCTGTATCTTGTATACCATCGAGGGGGACGAGGCGTACGGCGGAGGGCTGGAAGAGATGCGCGTCTATTACCGGAACGCGCCGCTCCAGTCTCCGGATGACGCGCTCTATGTCCCCAATCTCTTCAATGTCCAGGTCGACCCCGTCCTGACCTCGAACTGCCGCGCATGTCTCCGCGGGCATCCCGAGGATCTGGAGAACCTTCCCCTGGCGAAACAGATGGAGACCCTCCTCAATTTTTTCTGGGAGACCGGCTTTAACCTTGACATTGAGCGGAACGGCTTCGAGCGGGCCAAGCACCTGGATCCGCGGATCTCGTCGCTCGAGACATGGGAGTCGGCCTCAAAGGCCGATCCCCTCTTCCCCCTTGGAATCCGATGGGAACCAGCCGACTGCACCCCCAGGCAGGTGCTGGATCGGCTGATCGACGTACGGCGCCCCGATGTCAAACCGTTGCGGAGCGCCTCCGATCTCGCCGACCTGATGTACCGGCTGACGGAGGCCTCCTAAAGGAGCAAGATGGCGGTCAACAAGAAACTGCTGGGATGCTAGAAAGCTTGCACGCTAGAAAGCACCAACTAACGAATTCAGGGTCCACCCGTTCTTCCATTCTAGCGTTCAAGCCTCCTAGCCTTCTAGCCTTTCGTTGCTGACAGCGGACGGCTGACGGCTCGTAGAAAGGAGTAGAGGGGTATGATCGACAGGGAGACCATCGAGAAGCGGTATGGTGAACTCGGGACCAGGGATTTCCAACTGAGCATCAATGGGAGGTCCTATGACCTCTACGAGATCCTCCGGATCCTCGGCCAGGGGTTTGAGGACATCCGGCCCATTGACGTCTGTTCCGCCACCGAGAACCTGTACGCCATCCGGTACTGTGATCTTGAAGACCGGCACATCGTGACCATCGAGTTCGATCAGGAATTCCGATTGGTCACAGAGCACCGGACCCACTTGGCGGAATGGATGGGAGAGGACGAATACCAGGCGTTTGGGTGGGGGGCCTGGTGTCCCTGGACCATTTGACACGGGTGTTAGGTATTAGGTGTTGGGTGTTGGGTCTTGGCGGGTCGAACACCTAACACCCAAATCCCGATACCCGTCATCGGTGGTCGCACAGGACGGGGATGGGTTGGCGCTTTCGGCTCGCGAAGAAGGAGGGGGGAGACCGGGGTCTCCTCATGGAAGGATGGGCATCTCGCGAGGGGAGCCGGGAGGAGGTGGAATTCTTTCTCTTGATCGGATCTGACTATGGGACGGCCGACGTCCACTCCCTGCGTCGAGAGTCATTCGCCCTCATCGACTACTTCGCAGGGTTCCTGGGACCGCCGGCGAGCGGACCCCAACCGATCAATATTGGAGAACTGATGGACAGCGAGGACGAGATTCCGGTGAACGCCTTTTGGCACATCCGAGAGGATCACCGCGCAGAGATCGTTGCGGGGCTGCTCAAGGCCCTGGAGGGTCAGGAGAAGAGGGATGGATAAGGCGCCCCGGGTCGAACAGATGCGGCGGTACATCCACTCCAGGGAAAAAGAGCTCCTCTCCACGATCACAGAGATGACCGAAGACCAACTCCGATGGACCGTCCGCGTGTTCGCCGACTGCCTGGACGAGACCAGCCGGACCCGCTGCCTGGAAGGGTACAGCGAATACCACCCCTTCGAGAGGATTCAAGCCTTCGTCGCCTCCTTCATCCCCCAGTACACCCAACTGGCCCTCGCAGACCTCGACCTCAAGACCCAAATCGAAGGCTCGGGCCTCAGCACCCTGACGGAAGAGGAGCTTCAGAACATGTCCTGCACCGAGAAGTGGTACCTGCTGGCCTCGGACGAAGAGGCCCTCACCCCGGCGCAGCTCCGGCGGGAGATGGCCCGGCTCCTGTTCTGCCGGAGCTATGACCTGTACTGCGATCTCACCCTTTCCATGGCGGCCATCGAGTTCCCCAGCTACTTTGAAATCCAAGAGTCGTTAGCCAGGCTGTCCCCCGAAGATCTCCGCGCCCTCAGAAACAGGCTCCTGCCCAAGACCCAGGAGGTGGACAAGGCCCCACCCGAGGCCGCAGAGGAGATCTTGCTGGGCATCCGCGAGGAGATCGCCCGAGCCTTTTCCCTCGACAGACCCCTGGACAGCCTCTTTGAAGGCGCGATGCACCGGATTCCCCGGGGAGGAGACCAGGTCGCGGAAGCGACAGCGGCCCCGGAAACTGCAGCGATGTCCCGGGAGGAGCTCCAGCTATCCGTCAAGGCCCTGACCGACCTCATGACGGTCGACGAGATGCGCCGCGAGCTTTCCCCCCTCAAGGATCGCTACCCCTCCTTCTATGACATCCCAGAGGCGGACCTCCATGACCTCGTCAGGCGCCTCGATGAGAAGATCGGCGGCCGGACCGTCCTGAGCTTCACAGACCGGTACCGGTCGGGAAGTCTGGTGACGCGGCAACGGATCTCATCAGAGGTCTGGGCCCTTCTGCCTCATGAGGAACGAGTCCGTCTCCTCACGGAAGATGACGACGGCATGGACGCGAGTCAGATGGCTCGGCACATCAGCCGGGTCTTCATGAGCTATCTCTACGAGATGCTCCACGATCCGACCGCACAGATGTCCTTCCTGAAGGAGCCATTTTACCAGGTTCTGCAGGACACGATCATCGGACAGCTCGGCAAGGGGGGGAGCCAGGCCGGGCTGCGGGAATTGAACCGTAGAGTGACCTGTGGGATGCTCGAGGTCGAGCAGGCGCCCCCGGAGGAGCGGCAGGCCATGCTGCTGGAAGTCCGGAAAGGCATCGCAAGGGCCCTCAGCCTGCCGGAGCCCCTGCTCGACCCTGAGGCGCACTCCTAAACCCTCCATGGAGGACGAAAAATGCGCTGGCAATATCAGGATCGGATGGTGATGTTCAAAGAAACGGCCGAAGGGTTGGTCAGCGGATTGGATTGGCTCAATGACGTGGGTCGGGAGGGGTGGGAGATGGTTTCTGTGGTCCCCCTGATTGCGCCCAACAAGGATGGCTTCGCCTATGGAACGGTGGGGGCCCTCATGATCTTCAAGAGGCCACAGGCCGAGGGGAGGTAGGGACAAGGGATGCGTCAGGACGATCGGCAGGGGGCCCCAGGGCAGGGACAGGTGAGCCTTCCCTCCCTCCTGGCAGAACTGGATAGATGTAAAGCGGGGGGGGATGCTCCAGGGACCGGCTGGGCCTTGGCCAAGATCGGGACCGTCTACCAGACGCAGGGAAAGCATCGGGAGGCCCTCGCGGTCTTTCAGGAAAGTCTCAAGGTCTTTGAGGAACTGGCGGACAAGCCGGGGGAGGCCTCTGTCGCTGCGTTGATGGGCCATCTCTCGCTTCAGCAAGGCGCGTGGGATCAGGGGTTGGAGTCCCTGGACCGCGCCCGGCGTCTGCAGCAGGAGCTTGACGATCGGCCCGGGCTCGCCGCCACCCTCGGAAAGATGGGGACCGCCTATGAGGCGAAGGGGGAATGGGAGGAGGCGCTGCAGCGCTACCGCGAGAGTATGCGGATCAAAGAGGAACTCGGCGATAGGGTGGGCTTCGGCCTGACCTGGAACAATATCGGCACGCTGTGGGCCAAGATGGAGAGATGGGAGGAGGCCCTCGAGGCGTACGGGCAGGGTCGGCTCATCCAGGAAGGGACCGGAGATACTCGCGGGCTTTCGATCACCCTGGCCAACATCGGCCGCGTGCATCATCACAGGGGGGAGTGGCAGAAGGCCGCCGAATGCTACGAAAAGAGCTATGCCCTCCACGAGGCGTTGGGGGATGCCCTGGGGTGTGCCGGGATTCTCAACAGCCTTGGTCTTGCCCGCAAGGAGATGGGGGATCTCGACGGAGCAGAGGAGACGTACCAACGGGGGATCCAGATCCTGCGGGAACGGGATGACCTCCTCCGCGTCACGGTTCTCATGCATAATCTTGCGATCGTCCACGAGGAGCAGGGAGAGTATCGGAAGGCGCTCAGCCTCCTGGAAGAGGTCATCTCGCTCGACAAGCGGATGGGCAATCCCGATCTGAAACGCGACATGCTCACCTTCCGCCGCATCCGCCGGCGGATGTCCATGGAGCGGGACGTGCAGGTGGAACGGAGGGAGCTCGGAGAAAGATGAGGCTGTGGGAGATCACAGGCCAGCGGATCCTCAAAGCGGAGGTCCATCTGAAGGGGCCAGGCGCCTGGGTGATCTGTGAGGAGACCCTGGGCCGTGACGACCGTGGCGGTGCCAGAGAACCGGGGAGGATCCTCCGTGCTTCCTAGGTACCGATTAACCTCTCGGGAAAAGGCCCACGTCACCTCCGCCCTGCGGGACCTCCTGGAGTTTCGCGAAGAGGTCCTCTTCGCCTATCTTCACGGTTCGTTCGTCAACGGGAGCCGATTCCGGGACATCGATGTAGCGGTGTACCTGGACCACGCCCGCTGGACGCGGCGGGCCTCTCTCCAGTATCAGGTCACCCTCACCAAGGACCTGAGTCGGGCCTTGCGTCTGCCTGTGGATGTCACTGTGCTCAATGTGGCCCCCCTGGGCCTCCGGCACAACGCTGTCTCCGGACGGATTCTCCTCTGCCGTGAGGACCGGACGCGCGTCCACTTTGCGGACGGGGTCTGCCGGCACTACGAGCAGATTCGCAGGACGGCCCGCCACGCCCTCTTTACCCTCCTCTGGGGACATACCACGGCCCGCCGCCTGACCCGATCCCGGTGATAACCTCCTCTGCACTCTCTGCACCTTTCTGTACTTTCTGTACCTTCTGCACTGTCTGCACTCTCTGTGCTTTATATACTATCCCTTGCCGATCAGATGGCTATCCAACTCCTTCTGGGCTTCGCGGAGTGTCTTGAAGGGCCACCGCTTGACAGTCGCCTCCTGCGAATGCTTACAGGCGGCGCAGCGCATCACACACACCGTGTCGACGTAATAGTGGCCGCAGTTGGGATCGGCGGGGTCATCGGCCAAGGCGATCCGCTCAAAACTGTCCACCCGGTGAAACTGGTCCGCGCCGCCCTGGCCACACCGCTTGCAGATCACTCTTCCCCCTGCCCCTTCTGCACCCTCTGTACCCCTCTGTACCCTTTTGTACTTTCTGTACCCTTTTGTACTTTCTGTATCGCGTTTATCGCTGGCACCCCTGGACCGCCTCCCTCGCCTCCTGAAAGAGATCGAGGGTTCCCTTGGCCCGCTCGAGATCACGCTGGGCCTGGATCTGGCCCAGCCGGGTATTCCACGGACCGAGATCAAAATCGTGAGGATCGGCCGAGTACGTGTCGATCAGGTCCCGGTAGAATTTGATCATCCGGCCAATGAGATCCACAGCGTACTCCCGCCCCTGGATCTTGAGGGTGTGGACCCCCATGTCGATGAGGTGGGGAACGTCCTCGAGGAGAAAGAAGGCATCATTCTTGAGGGCGACCCGGTCCGCCCAGCGGTCGTGATTGCCCCGCAACAGGCTCCACGCCTCAAGGCAAACCCGGTAGTCCAGGCCGCCACGGTTGGGGCTTCCCTTGAACAGATCTTTGCCGCTCTCATCCTGGCCCCGTTCAAGCCGGTGGTATGGGGACATCCAGCACTTGCCCAGATATGTGTAGCACTTGTTGGCGTGGATCAGGACCTCGACCCCGACCTCGATCTCCCGACGCGAGCGGAGCTCCTTCAGCGAGAGCTTGGTGTCGGCCACCACCTGGCGGACCCCGATCTCGCGGTAGAAGCAGATGTCTTCGTCATTCAAGATGTTGGCCCCAATACTGGCGTGGATGGTCAGGTCGGGAAATGTCCGGTGCACCGCCGCCATGACCCCCACGTCGCTTAGGATGACCCCGTCGATCCCGTCGCGCACCCATACCTCCATTCGCCTGAGCAGACGTGGAAGCTCCTGGGACGTGGGATGGGTATTGACCGCCGCGCGGACCTTGACGCCCCGGGCGTGGGCGATCCGGACCGCCTCCCGTAACGCCTCATCGCTCAGTTCGTAGGCGTCCCGCCTCCGACTCCAACCCTTGGGCCCGACGTAGAGGGCATTCGCCCCATTTGCCACGGTCGCCTCGACCATCTCAATGCTGCCCGCTGGCGCAAGTAGCTCGACCATTGGTCCCTCCTCATGATGAGCTGTCCACAGTCGGCTGTCGGCTATCACGAGATGACCTTGAGCTGGCTGCTGACGGCTCGGCTGAGCGGCTCGACTGAGTTCGCCGAAGTCTCGCCGAAGCCAGCCGACAGCTGACTGCCGATATACAGTTGTCCCGATTGCCCGAAGTAGAAGCCGTTACAGAGCCCGACCTTCGCGTGGCCCTGGATCCTCTTCCACCAATCCCCCAGGATCTGATACGCGCCGCTCAGGCTGTGCTCCAGGGCCTCTTGGTAGACCTGCCCGATGTCGCGACGGTACACGGGATCTTCCGAGATCGCCTCCACCCTGAAGGAGCGAAACCCAGCCGCGACCAGGCGGGGGAGATGTTCCAGCATGCAGATATCCCGTCCGCTGAGGACCCCCTTCCCCACCGACTTCATCGCCCACTCCCCTTGACGGAGGTACAGATCCTGCTGGCACAGATCCGGACATTTCATTCCCCACGCCTTTTCATACTCCAGCAGGAAGCAGTAATCGGATATCCCGAGGGGCATCTTGCCGTGCAGGAGGATCTCCAGCTCCAGCCCGGTGTTCTCCGCCATCCCCTCGATCTCCTCCAGCGAGAGTTCGTAGTTGGGGGTCACACGGGCCGCCCCGTAGTCCCGGAGGACCGCGGCTCCCGTGTCGGTGTAGACATTCGCGAAGCCACCGATGTGGATCGCCAGACCAGGAAACTCCGCGTGGAGGATCCGGACCACCCCCAGGTTGTGCGCCTCAACGGCGTCCACCCCCTCCTCGGCGGCCACGGCGATCGCCCTCCGGATTTGAGGGAGGAAATAGTTCCGGGGGGCCGCATACGTGGTGAGGTAGACCTTGCGCCCCGCCCCCCGGCAGTGGCGGATCCCGGCCCGCAGATCCTCAAGCCTCTCCAAAAAATTCGCCTCGTAGTCCCGGCAGAACGGATTTCCCAGGTAGACGGCATCGTACGGACCGAGATCCGACGCCATCAGATCTTTCATATTGGAGATACCAGTGTTCAACTCAAAGGCACGATTCATGGTTCACCGTTCACGGTTCAGGGTTCATGGTCCGAAGTCCGATGTCCGATGTCGCCAAGAGCGAGGAGGGGGTTCCTTCCGAGGCAGGCGACATCTGGCTTGCGTCGGCCGGGGTCCCGCCGCCGGAGCGCAGCGCAGGTGGGGGTGGCCCGCACTCGCGAATTCCAATGCCTCAGCATGCGTAACGTTGCCCCTGCGCATCAAGTCCCCGGAGAATATGGCGCCGCCGAGGAAGGTCCCTCCGAACTCTTGGTTCACGGTCATCGGTCATCGGTCGTCGCCCCCTCACCGTCCGACGACCACCCACGATGTCGGGAGGCCGACTGGCTCGGCGTCGGCGATCTGCTGTCCGTTTCGGGCGCGATCGATAGCACCCCGGAACTGCCGGACTAACGAGAAGAGCAGCTCTACGGGGAGGCTTCTCCCCTGAAGCTTGATCACGTCCACCCCCGCCTCCAGGTAGGCCCCGACCTCGGGTGCCCGGCTCACCTGGCGGGCGGGCAGCACGCGCTCATCTCTTTTCTCCCCGTCGAGATACAGGCCCCAGGGATGCTGGCATACCTTGAAGCAGACACCCGCGCCCCCCCGCTTGATCGATCCGGTGAGCCGCTCACCGTCGGCCGGCATCTCCGGCATCAAGGCAGGATTCGTCCGGTAATAGCTCGGCATCCAGCACTTCCCGAGCTGGTGAAATTCATCCACCATATGGATCATGACCTCGATCCGGGCCTTGACATGCGGCCGGATCTCGGCGATCTCGGCAGGGTGGAGCGTCCCCGGGAGGACCACGCAGCTCGCGCCGATCTCCCCAAGGAGCGCCACGTCGTGAACATTCAGGGCGCCGCACCCGATGCTGGCGGTCAGCGACAGGTCCGGATAGCGCCGGTGAACACGGGCAAGGATGCCGGGGTCATTGAGGATGACTCCTGCGATCCCCCATGCACTGAGCCCCGCAAGGCGTTCAAGGAGAAAGTCGACCTCATGGCCTCGCGGAATCGTGTTGAGGGCGAGCTCGACCGTCGCCCCTCGCTGGCGGGCCAGGGTCAGGACCTCTTGCAGTTCTGCCGGGGTGAGCTCACCCCGGGCGCCCCCTCGACTCCACCCCTTGAGCCCCACATAGATGGCATCCGCCCCTGCCTCGAGGCTGGCTTTCGCCGCCTCCACACTCCCAGCAGGAGCCAGGAGAGTTCCCCGATCCTTCATGGCCATAGCATCCTCGTCCGTTCGACCAAGCGAACGAAGCGCCAGCACGATACCACCCGCATCCGGACCCGTCAAGGGGAAACTCACTAGCGGGTTTGCCCCCCGATGACCCGGGTGATGAGCCCGGCGACCTCGCGGAGCTTCCGCCCACACCGGGCAAGCCGACGGCGTGGCAGAAGGGAGGCAAACCCAACCACGCCCAGGGCAAGGGTCACTTGACCGCGGTGGTCGAGGATGGGGGCCGCGACGGCGTTCACGCCCTTGGCCACTTCTCCAAAGCTCTCGGCAAACCCGCGGCGGCGCACTTCGGCCAAGGCCTTCTTTATCTGCGGGTACCGCTGCTCCCTGCGGCGCTCGGGCCGTTCCAGGACTCCTCGAGACCAGAGCCGATCCAGATCCCCCTCGGGCACATAAGCGAGAAAGCACTGACCTAACGCCCCCTGACCCAGAGGGAGCGCCTGGCCGATCGGGATCGTGATGCGGAAGGGATCCTGGGCCTCCACCCGTTCCACGATGATCACCCGATCCTGAAACCGCTGGCCCAAGAGGCAGGTGAGCTTGAGCTCATCAAACAGATCCTGGAGGAACGGTTTAGCCACATCGGCCCGACTGGTAGCCGCCGAGGCCGCCCCTCCGAACTCGATAAGGGCCGATCCCAGGCCGTACTTCTTCGTCCCCCCGTCGTAAGAGACCAGGCCATGCCGGGCCAAGGATCTGAGGATGTTAAAACAGGTGCTCTTGTTGAGTTCAAGGGACCGGCTGAGTTCGGAAACACCCCAGGGCCGGTGGTTCCGGTCTTTCAAGAACGTGAGGATCCGGACCGCGCCTTCCACCGCCGGGACCTGACTGTGTGCCATGGTGAGACCCCTCGAATGTTCTCTAGGTAGAACACAGTTCTGGTCATTAAACGATGTCTCACCAAAGCTGTCAAGAGAAAAAGGGGCGCGCAACAAAAGAGGGGATCCCGACATCGTCGGGACCCCCTCTCTTTTCTTCGCTGATTTTCGTGCTGTCGCGAGACTACCTCTTCGCCTTTTCGGCCTCCTGCTGCCGGAGGACGCGCCGCAGCAGCTTCCCGGTCCCCGGACCGCCAGGCCCAGGTGCCCGGGGCATCTTGTCGATGAACTCGACCTCCCGTGGAAGCTTGTAGACTGCGACCTTGCCCTTGCAGAACTCGATCAGCTCCTGCTTCAGTCCATCCGAGCCCTGCTGACCCGCTTTGAGCTGGACAAAGGCCTTGGTCTTCTGGCCCATCACGGGATCTGAAGCCCCCACGACCCCTGCATCCGCGACGGCGGCGTGGGTGACCAGGACATCCTCGATCTCCTCCGGGCCGATCCGGTAGCCCGAGGACTTGATCAGGTCATCCTCGCGCGAGAGGAACCAGATGTACCCATCTTCGTCCATGGTGACCATGTCGCCCGCCCGGCACCACCCTTCCTTGACGACCGAGCGCTGCTTCTCGGGATCCCGCCAGTACGTGGTTCCCGTAGGTCCCCGGGCAACAAGCTGTCCGGTCTCTCCGGGTTTACAATCCTTCCCCTCCTCATTGATCACCCTGACCTCGTATCCAGGGATGGCGGGACCGATGGAGCCGGGCTTCACCTTTTTGGTGGCCGCCGACGAGATGAAGACGAACATCATCTCGGTGGTCCCCAGCCCCTCAAAGATCTCCTGGCCGAACTTGGCCTTCCAGTCGTGGTAGGTCTTGGCCGTGAGCGACTCTCCCCCGCCGGTACAGACCCGGAGGGAACTCAGGTCGTATTTCTTCTCGGCATCGGGGACCTGGAGCATCTTACGATAGGCTGTGGGGAGGGCCGAGAGGATGGTCGCCTTGTGCTTCTGGATCTGGTCGAACATCCCCTCGGGGCTGAAACGGGGGAAGATGGAGACGGCGGCCCCGAAGCGGTACGGGATCGTCGCCACGGCGGAGTAGCCAGCCGCCATGGAGATGGGGGCGGCGCTCAGGATGACGTCATGCTCTGTGATCCCCCAACAGTACTTGCCGAAGCCGTCGGGAACGATGAGCGCCTCCTCAAGGAAATGGGCCGTCCCCTTGGGGAGGCCCGTGGTGCCGGAGGTGTAGAGGAGCACCGAGACATCCATTCGATCGCGGCGGACCGGATCACACTCCGGCTTCCCGCCATCCACCAGCTCCTGGTAGAGAAGATACCCCTTCTGCTTGAACGTGGCCTGCTCTTCGGGGGTGCCGCCGATCACGATGATATGCTTGAGCGTCTTGAGATCGGGCCTGGCCTTTTCCAGCTCCTCGAGCAGGGCCGACGCGACCACCACCGCCTTGACCTCGGCATTGTTAAAGACGTGGGCGATCTCGGACCGCGAGAAGAGCCCGGAGGTCGGCAGGAAGACGCCCCCGATCTTCAAGACGGCGAAATTCGCCACCAGGGCGGGGGGGATATTGGGGGCGCGCAGGGCCACCCGGTCCGCCTCCTCGATGCCCAACGCCTTCAGGCTGCTCCCGAGCTTGTTGACCATGCCCAGGAGCGCCTTGTACGGGATCTTGCGATCCTCAAAGAGGATGGCCGGCCGATCCCCCTTCCCACCCGCCACCTGCTTGTCGATGAGCTCTTCGGTGCTGTTGAATTTCTGCGGGTAGGCCTGATACTCCGGGAGCTTGTAGGCCCGGGTCGGCCAGAGCTCCCTCGGGGGGAGATATCCTTCCGGGATCTTTCCCATGGCGCCTCCTCCTCTAGGCCTTGCTCAGCAGTTTTTGCAGGGCCTCCTCCACGCCGATCAATTTGTTCTCTTCCTTATCCATCCGGGGATACACCTCGGTGGGATACCGATCGGTCTCCTTGTCAAAGACGAGGACAGCTGGAACCGCCTTTCCGAATTCCTCTTCAAGCGCGCCCTTCGTTCCGAAGACCGCGCGCTTGGCCGCACTGGGCCCGGTCACGGCCGCATTGTAGGTCATGAAGGCGGCCGGCTGCTCCCCGCAGTCCTGGATCTTGATGTTGACCCCCTTCGCCTTCAGTTGATTCGCAAGATCCACGGCCTTCTTGTTGTCACAGGAGTACTGCTTCGCCGGCTCTTGCTTGCTACTGTAATACAGTTCAACCTTCATAGCACAATCCTCCCTCTTGTCAACGCCCGGATCGCCTCACGAACTATTACAAACGCATTTCATTTTCTGACAATGGAGCACCTTTGCCCTATTATGCCATTGCTCCATTGGTCCATTGCTCCATTGGTCCAAAGTGAACGCACTTAGTGCGTTTACTTTGGCTCACCCTACCATGCTCTCTTTCTGCCGGTCAAGGTCATCTCCCGAGAAAAACAGGCCACGGCTGCTCATCACAGCCGTGGCCTGTCTCTACCTTCCTGGATCGCCACAAGGGTAAAAGCTACTTGCCCGGCTTCCATCCCTTGGGAATGATCCTCCAGTAGGGCCAGTCGATCTTGATGCAGTAGCCGTCGTACGCCTTCTGGATGTGGGCGTCGAGCGCCGGCTTATAGCAGTCAGGGCTGTTATGGATCGGACAGTTCTGCGTTGCTGCCATCCTGGTTGCCTCCTTCCTCTCGAGGGGCGGGGCAGGTTTAGGGGCTGCGACCTGGGTCCGGGGAACAGGAGCGGGCTTGCCCGCCCTTTGGGCCGGCCTTGGGGGCGTTCGTACCTTCTTTTTGGCGGCTACCGGCCTGCTCTTTGGAGCAGCCGGTTTCATCGCTTTCGTCTTGGGCCTGCGACCCTTCGCCGCCTTCTTTCCCACCCGAGCAGGGCGCCGCCCCTTTCCCCCCCGTCCCTTTGGATTTGGCTTCGGCACCTAATCGCTCCTACTTATGTCTTCCCTCCATGATAAAGCGCGGCCGGCTCCCCACCAGGTCTTCGGCCTTGAGCGGCGCGCCGCTCACCGGCTTGCCCCGGATGCTCTTGGTGATAGGGATCGGCTTGCCGACGAAGTCCGCCCGGGCCATAACCGGCGGGTTCACCTTGGTCGTATCGGTGATCTTGGTCTTGTAATCCTTGGACTGGGCGAAGCCAGGCAGCTTATCGTGGGGCGGCTTGGCCTCAGTGGGCCCGGAGACCCGCGTGCCGTTGTCAATCTTCACCGCCCAAATGGCGTCGCAGCCGGCACACTTCACCTTCCCGTCAAAGAACCAGAAGGTGAACGGGTCCAAGTAGTTGACGATCTGGCACTTGCCGCACTCCAAGAGCAGCGAGCAATGCTTGAAGTCTGCCATTCACCTACCTCCTCGTCAGCCCAGGGGGGACCGCCCTTCGCGGCCCCCCTACCCGTCGCTGACCTTTAGATGATATCGTTCTTTTCCA
>Ga0209341_10000954_pt1 | contig 29283 bp, 28 predicted proteins | sample RifCSP13_2_FD_184020 | JGI IMG/M metagenome (GOLD analysis project Ga0209341, IMG submission 184020) | Soil microbial communities from Rifle, Colorado - Rifle CSP2_sed 13_2 (SPAdes) (version 2) | ecosystem: Environmental > Terrestrial > Deep subsurface > Rock core/Sediment | place: Rifle... | reverse complement strand
ATGGTGTGTCTCTACATTAGGCTGATGAGGGCATCAGCCCCTACTTTGAGAGGATAGAATGCAGGCTGATACTTTTAATTTTTAGATGCCGCGTGGCTCTACCACGGGGACTTTTAGTTTTCTTTTTGCTTTACAGTTGGCAACCCTTTGCTCTTCCACCCAGCAATTCCACCTGTGATATTGTAAACCTCAACAAAATCTAAGTCCTTCATTATCACCACAGTCTTAGCGCTACGACCGCCTAATTGACAATGAGTAACGTATATCTTGTTTTTATCCAGTTTGCCAAGATCGCCTTTAAAGGTCTCGGAATAAAAGTCGAGATTTATTGCATTCTCTATATGTTCGTCTTCAAATTCCTTAGGGGTACGAACATCAAGGATTACTAAATTTGAATTATCTTTGTTCTTTTCTATCAATACAAAAGCTTCACCTGGTGTGATGTTTTTAATTATTTTTGTTTCTGAATTTGTTTTTGGTGGGTTAGATTCTGCAGCCGCCTCATTATATACTTGAAAAACCCCGATAATTAGAGCCCATAGAATCAGTGACTTTATTGTCTTGTTAATCATTTTCGTATTGCTCCAAAATTTGTTTCTTAATTGCCCGTTTCACTTTTGATATAAGTTTCTAACGAAGTTCCCTGCAGCAAGCTGACACGAAGTGTCATTCCGAACCATGTCCTGAGCGAAGTCGAAGGAGCAGTGAGGAATCTCAATTGGATTGCTTCGTCGTTTCACTCCTCGCAATGACATAAAACACCCTCTAGCAAACTGCAGGGTATTATCACGCTAAACAAGAATTCGGTTTCAATAAGCCTAACAAAGAGTGATATGACTTGGGTAACTGCTTTGAAGACTTCGGTCACGCTGCTAAAAAAGCGGCTTAGACTCCATCTCCTCAGTTTGTAACGGGTTTTCCCAAGACTCTATCTCTTCCTCCTTCAATGGGTCGTATAATGGAGCGCCTTTCCCGGTAAATGGCTCTGACCGTCTCAATACTGGATCATACTCGGCTCCTGGTGGTTCCTCCTCTTCTTCAGCCACAGACTGACTATTGCCGGTTATCGCAGAGCACGAATACATTCCAGTTATTAATGTTACCACTAACATAAATGAAATAAGAGCTTTAATCATGGGTTATTCTCCTTCTCTAGCTCTGCATAATAGAACAAAACAACTAAAATATCAAAAATTTGAATTCATCTTTTTTAAATCTCATACATACTTTACCCCCTTGGCTTTCTCTCTTTTTTCTCAAAAATTATCCGCAGCATTTCATCTTGATACTTGGCTTCTTTGACTGGAAGGTCAGCTAAAAATCTTGGAAGGAGTATGTTACGGCGATGGTTCTCGATTTGTATTGTAAGTTCATCCTTGATTTGAAAGAGCTTAATTTCCTCCTTAGATACGAATGGCAGTTTTAAAAGCAACTGGTAGGAACCCCCTTCTTTTATTATTTCATAAGGTTTCCCTTTGAAAAAGATGCGAATCGGGTCCTTCTTTGAAAAAAGATTTAGACCAAACTCCTCAAGCGAATTCATACCTAAAACCTCCTTCGAGAACAACTTTGCTTCAAAGGTTGGAATTGGGCTGAATAGCTCCTCCACCTCTTCTCTATAGCCAAGTTGGGTTTTTTTCCATTCCTCAAAAAATGGGTGCTCCAATTCTTTAGGCATAGTTCTATTGATAATGACTGAATCCACTGGATAACCGTATAAGTTCAGATAAGTATAAGCCCTTTGAGTCTCTTTAATAACCATCTTCTCCAAATTTAGTACTAAGCGGATGGAGGTAATTTCCGGATTAGAGAATGTATTATGGATAGAGTCAAGCTTATCGAATAGTTCCTCTATAGCATCATATGTGTGATCCTCGGGGAGGGGCATGTCCGTTACAACCTTCATTGCTGGTCTTATTACTTTTATCACTTTTCTCTCTATAGGAAATACCTTAACTATCCACCACCTTGCAACATCGGGTAGCGAGAGCAACCTTAAAGTCTCTCCTGTTGGAGCACTATCCACTATGATTACATCGTATAACTCGTCCTGGAAGTGGTGATAGACCCAGAGAAAGGATGATACCTCCTCCATTCCTGGAAGTATGCTAAACTCCTCTGTTAGAATCTCATCTACTTTTAACCACCTGAGTAAAGATTGAAGGTACTCTGTTAGCTTTCCCCAATATTTTTCTACTGAATAATAAACATCTACCTCTTGAGCAAAAAGGTTTGGCATTATTTCCTTCGGTTCAGGGCCTAGTTCCATATCAAAAGAATCTCCTAAGCTATGGGCGGCATCTGTTGAGATAACAAGGACTTTATATCCCTTTTTTGCCGCTAAAAGGGCAGTGGCCGCCGCCACTGTAGTTTTTCCAACACCGCCTTTTCCAGTATATAAAATTATTCTTTTTGCCATTTATTTTTACACCTACAGAATTATATCTTAAGCATTGCACTCAATATAAGATTAGAGTAAGGATACATTAATTCGTCAGAAATCCAGATTTGCTATATAATGCAATAGTTAATTTATATAAAACTTACATTTCAAAACCGAGGAATTTGACAAAATCAAATAATATGTTGAAATTAATGCTCAATTTCAGAATTTATTTTGACCACGAACATTATTCAAGGAGCAACAATAAATGATTTCTCAAGCAAGCGAAGCACTTCTCGGAAGTGTATATGGAGAAGATAACGACCAGATTATAGAGGTTGTCGTAAAGGAAGAAGAGAATAGGTTTGAAATACGCCTACTCAACTATGGGGAAGGTTTAGGTTGGTATGTGCAAAAAACCCTACCTATTGATTCTAATCAGGCGGAGGCACTGGTTAAAATCCTTTCTAAGACAAATAATCCTACCGAAAAGAAGCTAATAAGGCACGATGATATATCAACTTTTGGAAAGGTAATAAGACTCCCATTAGCTTAGAATACTTTTCTTAAATACATTTTAATTAAATGTAGCGGAGGACTTCAGTCCTCCGTTTTAATTGTCATTCCCGCGTGTTTCAAGCGGGGATCCAGGTAGAGACGCAAAATCTTGCGTCTCTACAAATAGATGCCCGATTAATGCACTCGGGCATGACATGAAACAATTCTAAAGAAAACCGCTACAATTCTTTTCTAATGCCGATTTCTCGTTAAATTAAATAAAATAGGCGGGCACTCACTCCCGCCTATTTTAAGAAAGTTAGAACCTGCTAAGATTTTACAAGAAAAGGAATTTTGTTATTTCACCCTAAAGGTCAGTTCTTTGTCTTTAACCCTTATCTTCTTTAATTCAAGGAGTTTTTCAAGCTCTTCACAATCCTTCTTTTCAGTCTCGACAAAATTCTCAACCATAACCCGAAGTGGTGTGTCATCCTGAACCATTTTTAAAAGGGATTCATAATGCTCATAAACCTCTCTTGCAAGTGCGAGGTCCTGTTTTAACATTTCCACTAGATCTGATGCTTGCTTTACTGGCGCTGGCTCTACTGTAGGAAGCCCTCCCAGAGCAACAATCTTATCCCCAAGTATCTTTGCATGCTTAAACGATTCCTCAGCATGATCACGTAGCATCGGCGCTATTGATTCTCTAAAAAGCCCTTGAACAAGAAAGCTGTGTTGAAGCCCTTGGATGACACTAGCGTATTCAAGAGAAAGCGCTTTATTTAGCTCGTCAATTACCTTCTGAACGTTCATCATCTCCTCCTTATTATTAACTGTCTATGAAGACATTTTACAAATTTATTGCAACTATTGCAAGGTTCTTTTCAAGGTTTATTAAACAGAACTATTCCTCAATTATAGCTACCGGCCTTACCCAGCCAGCGCTTCCACCGAGAATCTTTATAGGAAAACAAGCCACCTTGAATCCATAAGGTGGAAGTAGATCTAAATTAGTAAGTTTTTCAATCTGACAATATTCCTTTTCAATCCCAGCAAAGTGTGCGCCCCAGAGAACAGTGCTATCACCAGTTCTTTTAAACTCCTCCACCATTGCCGCAAAGGGTCTATCCCATCCTGCAGAGTCCGTTCCCATTACCTTAACCCCCTGATTACAAAGCCAGAGTGTAGACTCCCTTCCCAAACCAGGAAACTTAGACCAGTAATCCATCGTCTCCCATAATTTGTCTGCTCCTGTCATAACAAGGACAATATCAAATGGCTTAATCTTGTATGAGATTTTATCCAGTGCTTCTTCTAAATCAGATACGGTGATTAGTTCTCCTGGTTTCTTATGCCTCATATCTATTACAACGCCATCTCCGTAAAACCACTCAACGGGAACCTCGTCTATTGTTTTCGCCTTCTTCCCCTCAGAGGTAGGATGATAGTGCCAGGGCGCATCAATGTGCGTCCCTACATGAGTGCCAAGGGTAACGTAGTCATTAGCCCAGCCTAGACCTTTTGGAAGGTCCTCTCTTCTGCACTGAAACCGCATCATCATATACTCAGCAGTTTCATGATGCTCCTCATGTTTTATTTGGAGAAGCTGATGTTCAGGGCCCGGTGCGGGTTCAATCTTTAGACTTAAATCAATGAGCCTTGTCTTTTTTTGCATAGGTCTAATTTATATGCGAATTAAGGTTTATCAATAGCCTCCGACGAACGCGGGACGTCTGGTCTGAGCTCGAGGAAGACTTTCGAGTCCGGGATTCAAAGGCGGGGTTAGGCCTACACAATCACTATCCCGCTCTCAAGGGCGGTGTTGGAAAACACCGCCTATCGTACGCAACTCTTTTTCCTTTCGCTAGGCGGGACTTTCCAGTCCCGTCCTTCGACAAGCTGAGGATGGGCATCTGCTCGTGCTGGGTTAGAAAACCCTACCTATCGTAATTTTAAATTCTATATATTTTGTCATAACAATACCCATTGCGAATTTACAAGTAACTCCCTTGACAGAAATATAATGGAGTTTTAAACTGCCCGATATGAGCAGGTTTATTATTTCGTTATGCTTCGCAGTTTTACTTTTCTTTTCAACATCTTTTGCAACACAATATGAGAATGACGAGGATTCAAAGGATAGAAAGTTTGTTGCTGTGCCCTCAGGCGAGGTTATCAACAAAGACTACTTTGCTTTTGGTGATATGGTGCCGAAGGCGGGACTCGAACCCGCACGCCATAACTGGCACTGCCCCCTCAAGACAGCGCGTCTCGTGTTTAACTATCTGATAACTACTAGTTTTTTCTTCCCCTATAGAATCACTGCTAACAGAATTGCTAACAAAATTTTCTGATTCTAGGTCTAGTAGTGTTTCCCTGGTAGTTTCATTCATCGGTATCTTTCTAGACTTTCCTGACTTGCTTTGTCTTACGTGAATGTAGCCGGAGTCAAAGTCAACATCATTCCAGGTGAGATTAAGAAGCTCTCCGTATCTCATGCCCGTATTGAGTGCAGTAATGAGAATAGGCTTTAGGTGCTTATGGCTTGAGTCGAGTAATGCCTTTTCTTCATCGTAGGTGAGAATCCTTTCTTTAGGCGGTGCTTCCCTAAAGAACTTAACTTTGCTCACTGGGTTTGATTTGCACTTATCCCATGAGATAGCAACATTAAACATTCTTCTCATTATCGAGAGCTCCTTGTTCACAGTTGAATTAGATACAACCTGCTTTCTCTCTAGCTTGTATTTCTCAATCAGGATAGGGCTAATATCTGTCAACTTATAGCTACCAAAGAATGGCTCAAGACTTCTTAGGGCGTACATATCACGATCCCATGACTTCTTATTCCCTTTGGCGAACTCAAGATAGTCTCTTGCAAACTCTGAGAAGGTAGTAATTGCTTTAGGCTTGGGTGCATTAAACTTGCCCTGGAGTATTTCTGTCTTTCTAAGTGCAAGTAGCTTCTTAGCATGTTCTTTGCTGACTGTTCCTACCTGCCCTACACTTTCCCATTTTCTCTTACCGTCAAGAACATAGTCTATATACCAATACTCATGTTTGTTTCCATCCTTGCCTTTAATAGCTCTTTTAAACACTCCCATTTTTTACCGCCTTTCATCTATGAATTTCATCCCTTGCCGATAATACTACTCCTGCCTAGTGATGTAAACCAGGGTAAGCTCAGGACTTATCCACTCTCATATATATATCCAAAGTCGGATTCAGTACCCCGATACCCTAGAACCCCCAGCACAAAGGCAGCCATGGGGCACATGGAGATACGGACTCGAAGGGGCCGAGTGGGACAAGTGAATGTGGAATATGTATATATCCCCCTCCTACGAAAATCCAATTCCAAATATCTTTTGTATTCGGTATTTTAGACTAAATTCGTTTTGAGAATAAGAGAAGAATTTACTCAAGGTTGGGATAACAGTAAGATTGAAGTATTGGAATATAGTATGGAAGAGGATAAACTTCAGCAACCTAGGTTTGCGAAGATCCAATAATGGAAATTAATTTATTCCGGTTTACTGGGACGTTTGAAAATACCCATTAGAAGTATTTTGTCCCTTTGTATTGACATAGGATCAAGTATTTATATTAACTTGATGTAAAAAGTGGACGACTGATCCCCTTTTGTTAAGTCTGGTTTAAGTTGAAATCAGATAGAATGTAATCCTTCCTAGCCATTCTGATGCCCCCTGTCTATAGGGTTGTTTATCAAAAATCTAACTAAAACGATCGTCCTACTATAGGGGGCAGGCCATCTGATTGTGGGTTTTTGGTTCGATTTAATCCGGATCACCGCAAAACTCGTCAAGAATTTCACATACAGTGGATTCTTCGGGCACATCCTCTACTATCGCACAAGTCTCTTCCAAACACTCAATATAACAACATCCTGATAATATATTGCTAACCGTGTTGCACTCCTTCCTTTCTTCTTTCTGTAATCCCTCGCAACTAATTTTATACTGTGCTGCATCACAATTAACCTTACATTGATCTACACACTCGCCTGCATTACCAGCTTTAGCATAACCAACAAACGATACTAAAAATAAACCTGCTAGTAAAAACACAGTTAAAAATGATAATGCTTTCATAGTACTACCTCCTTTAAATTAACTTATTTTTGTTTTTAACAGTATCACAGACGAAAGTAATAATCAACCACATTTTATATATCATGTTGTTGCAAAGTGATAATGTCATCTTTTAAGTGTTTTTGGATAATTTTTGGATTTAGCAGGAATTATCCACAAGGGGATACATACCCGAACCTGACTCACCAAGGAACCCGAAGGTGGCGAATGGGACAAGAAAGAGACAGGTTAAGTCAAATAGTGCTCCATATCTGCGGTGGTTTCAAAATATTCTCGATAAAAAACGACAGAAAACCTAATTTCGATTTTTAAGCAGAATTGAGCTAGATTTATAAGAGAAAAGGTTTGGAAAACCAGGCTATGTATATGATTGCTTGAGTGTAGGGTGGGCTAATAAATGGTTAATTTACAAGTACAACCTATGTGTGTACAACCTACACAGATATGAAAATACCTGTTGACAAAAATTTTGAATTATGTAAATGTTAATGACACCTGCTGTAGTACTCAATGGACCTCGAATTGTGCAATTGAGGCGAATTTTAATTGTAATGTTTGTATTTATCCGCAAAATCCATTTTTTGGTTGCGACCCTATAACGGTGCAATAACACCTCTCTATTATTGAGAAGAGATAGACGAAAGATAAGAGTAAGGGCGAGAAATTGTCTCGCCCTTACTTTATCGTCATACTAAATTGATTATTCCTTAACTTCCTATCTTTCCTGTCCCCGTTATCTCACCAAAAATAGTCCATTATTAACACGCCCCTAGAAGGCAAAGGGGGTGAATGGGACAGATGGATGTGGAATATAGATATATCCCCCTCTCACTAAAATCCAATTCAAAAAATCTTGACCATTGCTGGGGTGAAGAAGCTCAAAAAACTTGGCAGTACCACACAGTTTAGCAATCCCAAGGTAATAGTAGGGCGATATACTCAAGGGGGTTTTGAAATATATTCCGGTTAACGATGTCTTAAATGTCGTTTCTTAGGTAGTGATAGCATTCTTTCACCATATGTTTCATAACAGAATGAACAATATTTCTTAGCATGCAAACTATGAAGAAATTTATCTTCAATATGTTCTCGATAGTATTTCTCACCACCAGATATTTCCTTACCACAGTTGTAGCAAGTATGGTAACTTCTAGCCTTTGTTTCCTTTAGGATTTTTATATTATCATACTTTCCCAATGTTTAATTTCCTTACTTTATATTCTTGCGAATCCATTCTTCCATTTTTACCACTGGAACATCTAGTTTGTATTCAATGGGTCTTTTTGAGCCAGTCCACTTTATTAATCCTTCTATTTCTAAAATCCCTAAAGTCATTCTAATTTTGTACTCTTCTGGCTTTCCTTTAAAAGGCCTGTCTGGTGACAGAACATGTCCTAAAAGCATAGAAAAAATCAGGTCTGTATTTATCAGGTTTTGACTTTTGAATCCTTCAATTATCGTTTCTAGGATAGTTTGGAAATGATTTATAGGACAATAGTGTTCGTAAGGATTATCTTTCCTTGCTATAGCAATAACAGAATGCCCTTTTATATTCCAATCAAAATATTTTGAACCAAATTTCCTTTCCGATGAAGGTATTTCTTCGACTTCTATAGTCGGAGTAGGTAGTAACTCTTCTTTTTCCTCCGGTCTAACCAGGAAATTTGAAATTTGTTGGAAAATGTTTGCTATATCTTTTATTTTAATTGTTAGAATATATTTATTCTCAGAAAGTTGTTTAACTCCATTTATAAATGGGAGTTTTAATAGGCTGATAATATATTCAATATCCTTAGGTTCTATTTCAAGTTGTTCTATCTTTTCTCTTCCTGCCAAACTATCAAAGGTAAAATAGCCCAATCTATCTTGTAAAGATTGCATTTCCTGAATAATTACTTTGAATTGTTCTAATAAATTTCTTCTGGAAAGATTTTGAGTTAGCAAATCCTCCAGTTGGGAAATTCTGTCACCTTTACCTGTGAATAAATCCTTTAATTCAGTTAGGGTAAAGGGGAATTTAGAATGTGCCTCTACGAGTTTTATTAAATACTCTGTTGTAAGCAAGGAAACAATATGCTCGTTTGCTCGTTCCTCTAAATTTCCTCCAGAAAAACTCGGGCCTACTACAACTATAAAATCAGCTTTGTTTTTCCTTTTGTGGTCTCTTAAAGAAATCCAATCTATCTGTCGGTCTATAATTTTGCCCGATTTGCTTGTTTTACCATCAACATTAATTTTGAATGACTCTTGACCGATATTTGCGGTAAGTAGTACATCTGTATCTCCTTTACCCCCGATAAGTTCACCTTCAAATCCTAAAAAATTAAAAGCGTCTTTTATTGCTTCTTCAAAATCGGTTGGAGAATCACTCTTAAATTGTGCTTCTTTTAAACGCATAGTAATCAAATTATCTCCTAAAGGAAATTTTACTGTTTCATCTTTTTCTTCACTAGTTTCTCCACTCCATTCTCTCAATCCAAAAAACCCTCGTTTCACCTTAACAAATAGGGATTTCTTTTCTTTTTGCTTTATATCGGAATAAATCACCGCACCCATTGTTGCTTCTGGAGTCTTACCATCAGATATAATTAATCCTTCCTTGAATGCGACTTTAGTAATCTCCCTCACCGAAATCGGTTTTTTCTCTTTTTTTAGAACATGATATGCAGCTTCTTTGAACTTCATACTATCTATCTCTACATCTTATTTTAAGTTTGCCACCTATATCAGATAATTTATTCAATCATGATTTCGTTTAATGTTCTGCATATTGATAAGTTTCAATAGACACTTAAGTCAGGTAAGCATGCCCATGCTATTTATGCAGTCTTAATCGTCATTCTATCTTATCTCTCTTGGCTAAATTATGTTTGGCGCACAGAATTTGTATATTCTCTGCTACTAATGAAGAACCACCTTTTGAATAAGGAATTACATGGTCGAAATGAAGATTGTCTTTCCTTCCGCATATAACACATCTTCCTTCATCTCTTTTCCAAACTTCTAATTTAACCGATGTAGGGATAAGATGACTATAGTCAATTTCATTCTGTTGTACCGTAGAATCGGTTATTATTTCGTCCATCATTTCTAACCTAAATTTGAAAACCTTACGAGCATTACTTATCTCTTGCCAGGCATCAACCAATTTAAACAAGCCATTATAGACCCAAATTCCAGGACGAATCTTCTCGTAAACCTTAACAGCTTCGGGTTCACCCTCACAAAGTTTGTATTTCATAGCAGCCTGATAAAACAACCCATTTTGAGTTAACTTACCCCTAGGGTTGGTCATCGGTTGGTCAGCCATTTTAGGATTATGAACACCTTCTTTTCTTGGTATATCATGACCTTCGTATATTAAAACTTTGCCGTTTTCCTCAATCTTATCTGCGTATGGGGCACCAGGACGTAAGTTCATCAAGATAACACTAAATTTGCCACGTATACGAAAATTCATTCCCTTTTGAAGGTTTACACTCTCTTCACTACACATTTCTAGATATGAGATTATATCACCTGTATTTATCATGAGGAGTCAACCTTAACTTTGGCTCTTCTTCAATTTCTACTAACACTTCCAATCATAGAACCTCTCTTAACACCATTATCTCACCGAAGCTGGTCTTTTGTCAACACACCTAAAGAAGGCAAAGGGGGGAGTGGGTAATAGGTATGACTAGTCATGCTAAAGTTAGAAGAATCTTTCTTTCTGCTCAATTAGCTATTAAACTATTAAACATGGAAGGAATAGAAGATAAGGTTAGGCAAGTTTTACATCAAAAACTTTTCTTTTTGGAATATGGCAGAAGGAATCCATTTGTAACTGAATGGAAGGAGATTAGAAAGGTTGTAGATAGTCTGATTCCTACCATTACCAGACTTCTTAATGAAGAGAGAGAAGAAACACGAAAACTGCAAGCCGAGCTTAATCAGTTGAGTTTCGGTAATGACCCTGCACGGGATCAACTTATAATAGAGTTAAGCAAACAAGGATTACCTAAAGCACAAATAGCCAGAATTGTCGAGATGTCCAGGCAAGGTCTATATAAGGCATTACGCAGGCTAGGTGTTTACAGTGTAAACTCGATTGACACAGATTAAAAAAAGGGGCAAATGTAGGCTTTTGCTCTCTACATACGCAATTTCAAAATAAATTTTTATTTTTCCAGTTATTTAGGATACTTATGCATCATTCCTTGTAATAATATAGTGTTTTATGAGAACAGTGCAATTATAGAGTAATTGATTTTCAACCGCAATTTAAAGCCCTTAATATAAAATATTGAAAAGTGGTAATAAAGGACAGGAAATCAACCAAGCCCTGAAAGTTGGTTCAGGGCAAGCCTGGAACGCATGCGTTCTACACCCTTTTATCATTTATTTGCGGGAAGACGGAGAGCATGAATAGGACACGGGACATAAAATAGTCACGAGACAAAGCACGAATGGGGTGAATGGGACAGGGGAATGCGGATTAGTTATATATCCCCGTCCCACTAAAATCAAATTCAAAATATCTTTTGTTTTCGGTATTTTACATATTATTGCTTGGCAACCCAAGGAATTGCTTTCTATGAGACTGTGCATTTCTATGAGAGAAGCATTTTTATGGGAATCAAACTTTTATGAGGACTGAATCTAAATGGTGAAATTCAGGGATGTTTATTATAATTATGAAAATTTACGTCATTATTTAAAAACATATTATATTGCGAGTTAATAGGATGGGAATTAAGTCTTTAAATCGGGTATGCACTGGCTGCAGTCGCAACAGCCTGAATGAGGGGTAGCATTTGGAGGCGTGCTGTACTTTAAGTCCCTGAGCCATATGGCGTGTTCCTGCCAAGTTTGAAATTTAGTCGTATCTCGGAATACATCAGTTACTTGAACACCTCGACTTTTATCCCAATTTACAATATAAAAAGGGACGCCCAATCTCATAGCTATTTCAGATAGTTTATCCTTTTTGTATGGGGTAATTACATTATCAATGCCTTTAATCTCCTCCCGTATAGCCACAATCTGTCCTTTTTTATTAAACAGAACACAATCAACATCAATATGATAGAGATGATCCTTTAAAGCATTATAGGTAAAATTTCTATAAAACATATCCGGCTGTGCAACTAGAGGCTCAGCACGTGAAGAATTGAGGTACCAGTCTTTTTCTGACTTATTACTCGTGGTAAATTCGCCCATTCAACCTTTCATAATTCTTTTTTTTAATTTCCCCTAGCAACCTATCGGCTTCAGCCTTTTGTTCAGGAGGCAAATCGGCAAATGCCTTGCTCTGCTTCAATTTCCTATATGGTTCTAATGTATTTAAAATCTCTTTAACCTGTTCCAGGGAAAGCCTGTTCGGGGTTCTATTGCCATTAGGTGGGGGAGTAGTAACTTGGTTGGCACCTGAGCTTACAAGCCTACTTACAACACCATTAAGTGGGTGCTCAGGTTTAAGGATGGCATTTTCTTCTTCTGCACTACTATTGCTTTTAAAAGGATCAGTATTTTGTTTTTTCTTCCTAGTTAAATAAAAAAATTTATTATTATCTTTAAAAGATTTAATATGATTACCTCTAGATTCTCTATTGTGCTGTTCCTCTCTAGGGGGAACAGGGTGTTCCTCTCTAGGGGGAATAGGTGATAAAATGTCATCTTCTTTTTGCTCATCCAGTCTTGTCTGATAGCATTCCCAAGTTTTGTCCGTGAGTCTAACAAACAGGGTATTATCCTTAGCCTTAAAAGTTTTTATTAGTTCTAGCTGTGCTAATTTTTTTAACCTTCTTGTAATCGGTGGCTTACTATGAATGTCAAAGTATTGGAGAATAGGAAGACATTCCAAAAGGTGTTTAAAATTAATCCGAACTTGTCTTTTACCATCTTTCGTAATTGCCTGTGCTTTCTTGTTTAATTCCCATCGCCGGATGTAATCAAGAATTATCCAGTCAACAGGGGACGTCTTATCAAGAAGCCCATTAGCTACTATCCCAAGCTGTGGGATGGTAATCGAATATTGAAGTTTACCCTTCAGTTCTTCCGGGGATTGGTGTTGAGAAAAAACTTGTGGTAAACTCTTCTTAGCTTTTCCTTGATGCATATATTTTCACTTCCCCCATGTGCTGGCAACACGTCGGGGGATTTTTTTATCACTCCTTATTCTTTTTCATCAATGCGGCATTTCTGAAGCCAGCCTTCCCATTCGTTTTTTGCAACCCTGATCCGATTTGAAATTTTATAGATCGGAAACCGACGTTCGGCACACCATCTGCGGAGGGTAGACAGGGGCAGGTTATAAAGTTTGGCTACCTCCTCTAAAGTCATAAATTTCGACTCATTTGTAATTTCTGACATTTTGTAACCTCCTATTTTTAAAATAAAAAAACCAGAACAAACTCACGGGGGTTTCCCCGTAAATTGGTTCTGGTATCATTTTTATATCAGGGGTTTATGTAGTATGCAAGGGGGCATTACAAATTAACTTTATTTAATGGTATTATTTTATTTGATGGTATTACTTGGTTTCATGGTATTACTTGAAAAGTTGAGGATATTGAGGGGTAGGTTGAGCTAGGGCTTACCCTGAGATTGGCTCAGGGCTTACCCCATTTATTTTATACCCTTATAGCTAGAAAAGCACTTAAAATGCCTGTTAAAGGCTATTAGAGAGTCGTAGAGCCACTTTCTTATTTCTCTGCTGTTATTTATTAAAGATAGGAGATTGTTCCATTGATGCTTTACATAAGTCTTTGGACTTCTTCTACCAAGACTACCCCATTTATTATTTTTTATATGTTATAAGCAGAGCAATACCAGTTAAAATGGCAATTGCGAGAAATTCTATAAGTAGAATTTGCCAGTCGATAAATATACTCTCAAAAAAAAACGATGATGCTGGTGGTGGGGGAAAAAGGAGTCCTGAAAAACGCAAATTATCTATTTCTACGTTTCTCAGCTTTCCGTTTATTCTTTTCTTTTCGTCGTTGTTCTGTAGGCTTGAATTTCTTATTGTATTCTTCGATTTCTTTGACAAAGTCTATTTCATCACATGAAGGTAACCTGAATGTCCAAGTTGTTTTCTGATTGTGATTTGTTACTGCAAAATCACCTAAGCCAATGACATCCATTCCTATTAATACGTCACATCCAGTTATTGAGCTTTCAGCTGCTCTTGCATAAATGACAACATTGTTAGGAAGATAAAGATTAACAAGATAAGTGTTTGTTTCATATTCTCTCGCAGAATCGCTAGAACCGACTACATGTAGATTGACTTTTCCACTTGGTTGAAGCCCTAAGCCGTCTATGACGTTTTTGCTTATAACCGTTCCGGTAGCTCCCGTATCCCAGATGCAGAGATATTGCTTTTTGATGGGTTGCGGAGATCCAATCGAAATATCAAACGCTTCACTTACCTGGATTTCATTTTGTAAAACGTTGACTTTTTGAGGAACTTTCGTAGTAAAACCAAAGATGGGTTTAGGCTGAAATTTCATTGGTAAGGGCTTAGGCTATTTGCCAAATGCCACTCTGGAATGAAAGGTTTGAGTATAGCTGTTTTCGCCTGGGAGGCAGTGTTGAATAAGAAAAGTACCAACAGGGTGCGTCTTTTTCATTTTTGTATAGGCTTCTAATTCGGTATCAAAAACACCAATGACCTCTTCGCCTACAATGGCAATAAATTTACCATTATAACTCTTAACAAGATCAGTTTGATACTGCTTATAGTATCTAAATTCTCGTTCAAGCATACAATGGTCAGTTTAAATACAAACAGTTTTCCTGTCAAGAGCCGATAATCTCATTTCCCCTCTTGACGAATGCTTTTTCTAAGAAAGTTGAGAACTTAGGATATGCAATTGCTTTACATTTCATGTATTATAACTTTTGTCGTATTCACCAGTCTTTAAGAGTAACACCAGCAATGAGGGCAAAAGTGACAGCCCATTTATGGGAAATAGAAGATATTGTAAATTTGTTAAATGCAAAATGACCCACTACCAAAAATTCAGGTAATACCCGAGAATGATTTAATTTTCGTCAATTTTTGTGCTAACGTTTTTGCTAACAGATTTTCCCGATTTTTGGGTATCCAGAGCAGAAACAGCACTCTTAAGGGCTTCGGGCGTAGGGTGAGAATATCTCATGGTCATGTGTATAGAAGAATGTCCTAGTAGCTTTGATACTGTGGCAATATCAATCCCAGAGAGAACAAGACGAGTTGCAAAAGTATGTCTAAGTGTATGAAATGATACACTTTTTAGATTGGCTCTCTTGCAAGAGTTTTCAAAAGCAGTCCTTAAACTTTTGATCGGATTACCTTTGTGGATAAAAACAGGAGTGGGAAATTCGTGGTGCCGAAGGCGGGACTCGAACCCGCACGCCATAACTGGCACTGCCCCCTCAAGACAGCGCGTCTACCAGTTCCGCCACTTCGGCAGTTTCTTTTTAACGAGAAATTAAATTAGCATACAGGCAAATAAGAAGCAAGTGACACGAGGGGTAGGCGGGGTTTTCTAACCCCGCACGCCAATGCGGGACAGGAATGTCCCGCCTATAGTTCTTTGATTTCAAGCGATACGATAGGCGGGGTTTTCCAACCCTGCCCCCGAATCCTACGCGCCAAATTTCTGAAGCCTTCTTGCATGAGAAAGGATAAGGGTCATTGCATCAGTTGCCCTGAATATCCCAAGCTCTCCCTTAAGGCATTCCTTTTCAGAGAATCCTAAGCTCCCCCCACCACGAGTGTACGATGAATAGAGAAGGAAAGGTACGGGATGCCAGCTATGGGATTTCAAAACAGCAGGCGTAGAATGATCACCCGTAACAACCAAAACATCAGGATTAAGTTTCAATATCTCAGGGACAAAGCTATCAAACTCTTCTATCACCTTAACCTTGCCCCAGAAGTTTCCATCCTCACCATAGCTGTCCGTCTTTTTCACATGAAAGTAGAAGAAATCGAATTCCTTAAAATGTCTCCTAAGCGTCTCTATTTCGCTTTTAATAGAGGTATCCTCCACTTCTAAAACCTCCATTCCAACAAGCTTTGCGACACCCCGATACATCGGATATGCAGCCGTGGTTGCAGCCTTTAATCCATAAGCCTGAGAAAACTGTGGGAGATTAGGATATAGTGAAAAGCCTCGGAGAAGAAGGTAATTAGCCACTTTCTCATCTTTAATAACCCCTGCAGCTAGTTCGATAAATCTCTCGGCAATATGAGCTACCATTTCAGCCTCTTTCCTTCTTGGAGTTGGCTTAAGCGGGGCTTTTCCCTCCTTCTGAGGGTCTGTATCGGTAATATCATCTGCGCCTGGAGGAAGAGGCTCAGGAAATGTAAGTACCAAAACAAATCTATGCTCCATTCCAGATGTAATAGAAACCCTTACACCGTCAATACTTTGAATCCTTTCCCGAATCCTTTCGGCGATTCTTTTATTCTCTTCTGTCGGTATTCGCCCTCCCCTTCTGTCTACAACAATCGGCTTTCTTCCTTCATATTTAGCTGTTGCGAAATTTCCACGAATTGCCACCTCACTGGGAGAGAGTTCGATTCCTAGCCCAAGTGCCTCTAAAACACCGCGGCCGATCTCATATTTAAGGGGATCATAGCCAAATAGCGCTAGATGAGAAGGACCGCTTCCTGGTGTAATACCACGTGCCACAGGGATATGAAGTCCACAGGCGCCACGCCTTGCAAGCTCATCCAGGTTTGGGGTAGAAGCCGCTTCAAGCTCAGTTTTTCCATCAAGTGGTAGTCCTCCAAGCCCATCTAATACACATAGAACTATCTTCGAATCGTTTGGAATTAACAGATCGCGAATTATTTCCTGCATTGAGTATGCTCCTATTTGGTTTTTGATTTTGATGTAGGGAATGCACACCGTGCATTCCACGCCAGGGCTGTATATATGCAGCCCCTACATCTATGCTTCATCAAGCTCAAATTCCATCCCATCGTAAGCAGGCATCATGCCCTCCGGAAGCACCCTAGAAAGCTCATCGTATTCTAGTTCATGCCCCATGTGTGTAAGAACCGCAAGCCTAGGCTCAATAATACGAGTACGTTCAACAGCTTGATCCACGCTAAAATGGGCTGAGTGAGGTGTATATCTCAAAGCATCTATTATGAGTAGGTCAAGCCCTCTTAGCTTCTTCACTGATTTTTCAGGAATTCCACTGCAGTCTGTAAGATAAGCCATCTTTCCTATTCTGTAACCAAATATTTGCCAATCTGCATGATGGATTTCTATCGGGGTTATTCTTATCCCATGAAAATCAAACTCATCCGTGACAGATGTTATTTCCAGTTGCGGTTTACCTCCCGCCGCATATGAGCCATCGAATATATATCTGAAGTTCATTTTTATTGTTGAAACCGTTTGGGGGTTTCCATAGCAAGGTATTACCATTTTATTAACAAAGTTGTAAGTTCTAAGCTCGTCAATGCCGTGTGTATGGTCAGCATGTGAATGGGTATAGAGAACAGCGTCTATTCTTCTTATGTCGTGGCTTAAAGCCTGAAATCTGAGGTCGGTGGAGGTGTCTATTAGGATATTCTTTTTATGAGTTTGAACAAAAACCGAAGTCCTCGTTCTTTTATTTTTCGGATTATTTGATGTACAGGTAGAACAGTTACAGCCAATTATAGGGACACCGGTAGCAGTACCGCATCCAAGAATTATAACCCTCATTTTGCAAAGTTTAGCACTTAGTCGCCCCCATTTCAAAAAACTTATCTAATAGTTAAATAATTAAAGGGCAAGGGCGCCTCGGGATAAGTATTAAAAAATTTTTTTAAAAGTTGTTTACAACGTCCTAAGAAACATTTATTATTTGATTAAATTGAGCATTAGGCCCCTTATCCTAACGCTTCTTATCGCTTTAATTCTATTTCCCTACTCCCATCTATTGGCCGACCAGGGAAAGGACGAGATCCTTTTTCAAGATTCAATAACTCTTTATAAAAACCTACAAGGAGATCCTTCAAAAGTAAGCAACTATGAAATTTGGTTTACACTCGCACAGGCATTCTACAGCATTTACAGGACCTATCCTGATAGTCCTAATGCTCCAACTTCGTTATTCCTATCAGGAAAGCTTTATGAACAAATGGGCAACAGGTTTAATTCAAGGGAAAATCTAGAGAGGTCTATTGAACTCAATAGAGAATTTGTGCGGGTTTTTCCTGTTAGCACCCTTGCCGACGATGCACAGCTTAGGATAGCAAGAATCCTCGAAGGTTGGGATAAGTCAGGGGCCTATATAGAATATGAGAAGGTTGTAAGAGAATATCCAAAAGGTGATATGGTTGAGATAGCTGGGAAAAAGCTTGATCAGTTTGCAGCGTATAAACCAAAAGAAAATAAAATTACAGAAGAAAGTATTGCGAAGGCTAAAACTCAAGATAATTCGAAAGGATTAGCCCACGTAAGCCAAATACGCCACTGGTCTACGGATGATTCTACAAGGGTTGTAATACACCTTGATAAGGAGATGCCCTTCGACTCCCATCTCCTCAAACCCGACCCAGAAGGTGGTACGCCACCAAGGCTTTACGTTGATATAAAGGGCACCACTGTTAGCCTGACTCTTGAGATGGAGCCAATCGAAAAAGGCTTACTTGAGGACATTAAATTTGCAAGAAATACACTGGACACCGTAAGAGTAGTGCTTTACATAAAAAGCTTCAAAAATTATAAGGTTTTCCCACTACACGACCCTTTTAGAATCGTGATGGATATCTACGGCGATGAGATAAGTGGTGAAGCCATTGTGAAAGATAGAGAACTCGAAGAGGATAAGAGTCTTTCAGGTCTTCCGAAACTAGATGGAAAAGACATTTCAGCGCTGCGAGGGGCGCTTGGATTAAAAGTAAGAACCGTTGTGATAGACCCCGGACATGGAGGTCACGACCCAGGAGCTATTGGACCAACGGGGCTCAAGGAAAAGAATGTAACACTTGCTATTGCAAAAGCCCTAGCGAGAAAACTAGCGCAAGATGGGAGCGAATTCGGAATCACACGCGTCGTTCTTACGAGAGAAAATGACAGATTCATACCGCTTGAAGAAAGGACCGCTATAGCGAAAAAGGAAAGGGCTGATCTTTTTATATCAATTCACTGCAATGCCGCTAGGAATAATAATGCTCACGGTATAGAAACCTATGTACTAAGCTTCACAAATGACCCTCGTTCCCTAGAAGTTGCAGCCCGTGAGAACGTTACCACAACAAAAGGCATTAGCGACCTAAAAGATATTATTAAAAAGTACCTTCTCAACTCAAAGATTGACGAATCTAAAAAGCTAGCTTCACACGTTCAGAGTTACGTCACAACCAACGTAGCCAGGAAATACCAACCTGTGAAAAATAAAGGTGTAAAAAAAGCCCCCTTCATAGTATTGATTGGCGCTGATGTTCCAAGCATACTTGTAGAAACATCATTCATTACAAACCCACGGGAAGAAAAAAGACTAAGGAATCCAGATTATCTAGACGAAATTGCAGATGGTATATTTGCAGGCGTAAGACGCTACTCTAATGAAGTCGAAACCGCATCAGTAGCACAGTAAGATTTCCAAGGTTCGCGATTAAATTTAAAGGGCTCCCTTTCGACCGAATCGGAAGAACATCGATAGGCAAAATGGGAGTTTCATTCCGCCGAATTGGAAGGAGATAAACCTTTGTAGTTTTTACCATCATGGAGCTTTGACTCCAACCCACCTCTAATTGGAGATAAACCTATTTTATAGAGACGACCCGCCGGGTCGTCTCTACTTTAAAACCCTTTTTACCTACAATATACTTAAAATAATATGAGCAAGAATAGAGAAATCGGCGATATTTTCGATAGGATTGCAGACATACTGGATCTTTGTGAAGATAACCCTTTTAGAATCAGAGCATACAGAAACGCAGCTAGAAATATAAGAGAGCTCAGTGAAAATATCGAGGATATTGCAGAGCGAGATGAGCTTACTAAAATCCCCGGAATAGGAGCCGACCTCGCAGACAAGATTAAGGAATTCATCACCACAGGAAAAATAAATCACTACGACGAATTAAAAAAAAAGTTCCCAGAAGGACTTGTAGAACTATTAGCTATTCAGGGATTAGGTCCAAAGACCCTGGCTAAACTAAATAAAGAACTTGGTATCAAAAACTTAGATGATCTTGAAAGAGCACTTAAGGGAAAGGAGATTTTAACACTTAGGGGTATGGGAGTGAAGAAGATTAAGGATATAAAACGTGGAATAGAGCTTTTAAAACAGAGTGGAGAAAGAATGCCACTTGGAATCGCCCTCCCGCTAGCTGAAGAATTAATCTTCGAGATAAGTAGAATCCCAGGCACAGAGGGAACCATCGCAGCAGGATCACTCAGGCGTATGAAGGAAACCGTAGGAGATATTGATATTCTTACAATGGCAGAGAATGGGGAGCGTGTTGTAAAGGCTTTTACAAAGCTTTCTCTTGTCAAAGAGGTTTTAGCAGCAGGGGATACTAAAGGAAGCGTAATTCTAAAAAACGGTATGCAGGTAGATCTTCGTGTAGTAGAGCCAGGCTCATATGGGGCAGCTCTTCAGTATTTTACCGGATCGAAAGCACATAACATAAAACTTAGAACAATTGCACTAGACAAGGGTCTCAAGATAAACGAGTACGGCGTCTTTCGAGGAACAGAGAATATAGCCGGAGAAACAGAAGAGGAGATTTATAAAACCCTAAAGCTTGCCTGGATCCCTCCAGAGATTAGAGAAGATAAAGGCGAGATCGAAGCCGCTTTAAACTCAAAACTACCAAACCTAGTGGAACTCCGTGACATCAGGGGAGACCTTCACATGCACTCTAAATGGAGCGATGGAAAAGTGACAATTGAGGAAATGGCTCTAAAGGCAAAGGATTTAGGATATGAATATATAGCGATGACTGATCACTCTCCCTCTTCCAGGATAGCTAGGGGTCTTTCAGTTGAAAGGCTATATGAAAAGAAAAAGGAGGTCGATACATTAAATAAGAAAATAAAAGGAATCAAAATCCTTATGGGTTCAGAGGTAGATATAAGAGGCGACGGCACTCTTGATTACCCTGACGAGGTTTTAAAGGAATTGGATATTGTGATTGCATCTGTGCATAGCGGGTTTAAAATGGATAGGGAATCCATGACTAAACGAATGGTAAATGCATTACATAATCCCTTTGTGCATTCAATCGTTCACCCTACAGGAAGGTTAATCGGAGAACGTGAGGCATATGAGGTGGATATGGATGAGGTTATTAAGACAGCAAAGGCACTAGGAAAGGCTCTTGAAGTTAATTCCTACTACTTAAGACTCGATTTGAATGATATTAATGTAAGGAAGGCAATCCAGACGGGTGTTAAAATAGTTATCTCCACAGATGCCCATCTTCCGGATCAGCTCGGCATGATGAGGCTAGGCGTTGCTACAGCGAGAAGGGGCTGGGCAGAGAAGAAGGATGTTTTAAATACTATGGGTTTGAAAGGGCTTATTAAGTGGCTAAACGAGGTTAGAGATAAATGAGAATTAAAGTAGGGGCACGTTGCAACGTGCCCCTACACCGTATCTGTGAATATATTCTAACCAACCTCTTGCGTTGACATTTAGAAAAAGAAAACACATATAGAGAAGGTGATGATGAGTTTGATTAAAGGTTTGAAGGTCAATTTAAATATGAATAACCCAGCAGCAAGCTGCAGTGTATCGTCATATTAGCAGACAGCGCCTTCTGTCATTGTGAGGAGCACTTCGCATACGCTCAGCACAGGCTCCGAGACGAAGCAATCTGACCACTAGCTGTCATCTCGAACGCATGTGAGAGATCTAGATTTCTCGCTGCTACTTCGCCAGAATCTTCAGGGGGTTTATCCTGAGGCATCGAAGGGTTCAGAGATTCGGCTCAGGGCATGGCTCGAAATGACAATAAAAAGAATATTGACAATGACACGGGTGACAATGAAGACCCTTTAGCAAGATACAGAGAATTATGAATGTAAAGGTAATTCGGTGCATATAAACGTAAAAGGTGGTTAAATCGAGTAGATGAAAACAGGCACAAAGCACATCTCAAAGGAAGAGGCAAAAAGAAGGGCTGCAAAACTCAGACGTGAGATAGAACATCATGACTATCTCTATTATGTAGAAAGCAAACCTGAGATTTCAGACGCTGAGTATGACGCACTGGTAGAGGAATTAAAAAATCTTGAGGCTCTATATCCAGAACTAATTACCCCAGATTCACCCACACAACGTGTAAGCGGCTTTGTTGCCGAGGGATTTAACCTTGTTGAACACCGCGTTCCAATGATGAGCATAGATAACATCTCAACAGAGGATGATGCGCTTGAGTTTGATAAGCGTGTAAAGAGGTTCCTTGAAATAGAGGTTTTGCAAAAATCCTCACACGCGAGTACTTTGCGAGATCTAAAAGGAGATATTGGATATACAGCAGAACCAAAATTCGACGGCGTTTCTGCATCCCTTACTTACGAGAATGGATTATTTATTCAAGGTGCAACCCGTGGTGACGGCAGGGTTGGGGAAGAAGTTACTATTAATTTAAAGACCATAAAAGCAATACCGCTTAGGCTTATCACATCAAACGGCGTACCGAAGAGAATAGAGGTGAGAGGAGAGGTGATATTGCCATTAGAAGCCTTTAGAAGGTTAAACAAACAGCTTGGCGAAGCGGGAGAGCCAATTTTTGCAAACCCAAGAAACGCCGCCTCAGGTTCGCTTCGACAGCTTGATTCAGGCATCACAGCTAAAAGACCCCTTGATTTCTATGCCTGGGGAATTGGCGAGGTTATAGGATATGAATTTAAAACCCAGTGGGAGATCATTCAAAAGCTCAGAGGTTGGGGATTTAAGACAGAAAAGAGAATCATGCACTGTAAAAATATAAATGAAGCGATTTCTTATTATCGTGAAATGGAGTCTATAAGAGATGACTTACCATACGAAGCCGACGGCGTTGTGATAAAAGTAGATAGATTAGACTACCAAAGGGAGCTTGGCACAACAGCGAAACACCCACGGTGGAGCATTGCATACAAGTTTAAACCACGTCAGGCTACAACTAAAATTCGAAACATAGTCGTTCAAGTGGGAAGAATGGGGTTACTCACACCTGTTGCAAATTTACACCCGGTTAAGATCGGAGGCGTGACTGTAAGCCGCTCTACTCTCCATACCGAAGAACTAATTAGAGAAAAAGATATAAGAATCGGAGACACAGTACTTGTAGAAAGAGCGGGAGACGTTATACCCGAGATAGTGAAACCCATAGTCGAGAATAGAACAGGAGAAGAAAAGCCCTTCATTATGCCTAAGTCATGTCCCTCGTGTGGGACGAAGGTAGAGAGAGACGGAGCTTACTATTACTGCCCTAACCTTTCGTGTCCCGCACAACTAAAAGGCAGGACAAAACACCTTGCATCCAGAAGGGCATTTGACATTGACGGGCTTGGCGAAAAGATAGTTGAGCAGTTTATGAGAGAAGGTTTAATCAAGGATTTAGCTGATATCTTCTACTTAAAAAAGAATGATTTTATTGATCTTGAGAGATTCGCTGAAAAATCGGCTTCAAACCTTGAAGAAGAGATTGGGAAGAGTAAAAGAATCACATTCGATCGCTTGATTTATGCTCTAAGTATACGTCATGTCGGTGAGAGGCTTGCTCAAGTACTTGCACAAAACTTCCCCAATCTTGATGCACTTATGGAAGCATCTGAAGAAAGACTAATGGAAATCCCAACTGTTGGGCCTGAAGTAGCAAACAGCATCGTGAACTTTTTTAAAGAGAAAAAGAATAGAAAGGTAATCGAGAAGATGCTAGCTGCGGTTGTAAAGGTTGAATATAAACCAAGGACCAAGAAGGGTGATAAGCTAAAGGGAAAGATATTTGTTTTTACAGGAGCGCTTCGGTCTTTCGCTAGAGATGAAGCAAAAAGGCTGGTTGAAGAGCTTGGAGGTCGAGTTTCCAGTTCAGTGACTAAGAAGACCGATTATGTGGTAATAGGAGAAGATCCAGGCTCAAAGCTGGATGTTGCTAAATCCTTAGAGATTAAGACCATTGATGAGGAAGAATTCAAAGGACTAATAGGATGGTAACATCAATTGAACAAAAGAGTCCTAAATAGAATAATGGTACAAATCATGATTTGATTTTAATTCCTTCCCCCTTGCGAGGAAGGTTGGGCTGTTTTTATCCCTTCCCTCCTAAGCGGGGGAAGGGTAGGATGGGGGATAAATGAATAAAATAAAAGCTAGGGAGTTAAGGAGAAACCCGACTGAGGCTGAAAGGAAATTATGGAAACATCTTCGCCTCCGTCAGATCGGAGGTTATAAGTTTCGTAGGCAACAGCCCTTAGGACAGTACATTGTTGATTTTGTATGCTTGGAGAAAAAGCGTATTGTTGAACTAGACGGAGGGCAACACAGCGAACAGATTGTTTACGATGCAGAACGAACCGAATGGTTAGAGGCTCAGGGATTTCGAGTTCTCAGATTCTGGAATAATGAAGTTTTGAAAGAAATCGAGGTTGTAAAAGAGGTGATAGCAAAGGAGTTAGGTTTTAACCCCCCACCTTAATCCTCCCCCACAAGGGTGGAGGAAATCTGGGTAATTGGTGCTCCTTGCTGACCATTATTAACCTTTCTCAGTCTTCCTCTGCCTCAATATTTCATAAATCATAATCCCTGCTGCAACAGAGGCATTAAGACATGAAACCTCTCCTAGATTTGGTATAGATACAAGAAAATCGCATTCTTCTCTTACTAGTCTCGTTAACCCCTTCCCTTCACTTCCCACAACAAGGGCTAAATCCAAGGCTCCAAGTTCTTCTGCAAAAACAGATTTAGTAGCAGAAGGGTCGGCTCCTACAATCCATACGCCCTTCTTCTTTAAATCTCTTATTGTAATAACAAGATTTACCACCCTCGCAATCGGCACAAAACTCACCGCTCCTGCCGAGGCCTTTACAACAGCAGGTGTCACAGAGGCGGCTCTATCTTTAGGGATTATTACACCGTGTGCTCCAAGAACATTGACCGTCCTTATTATTGCTCCTAGATTCTGAGGGTCTTCAATGTGATCAAGTAAAATGATAAGGAGTCTTTCTCCCTTTTTCTTTGCGTTGCTAAGAATATTATCAACATTACTGTACTCAAACTCTGAAATCCTAGCTGCGATACCTTGATGACTCGAAGTCCCAGTGATTCTTGAGATTGCATCACGTGGAAGAAATGAAACCTTTACATTCTTCTCTCTTGCGAGTCTTATAATATCTGAAATCCTTTCTTTCTCTAACTCCTGAGAAATTAAGATTTCTTCTATCTTAGACAATGTTTGAGAAATAGCTTCTTTTACAGGGTTTTTTCCGTAAATGATCAATCTTACTGTACCTTAGGTTGTGAAGGACTCTCCTCAGAATTATCACCCTGAGTACTTCCAGTGCCAAAATTCAACTCTGCTTCTTTTATCTTGTTCAGGATATTGTCATTAATCCACTTTTCATCCCACCACTCTATTGGAAGGACTGGGACCCCATCTACGAACACCGCGTAATGTAGATGGTCCCCTGCCGCAAGCCCAGTATCACCAGTTCTTCCGAGTATCTGCTTTTTCTTGATTTTATCACCAACCTTTACATCAATAGAACTCATGTGTCCATAAAGTGTAGAGACACCTAGTCCATGATCAATTATGACAGTATTTCCATATATCCCTAAATCCCCTGCAAATAAAACAACACCATCGTTTGCTGCCTCAATAGGATATTTTTGTGTTACAGCCAAGTCATAGCCAAGATGGTACTGATTGTCTATTACCTCTCCGTTATAAACATAGGTTCTAGCATCTGCAAAGTTAGCCTCTACCTTGGAGTTTGTAAGTTGATGAAAATTACCTTTCCATAGAATTTCATTCCTTGAATTTTCACCGATCTTTTTAATCTCTTCCTCGTTTTTCTTTCTTAGGTCGCGGTTTACTTTAAGGAAAATCTCCTTAAGATCATCACCTTGCTTTGAATCATCTCCCAAGAGCGGAACTACTTTGCTTTCAATGAAATCATCACTGATATCGAGGGTGCTTTTTCTATATTTCACGTCCTTTAGTCTGTAGGTGAACCCTACCTCTTTTGAATTTCCGGCCTCATCCTCAGCACTAACGACTATTCTTTCATCTGTAGGCACATTGTAAGGATAAGCAAATATAGCGATATAAACATCAGGGTTATTGAAGTGGCCTTTATAACCCTTAAAGAGATAATCACCGATTTTAACTCCGCTCTTAACAGAATCTTTAGGGGTCTTATAAATCACAGCCCCTGAGCCGCCAAAATTAATGTAGTTCTCTCTACTAAGCACTTCAACCCTCGGAGGTGTAATATCAACCTTGACATCTTTACTTAATATTGTCTTATTACCCTTAAAAAATCCCCAATATGAACCATCAACAGCCGTCACTCGTATTGTAGCAGGGCCATCTTTTATGCCAAGTTTCTTCGAGTCAAGTGAGATAGTAAAATTCTTATCCATCACTGGTTGTGAATAATCTTCTTGGATCAATGGAAACTCTCCTTGCTCGTTTGTTAGTACAATAGAAACACTTATTAAACCTTTCCCTTTGTCTTTTATCACAACATCAAAGGGACGAAGCCCTATAAACTCATAGTCAAGCTTTATTTCCACGGTTGGCGCATGCCATTCAAATCGAGGAAAAATGAATATGAAACCTCCTATTATTAGTGCAAGAAATAACAAATAAAGAAACGTCTTTCCTATGCTTGTAAATTTATTTTCTCTTCTCATTAAAAATCCCCTTTAAATTTAGTAGAATCAATATTATTATACAGTGTATCTCAATAGGACAATATGGAAGAAAGCTTTTTAAATACGAAAAAGATTTTATTAATTAGATATATTTATTAAGACTTTTTAAATGCCTTAGAATTTTAAGATGATCGCAAATAAATTATAAACATTATAAACTGATCTGTTTTTTATACCTCAAGGAATTAAGTTTTTTAAATAGGAGGTGGCCGATGGCAGAGCGCGAGTTGCAGGAAGACATAGAAACCTTAAAGGAGGATATGGTTAAGCTTCGCACGGACATGACAGAGCTAGCCAAGAAGCTGATTGACATAGGAAAAACCGAAGCTAGGGAAGCCAAGGAGAATTTGGAAACCGAAGCGCGAAACCTTATAAATGAATTGGTTGAGGAGTTAGATAAGGTCAGCGAAAGAGGCAAAAAGACATTTAAGACAATGGAAAAAGAGGTTAAGGAAAAACCCCTCTTGAGCTTACTCTTAGCTTTTTTAGTAGGATTTTTACTAGGCAATCTTCTTGATCGTAGATAGATTCTGGAGACTATGTTTAAGCTTATAGTTACGCTTATTCAACTTCTAGTTAATGAATCCAAGCTACTACGCATGGTCTTGTTGCGTCTAGGAATAAGTTTTTTACTTTTAGGAGCGGCATGGGCTTTCATGGTGATTGGGCTTGGGTTTATCGTCTGGGCCCTTTATCTATACTTAACCAATTATCTCAACCCACCTATAGCAGCCCTTGCCTCTGGTTTTCTCCTCTTACTTGTTACGGGAGTTTTAGTATGGATTGCTATAAGACTAACCCGCTTCCGAATTTCAGCACCAGGTAAACTCTCCTGGGTTCGACATCACCCAAAGGAGGTCACACTAGTAGTATTACTTGCAGGTTTTATTGCTGGTGCCACTCCAAAGGCACGCGAAGCCTTGACTGAGGGGCTTGTATGGTTACTCAAGCGTGGTAAATCCTAGAGAACATAAAATAGGACAACGCCTAAACGATAAGAAAATTGGTCGGCATAAAGGGAAAATTTACGTTAAAATTCTGAGCCTTTCTTTTCCTTTTTTATCACATAACAATTCACTCATGCATTCTCGAAATTTAGGTAACAATTAGAAGGATATAAAAGAAATTACTAAGGAAAATTGGTTTACAATATAAAAACGACTCCGAGTGACCTTGTTCTTTTTGAAAACCATTGTTTCCTTTCCCTACTTGATTTGACCTTTCGGTCTCCTCTTTCCGTACTTGGTAGTTTTTGGTTTTCAAACAAATCAGCCTTAGCCCCTTGGAGCCGCTTAGTTATATTTTTACTACAAATTGTACTCAATGTCAAGTAGAATTTTATTTAAGAAGAAAATTGTTTAGCATTAGGGAGTTATGAATGCCAAACCATGTTATTTCATACTGGATGCACTTCAACTACCTGTACCTGCATCTTCAGTACACAGATGTTCTAAAGGAGCAAATTCTTATGTAAGTATGGTGACCCTTCTTATCTGGACCTAACAAATCCTTCAATCATCTCAGTACCCTTCTTTAGCTGCTCTATCCATCGCTCCTGAATCTTATGTAAATTCTGAAGGTACTCTGTAACTTGCTTAGGTAGACTCATTTCTGAAAGTAGCTTATTGGCTTCCTCTGTTTGCTTCCTTTGCTCCTCGATCATCTGGTTTATTACCTCCCCTATCGTTTCTACAACGTTTTGCGTCAATGCCTCATGAAACTTTTTAGATTGTTCAAAGAGCTTCCGCTGGTATTCCAGAATAGGTTTAGCCATCTTCTCAGTTCGTTGCTGATAATCTAAAAACGGCTTTACTACCTTTTCCATTCGCTTCGGATACTCCAGGAATGGTTTGGCTAGCTTCTCCATTTCTTTTCTCTGCTGTTCAAAAACCCTGATAAACTCGCTAAATGGGTCCTTAGGACCTTTCTTTTGTGCCATAGCATTTCCCTCCTCTTTTTATTTTATAAATTACCTATCTACTATTAATTATGACACAAATTGTATTGTTAAATCAAGATTTGAAATACGATGTAATATGTAGGGGCGAGGTATCCTTGCCCTTATCAGAAATTGATATTCTGTACGGGCTGAAGCCAATCACTTTTATTAAATCAAAATTTTAAAATAGGTAGGACAGGTTTAAAACCTGTCCCTACTTCTGTAGGGGCTGAACACCGTTTAGCCCATCTTCGTTCTATGTACTGGGTAGACAACGAGTCTTGCTAAAAGGGATTGAAACTAACTTTTCTTGACTTTTCACAGATGAAGTATTACTATTTTAATTCGTAATACTTATTAAACAGGTAATAGTTTTATGAAAGAATCTACTACAATAACAGTTAAAGGTCAGGTAACCATACCTAAGGAGATAAGGAAGGCATTGGGTCTAAGACCCGGTGACAGGGTTGTTTTTGAAAAAGAGGGCAATACTATTGTTC
>Ga0209341_10000953_pt1 | contig 29314 bp, 24 predicted proteins | sample RifCSP13_2_FD_184020 | JGI IMG/M metagenome (GOLD analysis project Ga0209341, IMG submission 184020) | Soil microbial communities from Rifle, Colorado - Rifle CSP2_sed 13_2 (SPAdes) (version 2) | ecosystem: Environmental > Terrestrial > Deep subsurface > Rock core/Sediment | place: Rifle... | reverse complement strand
ACGAGGCGCCGCCCGGCAGGAGGCCGGCCGCCTTGAGGCGCGCGCGGCGGCCGGGCGCCGTCCCCAGGCCGGTGACGGCGACGTCCACGGCGGACAGCTCCTCCACGAAGGCCGGCGTCGTGGTGTAGTCCACGAACCGCGCCGACGCGCGCTCGAGGCCGAGCGCGCCGACCTCGACGGTCGTCGGCGCGCCGGCCGGCCCCACCGCGCCGGCCGGCGGCGGTGCGCCGGCCGGCGGCGTCGCCCAGCGCGGCGTCACCAGCCGGCGCAGGAGGAACTCGCCGCGCGCGTCGCGCTCGATCAGGAGCCGCGGGCGCCGCAGCCGCACGCTCTGGAGCGTGACCCGCCCCGGCCAGGCGACGTCGATCCCTCCGACGTCCAGGCGCCCGACCGTGACCAGCGGGCGATCGCCGTCACCGAGCCTGAAACGCTGCAGACGTGCCCGGCCGTCGAGCGTCACGGCGAGCGGCTCGAGCGCCACCTTCACCGCCAGCTCGCCGCTCGCGCGTCCGGTCACCCGGCCCTCGATCGGCAGGTACGGCTGGGCGGGCCCGAGCTCGACGCCCTCGAGGACGGCGCGCGCCTCGAGCCGCAGCGGCTCGAGCGCGAGCGTCCCCTCGACGTCGAGCGTGCCGCCTTCCGGCGTGGGCGAGGTGAGCCGGAGCTTCACCGGGCTGCGCGCCGGCCAGGCGAAGTCGCGGACGGCGAGGCGCGCGCCGGCCACCTGGAAGCGGGCGGCCGGCGTCGTGATCCCGTCCACGATGCTGACCGCGCCCTCCTCGAAGAGGCCCTCGCGCACGCTGAGCTCGAACGCGGCGCCGGGGCTCGCGCCGGCGGGCGGCGCCGCCGGGGCTCCCGGAGCGGGCGCCGCGGGGGCGCGCTCGAAGAGCGCGCGCAGGTTGAAGCGCCGGTCGCGGTCGCGCTCGACGAGGGCCCACGAGCCCTTCACGTGGACCCGGTCCACGGCGACGCGCTCGGGCCACGCCGCGTCGATGCCCGTCACGTCGAGGCGCCCGACGGTGAGCACGTCGCGCCGGCCGTCGGAGATCGTCAGGTTGCGCAGGCCGGCGTCGCCGCGGGCGGTGAGGCGGGGCGCCGGGGCCAGCGGGCCCGCCACCGCGAGGGTCGCGCTGACGCGCCCGCCCACGCGCGCGGCGAACCCGAGGTAGGGCTGGGCCAGCGCGAGGTCCGCGCCCGTGAGCGCGATGCGCAGGTCCACGCGCGCGGGCTCGCCGCCGACGGTGCCCTCGGCACCGAGCGTGCCGCCGGCGGGCAGCGCGGCGTCGAGCGCGAGCCGCGCGGGCGCGCGCGCCGGCCACGTCACGTCGCGGAGCGTCGCGTCCACGCGCGGCACCTCGAAGCGCGCGGGCTCGGCGGCGCGCTCGTCCACGAGCAGGAGGCTGCCGCGCTCGACGACCACCTCGCCGACCGCGAGCGCGGGGCCCGCGCGCGGCGCCGGCGGGGAGTCCGCGGGCGGGGAGCCCACGGGCCGCGTCGGCGCGAGCCGGGCGGCCAGCGCGAAGCCCCCCTGGCGATCGCGCTCGAGCAGGGCGTGCGGCTGCTCGAGCCTGACCTGCCCCACGGCGACGCGCGCCGGCCACTGGACGTCGAGGCCGCTCAGCTGGACGCGCCGGACCGAGAGCAGCGTCGTGCGGTCGTCGCGCAGGGCGAGCGGTGCCGCGCCCACCTCGCCGCGCACGCGGGCCGTCAGCGCGCCGGCCCACGCGACGCTGGCCGTCACGTCGCCACGCGCGCGGCCGCGGAGCCCGCGCGCGGCGGGCACCCAGGCGACGAGCCGCCCCACGCGCACGGCCTCGAACGTGAGGGCCAGCTCCGTCGTCCAGGCGAGGTCGGGCGGCGGGGCGGTCAGCGCCACCGTGCCGCTGGCGCTGAGCGCGCCGCCGTCGCGCAGACGCGCGCTCACCTCGACGCGCGCGGGCCCGCGCGCCGGCCACGCGAGGCCCTCGCCGGCCAGGCGCAGCCGCTCGACGTCGAAGCGGGCGATGGCCGCGCGCGGGTCCGCGAGCACGCCGCGCCCGGTCAGCTCGAAGCGGCCCAGGTGGAGGGCCTCGCCCCGGCGCCGCGCGTCGGCGAACGTCACGCGCAGCGCGGGCGCGCGGAGCCGCGGCCCGGCGGGGCCGCGGCCGCGCGCCTCCACGCCGCTGAGCGCGATGTCGGCGTCGAGCCGCGTGCCGTCCGCCGTGGTGTGCGCGACCTGGAGCGAGCCGTTCACCGTGCCGCGCTCGGGCACGACGGGCGCCGCGGGCGGCAGGTAGAGCCGGAGCAGGGCGAGGTCCAGGCCCCTCACGATCGCCGTGGCGTGGAGCTCGAGCGGGTCGAGCCTGAGACGCGCGAGCCATGCCGACACCGTCGCGCCCTCGACGGTCGCGCGCGCGGTGGCCACGCCCTGGACGTCCTCGCGGCGGCTCGACAGGCGGCGCGCCTCGACCTCCAGGGCGCGGACCCGCCAGGCGCGGGCGGGGGTGAGCGTCCGGTCCTCGATCACGAGCCGGTCGCCGGAGAGCGCGGCCCGGCCGACGCTGACGGCGCCGCCGCCGAAGGCGATGTCCTCCGCGGTGACCCGGAGCGCGGGCGCCGTCACGACGTGCGCCGGGCGGCGCAGCTCGACGCCGCTGAGCCCCGCGTCCAGCGCGAAGCGCGTCCCGCGGCGGGCGTCGTGCGCCACGCGCACCGAGGCGTTGACGACGCCGCGCTCGGGGCGCACCGGCAGGTCGGGCGGCAGGGAGAGGCGGAACAGCGTCACGTCCACGTCGCGCAGGACCGCCATCGCCTGCAGCTCGAGGGGTGCGAGCCGCAGGTCGCTGACCCACACGGACACCGGCGAGCCCGCCACCACCGCGCGGGCGGTCGCGACGCCGGCGGGGTCCTCCCGGGCGCTCGACAGGCCGCGCGCCTCGAGGGCGACGCCGTCGGCGCGCCAGCGCCGGACGGGCCCGAGCCGCGCGTCCTGCAGCACCACGCTGCCGGCGTCCACCGCGAGGCGCCCGAGCGCGACGCCGCCGGGGCGGACGCGGAGGTCGTCCACCTGGACGCGCACCGAGGGCGCGGAGAGGTAGGCGCCGTCCTGCCCGGGCCGCGTGAGCTCGACGCCCGCCAGGCTCGCGTCGAGCGCGACGCGCGTGCCGCCCGCGACGTCGCGCTCGATCGTCCCCGACGCGTCGATCTCCCCGCGGGCCGGGCTGAGCGGGCTGGCGGGCGGCAGGTAGAGCCCGAGCAGCGAAGCGGCCACCTGCCGCGCGATGGCCGTCGCCCTGAAGCTCAGCGGGCGCAGCCGGACGTCCGTCACCCAGAGCGAGACGGGCGAGCCCGCCACGACCGCGCGCACGGTCACGATGCCGGGCGGCGCCGCGGCGCGGGTCGACACGTCCCGCGCCTCGAGCGCGAGCGCCTCCACGCGCCAGGTGCGCGGCGGCGCGAGCGTGCGGTCCTCGATCTCGACGGTGCCCCCCGCGAGCGCCACCCGCTCGAGCGTGAGCGCCGGCCCGGTCCCGCCGCCGCTCTCGCGCGCGAGCAGATCGGAGACGTTGAACGCGCTCGGGCCCGTCCTGACGATGCGGAGCGTCGGCGCCTGCAGCGTCGCGTCCGTGACGCGGAGGTGGCCGCCGAGCAGGTCGCGCAGGCTCAGCCGGAGCTCGAGCCGCGCGAGCGTCGCCAGCGGGCGCTGGTCCCGGTCCAGCACGCGGAGCTCGTGCAGGGCGACCCGGCCGTCGCGCAGGCCCACGTCCACGCGGGCCAGCGTGACCGCGCGGCCCGTGGCCGCGGCCAGGCGCCAGACCACCACCCGGCGGGCGATCCGGGGCAGGGCGAGCAGCCCGACGCCCGCCAGCGCGACGAGCGCGACGGCCGCGAGGGCGACGAGACGGAGCGCGCGGCGTCGGCTCACGATGCCCTGGCTCACCCCGGCCGGGCTAGAGCCGCCCGCCGCGCAGGGCGATGGACTCGCCGGTGAGATAGGCGGGCGCCTCGGCCACGAGGAAGCGCACCACCTGCGCCACCTCCTCGGGGCGCCCGAAGCGCCCGATCGGGAACTGCGCGGCGAGCCGCTCGCGGGCCTCGGCGCTCGTGGCGATCTCGCCGAGCATCTCGGTGTCGATCACCGAGGGCAGCACCGCGTTGACGGCGATGCCGTCGCGGGCGAGCTCGCGGGCGGCCCTGGCGGTCAGCGCGAGCATCCCGGCCTTGCTCGCCGCGTAGTGGGCGCCGATGGCGCCGCCGGTCCGCGCCGCGCCCGAGGAGACGTTGACGATCCGGCCGCCGCCCGCGGCGCGCAGCCGCGGGATCGCCGCGCGCATGCAGTAGAAGGCGCCGTCGAGGTTCACCGCGAGGGTGCGGCGCCAGGTGTCGTCGTCGATCGCCGTCAGGGCCGCCACGCGCCGGCCGATCCCGGCGTTGTTGACGAGGGCATCGAGCCGCCCGAAGCGCCCGTCCAGCTCCTGGAACATCGCCTCGACGGCCGCGCGGTCGCTGACGTCGGCGGGGAGCGCGAGCGCCTCGCCGCCGCGCGCGCGGATCTCGTCCACGACCCGCTCGGCCTCCGGGCGGCGCGCGACGTAGTTCACGCCGACGGCGTAGCCCGCGGCGGCCAGCGCGAGGGCGATCGCGCGCCCGATGCCGCGCGAGGCGCCGGTGACCAGGACGACCCTGTCCGCCATGGACCGGCGCCCGCCCCCTCAGGGCCCGCGCAGCTCGCTCGTGCGCGTGTTCTGCGCGACGACGCGGCCGCCCTTGAGCACCCAGAGCTTCTCGGCCTGCTCGGTGATCGCCTGCGCGGGATCGCGCGCGTCGAGCACGACGAGGTCGGCGCGGCAGCCCTCGGCGAGGCCGTAGTCGGCGAGCCCGATCGCGCGCGCGGCGCTGGTCGTCACCAGCTCGAGCAGCCACGCCATCTGGTCGAGGTTGCCGAGGTGCGCGGCCATGGCGGCGACGAGCGCCTGGCGGAGCGGGTCGGGGTGGCCGTAGGGCGTGAACGGGTTGACGATGTTGTTCGTCGAGACCGCGACGGTGACCCCGGCCGCGCGTAGCGCGGCGAGCGGCGCGATGCCGCGCCAGGTGAGCCGCCGGTCGCCCCGCCCCTTCACGTGGAGCTCCGTGGCGGGCAGGCTGATCACGGAGATCCGCGCCTCGGCGAGCGCGGCGATCACGCGCGCCCGGGGCTCGGGCTCGAGGGCGTCGAGGGTGCAGAGGTGGCCGAGCGTCACCCGGCCCTGGAAGCCGCGCGCCACGGTCTGCGCGGCGATGTAGTCGCTCGTCAGCATCGCCGGGTCCTCGGCGGTGTCGGCGTGGAAGTCGAGCGGCACGCCGAAGGCCTGCGCGGTGTCGAAGCACCAGTCGATGTGGGCGCGCTGGTCGCGGTCCATGTAGGGGCAGCCGCCGAGGGCCTCGACGCCCCCGCGGAGCGCCTCGCGCAGGAGGCCCTGCGTGACGCCGTCGTTGAAGACCCCTTCCTGGGCGAAGGCGATGAGCCGCAGATCCAGCACGCCCGCGAATTCGCGCTGCAGGCGGGCGAGCGCCGCCAGGCCCCGCAGCTCGACGAAGGCGTCGATCTCGACGTGGGCGCGCATCGTCGTGCAGCCGTGGCGGACGGCCAGCTCGAGCACGCGCCGCGCGCGCCGGTAGACGTCGTCCTCGGTGAAGCTCTTCTTCAGCTCGGCGACGAGCGCCAGGGGGCTCGGCCCGCCGGCGCGCAGGCCCTCGGTGCGGTCGGCGATGAAGGCCTTGTCGGGGTGGATGTGGGTCTCGACGAACCCGGGCAGGACGAGCCGGTCGCCGACGTCGAGCACCTCGCGGCCGGCCGGGGGGAGGTCCGGGGCGATCCGCTCGATGCGCCCGGCGCGGATCGCCACGTCCTGCCGGCGCCCGCCCACCAGCCCGCCCCGGAGCAGCAGGTCGCGCGCGTTCGGGTCCGTCACGCGCCCGAGTATAGCGGCTCGTGAGATATTCGGGCAGAGGAGGATCCCCGCCGATGCCCGGACCGCCGCCGCTCGCCCACATCCGCGTCGTGGACCTGACCCGCGCCCGCTCCGGCCCGACGGCGGTGCGCCAGCTCGCCGACATGGGCGCGCAGGTCGTGCGCGTGGAGGCGCGCGAGGCGACCGAGGGCGACTCCACGGCGCTCGGGTTCGACTTCCTGAACCTGCACCGCAACAAGCGGGCGCTGACGCTCGACCTCAAGCACCCGCGGGGGCTCGAGGTCCTCCGGCGCCTCGCCGCGCAGGCGGACGTGGTCGTCGAGAACTTCCGTCCCGACGTCAAGCGCCGGCTCGGCATCGACTACGAGGCGCTCGCCGCGCTCAACCCGCGCCTCGTGTACGGCTCGATCTCGGGCTTCGGCCAGACGGGGCCGTACGCCGAGCGCCCCGGCTACGACCAGATCGCGCAGGGGATGGGCGGCCTCATGTCCATCACCGGGCTGCCCGGCCAGGGGCCCGTGCGCGTCGGGATCCCGGTCGCCGACCTCGCGGCCGGCCTCTACCTCGCCCAGGGGATCCTCGTCGCGCTGCTCGAGCGCGAGCGCTCGGGCCGGGGCCAGTGGGTGCACACCTCGCTCCTGCAAGCGATGGTGACGATGCTCGACTTCCAGGCGGCGCGCTGGCTGATCGACGGCGAGATCCCGCCGCAGGCGGGCAACGATCACCCGACGGGCATTCCCACCGGCGTCTTCACGACCGCCGACGGCCACATCAACGTGGCCGCGTCGGGACAGGCGATGTACCGGCGGCTCTGCGCCGCGATCGGCGCGCCCGAGCTGGTGGACGACCCGCGCTTCCGCACGCTCGCGGACCGCTCGACGCACCGCGCCGCGATGAACGCGGCGCTCGACCGCGTCTTCGCCACGAAGCCGAGCGCCGAGTGGATCGAGGCGCTGAACCGGGCCGGCGTGCCCTCGGGGCCGATCCTCGACGTGCGGGAGGTCTTCGAGGACCCGCAGGTGCGCCACCTGGGCCTCGCCCAGCCGGTGCGCCACCCGACGCACGGGGAGATCCAGGTGCAGGGGCTCCCCACCGCGCTCTCGCGCACGCCGGGCGCCGTCCGCCTGCCCGCGCCCGGGCACGGCGAGCACACGGACGCGATCCTCGCCGAGCTCGGCTACACGCCCGCGGAGATCGCCGAGCTGCGGCGGGTCGGGGCGGTGTGAGCGGGCGGGTCCAGCAGGCCGCGGCTCACCATCGCGTGGACGCCCTTGTTGCCGTCGACGAGCTGCGTGACGCGCAGGTCGCAGGCGAGGCTGCAGAAGACGTAGGCGTCCGCGGGGCTCCAGCCCTTGAGCTCCACGAGCCAGGCGATCATGTCGCGCAGCGCCTGCTTGGCCGCGTCGTCGAGGTCCGGGTCCATCCCCATGGCGATGTAGTGGGTCGGCGTCACGGCGCGCGGGAACGCGAGCCGCCGCCCCTTGTGCAGGACGAGCGCGAAGGTGCCGGTCAGGCAGGTCTCGAGCGCCGTCAGGCACACCTCGCCGTCGCCCTGCACCGCGTGGCCGTCCCCGGCGGAGAAGTTCGCGCCGGGCACGAAGACCGGCAGGAACAGCGACGTGCCCGGCACCAGCTCCTTGTTGTCGATGTTGCCGCCGAACTCGCGCGGCTCGATGGACGAGATCGTGCCGTACTCGGGGCGGGGCGCCGTCGCCAGGATCCCGAAGAAGGGCCGGAGCGGCAGCGTCGGCCCCCACGGCAGCGTGGCCGTCCTCGCCGCGCGGTCGATCGGGATCAGGCGGCGCTGGAACGCCGGGAAGTCCTCCGGCAGCGTGCCCTTCAGCGGGCGGATCACGTTCCAGCCCCAGTCGACCGACAGCTCGATGGACTCGATGCGCACCTCGAGCGTGTCCCCGGGCTCGGCGCCGCGGACGGCGATCGGCCCGGTGAGGATGTGCGGGCCCAGGACCGGCCGGAGCGTCTCGACGATCGCGCGGTGGGCCGGCCGCAGGATCGCGGGGTCGGCGACCTCGACCAGGCCGCCCGAGACGGTGTCGACGGTGACGGTGTCGCCCGGGTCCACCGTCAGCCGCGGCGGGAGCGCGGCGTCGAAGTAGCCCCAGTGCACGGTGTCGGGCGAGGGATCGAGCGCGTGGTGAACGGGCATGGAGGATCTCCTTACCGGCTTCCGGAGACGCCGAGGTGGTGGTCGAGGACCTCGACCTCCCGCGACAGCGCCTCCGGGGTGCCCTGGAAGACGAAGCGCCCGGACGCGAGGACGTGGATGTCGTCGGCGACCGACATGGCCAGCTCGAAGTTCTGCTCGACCAGCAGGATGGAGTGGCCGTGCTCGCGGACGCTCTTCATGATCCGCTCGATCTGGCGCACGAGGAGCGGCGCCAGCCCCTCGGAGGGCTCGTCCATCAGGATCAGGTCGGGGTTCGCCATGAGGGCGCGACCGACCGCGAGCATCTGCTGCTCGCCGCCGCTCAGCGTGCCGCCCGGGTGGTCGATCCGCTCGGCGAGCTGCGGGAACTCCTTCAGGACCTCGTCGAGGTCCCAGCGCTTGCGCCGGCCGTTCGCGCCGGCCACGTCGGCGGGGTGGGCGAGCCGGCTGGTCGGCAACAAGAGATTTTCGCGGACGCTGAGGGAGCGGAAGATGCGCCGGCCCTGGGGCACGATCGCCATGCCCCGCTGCGCGATCGCGTAGGGCGGCTGGCCGTGCAGCGGGCGGCCCTTGAAGACCACGGCGCCCCGGCGCGGCGGGGTGAGCCCCGCCACGGAGCGGATGAGGGTGGTCTTGCCCATGCCGTTGCGCCCGAGGATCGCCACGATCCGGCCCTCGAGCAGGTCGAGGCTCACGCCCTGCAGCACGTAGCTGTCGCCGTAGTAGGTGTGGATCTCCCTGACGGAGAGCAGGGGCTCAGACATGGCCGAAGTAGACCTCGCGCACCTCGGGATTGGTCCGGACCTCGGCCGGCGTGCCCTCGAGGATCACCCGGCCGCGATGCAGGACCGTGACCCGGTCGGCGAGCCCGAGCGCCACGTCCATGTCGTGCTCGATCATCACCACGGTGATGTCGCGCGGCAGGGCGCCGATCATCCTGGAGATGCGCTGGCGCTCGCTGGGCGAGAGGCCCGCGCACGGCTCGTCGAGGAACAGCACCCGGGGGCTCGAGTTGAGCGCCAGGGCGAGCTCGAGCTGCCGGCGCTCGCCGTAGGACAGGAGCCTCGCGGCCTGGTGCGCGCGGTGGGCGAGCCCGACGGCGTCGAGGCCCTCCCGGGCGCGCCGGCACACCGCGTCGAAGGCGCCGACGGGCGCGTGCATCACCCACTTGCGCCGGTCGGTCCCCAGGATGGCGAGGACCAGGTTCTCGAGGAGCGACAGGTCGGTGAAGACGTTCGAGATCTGGAAGGTGCGCCCCATGCCGAGGGCCGTGCGGCGGTGCTCCGGGAGCCGGGTGACGTCCTGCCCGAAGAGCGCGACGCGGCCGACCGACGGCCGCAGCGTGCCGGTGATGCAGTGGAACAGCGTCGTCTTGCCCGCCCCGTTCGGGCCGATGAGCACGCGGCGCTCGCCGGCGGCGACGCGGAGGGAGACCCGGTCGACGGCGCGCAGGCCGTCGAATTCCTTGGTGAGCTCGCCGACCTCGATCGCGGGGAGACCCATGCTCACCCGGCGCGCGCCCGCGCCGCGCGCGCGCGCAGGCGGCCGGCGAGGCCGACGAGCCCGTCGGGCGCCCAGAGCACCGCCGCGATGAACACGAGCCCCATCACGGACGCGTAGAGCGCGAAGAAGCTCGACACCCAGTTGCGCAGCCCGAGCAGGATCCACGAGCCGATGAACGGCCCCACGATGGTCCCGGTGCCGCCGATGATCGCCATCAGGGCGGCCTCGACCGAGATCGGAAAGGACGCGGCGACCGGGTTGACGAAGCGGTTGTAGTAGACGTAGAGCACGCCGGCCAGGCTCGCGAGCGCCCCGGAGACGACGAAGGCCGCGTACAGGTGCAGGCCGGAGGCGTAGCCCAGGCTCCGCATCCGCGTCTCGCTCGCCTTGATGCCCCGCAGGGCGAGGCCGAAGGGCGAGGCGACGAGGACCCGGTAGCCGATCGCGCACAGCAGGACGACCGCCAGCACCAGGTAGTAGTACTCGGTGTGGGATTCGACCCGCAGCCCGCCGACGGCGGGGAAGGGCACGTTGGTGACGCCGTTGTCGCCGCCGGTGAACGACGACCAGCGGTGGGCCATGCCCCAGACGACGTACCCGAAGGCGAGCGTGATCAGGATGAAGTAGACGCCGCGCGTGCGGACCGCGAGCCCGAAGACGAGGGCGAGCAGGGTGCCGGCCAGGATGCCGGCGGGCGCGGCCAGCGCGGTCGGCACGTCGTGGCGCACCTGGAGGATCGCCGTCGTGTAGGCGGCCACGGCGAAGAACGAGGCGTGGCACAGCGAGAACAGGCCCGTGTGGCCGAGGAGCAGGTCGACCGAGAGCGCGAGCAGCCCGAAGACGTACATCTGGGTCACGAGCCCCGTCCAGAACGGGCCCGCGACGTGCGGCAGGAGCGCGGCCGCGCCGAGCGCCACCAGGACGAGCGCGACGCGGCGCGCGGCGGCCATCAGACGTCCTTGCCGAAGATGCCCCGCGGCCGGACGAGGAGCAGCACCGCCATCGGGCCGAAGAGGACGAAGTAGGAGAACTCCGGCAGCAGCCAGCGCCCGTAGGCGTCGAGGAGGCCGACGATCAGCGCGCCGAGCATCGCGCCCTCCAGGCTGCCGAGCCCGCCCACGATGACGACGACGAGCGCGACGACCAGGATCTCCCACTCGGCGCCGGGGTACAGCGTGAGGAACGCGCCCCCGACGACCCCCGCCATGCCGGCGAGGAAGGAGGCGAGCGCCGAGACCAGCACGAACAGGCGGTCGACGTTGATCCCGGTCGCGCTCACCTGCTCGCGGTCGTCCACGCCCGCGCGGACGACGGCGCCGAGCTGGGTCTTCCGGTAGAGGACCCAGAGCACCCCGCCGACGAGGACGCCGAACAGGATCAGGACGAAGCGGTACGTGGGGTACACGAGGCCCCCGGGCAGCTCCATCGCGCCGCGCAGGAACGCGGGGGCCGGCACCTTGAGGCTGTCGCCCCCCCAGATCGCCAGCGCCACGTCGCCGATCACGAACGCGATGCCGACGGTGAGCAGCACCTGGGCGAGGTGATTCTCGCCGGTCTGGCGGATGAGGAAGCGGTCGATGAGGTAGCCGAGCGCCACGATGCCGGCGCCGCCGCCCAGGATGGCGAGGGCGAAGCTGCCGGTGCGCTCGGCGATCGTGAGCCCGATGTAGCCGCCGAGCAGATAGTACGCGCCGTGCGCCATGTTCACCACGCGCATGAGGCCGAACGTGAGCGTGAAGCCGCTGGCGAGCAGGAAGAGCAGCGCGGCGAGCGAGGTGCCGTTGATCGCCTGCAGGACGGCGCTGCTGGTCATGGGGCGGAACGGCGTGACGCGCCGCCGGCCGCGGGGCCGCCGCGGCCGGCGGGCGCGTCGCCCGGGGCGGGGATCACCGCTTGTATGGCCCCCGCTTCAGGAACTCCGCGGGCGTCCACTTCCAGAACTGGGACACCGCCTCGTACGTCTTGAACGGCACGTTGGTGAGGACGTCGCCGAGCACCGGGTGCTTGATCTTCTGGATCCGCGAGATGTACACGTTCTGGATCGGGTTGTCGTACTCGTCCATGCGCACCGGACCGCGGGGCGCGTCGATCCGGGCGCTGCGCATCGCCCGGAGGAAGGCGGCACGGTCCTCCACCTTGCCGTTGATCGCGTCGATCGCCGTCTTGGTCCACAGACCGGCCGTGTACGCGGACTCGGCGAACCAGGAGGGCAGCCGCTTGTGCTTGCGCGCGAACGCGTCGGTGAAGGCCTTGTTCGCCGGCGTGTCCAGGCCCGCCGCGTAGTGCAGGGAGTTGCCGATCAGCCCGATGGCGCGGTCGTCCGCCTGCGGCAGCATGTCCTGGTGCAGCCAGTACCCGCCGTAGATCTTGAACTTCTTGTCCATGCCGAAGTTGAACCAGGCCTCGAACAGCCGCACGCGGTCCACGCCCACGACGACCGCCGAGACGCCGTCGGAGTCCTTCGGGATCGCCGCGATCGTGGGGCCGTAGTCCCGGGTCCCGATCGGGTTCCAGATGATCTTCGCGACCTTGCCCCCGAGCTCGGTGTAGGTCCGGACCGCGCCGAGCGTGACCTCGTGGCCCCACGTATAGTCCTGGCCGATGAACGTCACGTTGCGCAGGCCGAGCTCCTTGTACAGGTACTCGCCGAAGGGGTGCCCGATCTGGCTGGCGGAGACCGCGGTGCGCACCACCGTCGGCGTGCGGTTCCACTTGGTGATGACGTCGGCCCCGGCCGCGTCCATCACGAGCGGCACGCCCGTCTCCTTGCTGACCTGGGCCACCGCCGGCCCCTCGTGGCCGCAGAGCGGGCCGACCATGAAGTGCACCTTCTCCTGGTGCACGACGCGGCGCGCCTGGGTGAGCGCCTGGTCGGGGTTGCACGTCGTGTCGGCGATGACGATCTCGATCTTGCGCCCGCCGGCCTTGTAGCCCGCCTGCTCCCAGAAGAGCTTGAAGCCGTCCACCATGTCGCGCCCCGGCGTGGCGAGGGGGCCGGTCACGGGGGGCAGCAGGCCGATCTTGATCGGCTCGCCCTGGGCGTGCGCCGGGCCCGGCGCGCCGACGCCGAGCGCCGCCAGCAGGACGGCGAGAGCTCGCAGGAGTCCATGAATCCCGTCTCTGGTCGGTCGCATTGTGCCTCCTCCTTGCGCCGTGTGCCGGCCGCGGGTCGTCACCCAGGGTTTATACTTGGCGCGTCGCCGCGCTGTCAATCGCGTGCGCGCGGAGAACGGAGGCCGGCGGTGAGCGACAGCACCCTGCGATTCGGCAGCGACCGGGGCGCGCGGCGCAGCGAGGACGCGCCGCTGCTCACCGGGCGCGGGCGCTTCACCGACGACCTCGGCGTGGCCGGCCAGGCCCACGCCGCGTTCGTGCGGTCCACGGTCGGCCACGCGGAGATCCGCGGGATCGACGTCACGGGCGCGATGCGGAAGCCCGGCGTGGTCGGCGTGTTCACCGGGCGCGACCTCGCCGCCGACGGGCTCGGCGCGATCCCGCCCGTGGCGTCGCTGGCGGGGCGCGGGGGCACGCCGATGGTCGCCGCCGCGATGCCGCCGCTCGCGCTCGACCGCGTCCGCTACGTCGGGGAGCCGCTCGCGATCGTCGTCGCGGAGACCGCGGCGCAGGCGCGGGACGCGGCCGACGCGGTGGTCGCCGAGCTCGCCGAGCGGCCGGCCGTCGCCGACGTCGAGCGCGCGATGGCGCCGGGCGCGCCGGCGATCTGGCCCCAGGCGCCCGGCAACATCGCCCTCGACTGGACCGACGGGGACGCGGCCGCCGTCGAGGCCGCGTTCGCGCGCGCCGCGCACGTCGAGCGCGTCCGGCTGCTCGACACGCGCCTCGCGCCCTCGGCGCTGGAGCCGCGGGCGGCGATCGGCCAGTGGGACGCGGCCGCGGGGCGCTACACGCTGATCGCGAGCACGCAGGGCGTCGCGGTGGTGCGCCGGCTGCTCGCCGAGGGCGTGTTCAAGGTGCCCCCGTCGACGATCCGGGTCCTCACGCACGACGTCGGTGGCGGCTTCGGCATGAAGGTGCAGGCCTACCCGGAGTACGCCGCGCTGCTCTACGCGGCGCGGCGCACGGGGCGGCCGGTGAAGTGGTGCGCGACCCGGGTGGAGAGCTTCCTCGCGGACACCCACGGCCGGGACGGGGTGCTCGAGGGGGAGCTGGCGCTGGACGCCCGGGGGAAGTTCCTCGCGCTCCGGGCGCGCACCTTCGTGGGCATCGGCGCGTACGTCTCGACGTACGCCGCCATCTTCGCGACGAGCAACACGAAGAACTGCCTGTCGAGCGTGTACGTGCTCCCCGCCATCCAGATCGACGTGAAGATGGTGCTCACGAACGCGGCGCCGCTGGGGCCGTACCGGGGCGCGGGCCGGCCCGAGGCGCTCTACCTCGTCGAGCGCCTGATCGACGCGGCGGCGGCGGCGATGGGCATCGACCGCGTCGAGCTGCGGCGGCGCAACCTGATCCCGCCGTCCGCGATGCCGTACCGGGCGCCGAACGGCCAGGTCTACGACAGCGGGGAGTTCGAGGCGGCGCTGGACGAGGCGCTCGCGCTGGCGGACTGGCAGGGGTTCCCCGCGCGGCGCGCGGCGTCGGAGCGCGCGGGCCGGCTGCGGGGCATCGGCCTGGGCTGCTTCCTCGAGGTCGCCGGGGGCATCCTCGACGAGACGGTGGACCTGCGCTTCGAGGACGACGGCACCGTGGCGCTGCGCACCGGGGTGCAGGCCATGGGGCAGGGGCACCTGTCGACCTTCCCGCCGCTCGTCGCCCAGCGCCTGGGCGTGGACGTGCGCGCGGTCCGGCTCGTCGAGGGGGACAGCGACGCGGTGCCCGCGGGCACGCCGAGCGTGGCGTCGCGGTCCATGATGATGGCCGGCAGCGCGGCCCTCCTGGCCTGCGACGCCGCGATCGAGAAGGGCCGGCGGCTCGCGGCGCGCCTGTTCGAGGCCGCGGTGTTCGACGTGGAGTTCGCGAACGGCCGCTTCCAGGTCGCCGGGACGGACCGGGCGATCGGCATCGTCGATCTGGCCCGGCGCGCGCGCGCGATGCCGGGGCTGCCGGAGGATCTCGCCGGCGGCCTGGACGGCACGGCCAGGTTCGTGTCGCCGCAGATGAGCTTCCCGAACGGCTGCCACGTCTGCGAGGTCGAGATCGAGCCGGTCACCGGGGTGGTCACGGTGGTCGGCTACGCCGCGGTGGACGACGTCGGCAACGTCGTGCATCCGACCATCGTCGCGGGCCAGATCCACGGCGGGGTCGCGCAGGGCCTCGGCCAGGTGCTCGGCGAGGGGGTGGTCTACGACGAGCGCGGCCAGCTCCTGACCGCCTCCTTCATGGACTACATGATTCCGCGCGCCGACGACATGCCCGACCTGCGGGTCGGCCACCACGGCGTGCCCTGCACCACGAACCCGCTCGGCGTGAAGGGGGCCGGCGAGTCGGGCGTGGCGGGGTCGCTGCCGTCGGCGGTGAACGCCGTGCTCGACGCGCTCGCGAGCCGCGGCGTCCGGCGTCTCGACCTGCCGATGACGCCGGCGCGCGTGTGGGCGGCCCTGCGCGACGCCGCCACATCATGAGGGCGCGCCGAGCTACCGCGGCTCGAAGTACACCGCCCCGAACAGCGCCGCGCTCCGGCTACGCGTGTCGTTCGAGTGGCTCTCCAGGCCGATGAAGTTCGTCGCGCGCGGCTCTTCCCCGAAGACCCGCCGGTAGTCCGCGTGGACGTCGCGGGTCTGGCGATGCCACTGGCCGACGCCGGACGCGCCCGAGCGGACGACGATCAGCACGCGCTGGAAGATCTCGAGCAGGTCCGGCTGCGTCTCGGCGCCGACCGGGGCGCTGGTATCCCAGACGTAGGCGATGCCCCGCATCCCCTCGAACACGACCATCAGCCGGGCGGCCTGGTCGTTCAGCCGACGATTCCGGACGTCGCCGCGCTCGGGCAGCACGAGCGCCTTCCACTCCCAGACCAGCCGGGGGGTCTGTCGCAGGTCGACCTTCAGCGCCCGCCCGAGCCGCATGGACTCGTTGTCCGTGCTGAGGCGCAGCGCGGGGCGGCCGCCGTCCACGACGACCGCCGGCGGCTGCGTGAACGCGGGACGCTCGTAGAACGGATAGGTGCGCCACGCGCCGCCGAGCTCGAGGGGGCCCGCCTGGCGGGACGCCCAGTCGTCGACGCGCACCGCGCGCGAGGGCCCGGCGCCCAGCGTCAGGGCCAGCGCGAGCCCCGCGACGGCGAGGCTCACGCCGGAGCGCAGAGCGGACGCTCCCGCGTCATCGTCTCCTGCTTGAAGGCCTCGATCTGGCCCCTCCCGGCGTCGGCGCGATGATAGCACTACTCCGTGACCACGACACCAGGAGGACCGCGATGTTCTACATGATCGCCGCATTCGACCTCGGGCTTCCCGGCGCGACGGCCAGCGACGCCGAGCGCGACTATCTCGAGCGGCACGTGCCGCTGGCCCGGCAGCTGCCCGGCCTCCGCGCCTACGTGGTCGGTCCGCTCGCCGCCGCCGCCGGCATCCCGGCTGACCGTCGGCGCGGCGCAATCCTCGCGTTCGAGAGCGAGGAGGCGTGGCGGGCGGGCTACCGGTCGCCGGTCGGCCGCGCGTTGCGCGCCGACGAGAAGCGGCTGATCGTCGAGCCGCGGGTCGTGCTGCTCCACGGCGAGGAGATCCTGCCGGAGGCCCGGAGCGGCGGTGATTCCTTCTTGACGCTCGACTCGCACCTGACCGTCGTGGCCTGGACGTCCGGCGCGCAGGAGATCCTCGGGTATGCGGCCGAGGAGATCCTGGGGCGCCCGGTCTTCGTCCTGGTGCCCGACGATCAACGGCAAGCGGTGGCCGCGGTGATGCGGCAGGTCGAGGCGACCGGTCACGTGCGCGGGTTCCACGCGGAGCGGATGACCAGGAGCGGGCAACGCGTGCGGGTCGTGGCCGACTTGCTCGCCATTCGAGACCCCTCCGGGGAGCACTGCGCGACGCGGATCACCGTGCGCCGCGCCTGAGGCACGGCCGCGGCGGACGGCCGCCGGTCACGCCGGGCGGCGCAGGTCGGCCACCCGGCGGAGCGGCGTGCCGTCGCGCCGCGCGAGCAGCCGCCGGGTCGGGCGCGTGCCGTCGCCGAACGTCGGCTGCCAGGCCGAGTGCTTCCCGGCGCCGCCCACCACGATCACGCTGATGTCCTCGGCCGCGCGCACGATCGGCAGCATCGTGTCGGGCGCGTCCACCGCGCCCCGCCGCGCGATCTGGTAGCGCCGGTAGTCCGCGCCGAGGCGCGCGAGCGGGAAGCGCGCGTGCTCGAACAGGAACTCCTTGACCTGCCGCTTGCTGAAGCCGTCGCGCGCGATGGTGGCCGCGTGCTCGGGGCCGAGGGACAGGAGCGGCCAGCCGCCGCCGAGCAGGTTGTTGCTCCCGGCCTGGCCCATCGCGCCCGCCACGGTGCGGAGCACGCCCTCGCCCGTCGCGCTGTAGTGGTCCTGGATGTTGTGCGGCCCCTCGCAGCCGAACGCCGTGACGCAGCTCACGTCGGGGGCGAGCCCGGCCTCGACGGAGAGCGGCTCCCACGGGTTCTCGGCCTCGTTCTCGGCGACGCAGTAGGCGATCTTGGCCGGGCTGCCCTGCGTGGCGCGGTCGCCCGTGCCGGGCAGGCCGCCGCCGACGTTCATGAGGACCAGGCGCACGGCGCGGCCGATGGTGACGTTGGCGCGGACGCCCTGGCCGAAGGCGTTGTACCCCGCGTTGAGCCCGATCTCGCGGGCGATCGGCCCGTTCACCACGAGCAGCGGCGCCACGGGATGCGTCGTGGCCTGGATCGAGTCGAGGTTGAAGAGGGGGTCGGCGAGCGCCTCGAGGGCGGCGAGGATCACCGGGAAGTACTCGGGGCGGCAGCCCGCCATCACGGCGTTCGCCGCGATCCGCTCCACGGTGGCCTCGCCCTGCCGCGGCGGCAGGACGCCCACGACGTCGCGCGGCTCGCGATCGGTGAAGCCGAGGAACGCGCGCACCGCGGCCTCCGTCGGCGGCACGATGGGGAGCCCGTCGGTCCAGCCGCGCTCCTGGTAGAGGGCGTCGATCTCCGCGTACGCGCCCGGGAAGACGAAGGTCGCGGCGGCGGGCCCGGGCGCGCTCATGGGCGGGTCACCGCCTTCAAGACCGCCTCCAGGGCGAGGTCCGCCTTGCGCACGACCTCGGCCTCGGGGATGCCGCCGAGCGGGTGCGGGACGAGGGCGAGCGGCAGGTCCCCGAGGCCGCGGTTCTTCGCCTCCAGGCGCGCGAGGGCCTCGAACTCGAACGTGCCCATCACGGCCGTGGGCACGCCGCGCTGCTCCAGCATGATGGCGCCGTGGATACTCCACGACGTGCAGGACCCTCAGTCGGCGCTGCCGACCAGCGCGAAGTCGCACTCCGAGAGCGCGGCCAGGATCTCCGGGGCCGGGGGGCCGGCCACGGGCTTGTCGCGCTTGACGACCTCCGCGACGCCGTAGCGCGCCGTCAGGATCCGCGTCACGGCGAGCATGAGCGTGCCCGCGTTGGCCTTGCCGTTGTCGAGGATGCCCGCGCGCGTGCCGGCGAGGCTCGCCAGGCGCGGCGCCAGCCGCGCCGCGACGGCGCGCGGCTCGGCGGTGGGATCGTACAGGCGGAAGCCCTCTGCGCTCATCGCTCGCTCTCCTCTCTCAGGCCGCGGGCAGCGGCCAGCCGAGCCACTCGCACACGCCGCGCCCCATCACCCAGGCGAGGTCCTCGCCCTGGAGCCACGGCAGCTCCTTCGTGAACAGGTCGATGCACTCGCGGTAGGTGCACGGCATCCGCGTGAGGTCCGTGCCCCAGAAGGTCCGGCGCGGCCCGAAGGCGTCGACCAGCGTGCGGATGGCCGCGTGCAGGTCGCCGAACGGGTAGCCCCGGGCGGACAGCGCCGCCATCCCCGAGGCCTTGACCGCGACGTTCGGGCGCTTGGCCAGCGCGCAGACGGCGGGGAGGTCCTCGAACACCTTCGGCGCCTTCTGGCGGATCTGGAGCCCCACGTGGTCGATCACGAGCTTGAGGCCCGGGTGCCTGGCCGCGATCCGGTCGAGCACGTCGAGCGAGCCCGGGACCAGGACCATCACCGGGATCCCGGCCCGCTCCGCCGCCGGCCAGAGCCAGTCGGCCGTGCCGTCCGTGAGGAAGTGGCGGTTGTGCTCGTTGTGGAAGGTGAAGCGCATGCCGAGCATGCCCGGCTGCGTCTTCCAGCCGGCCACCAGGTCGCGGCTCCGGGGATCGCGAAGATCCACGCGCCCCATGACGGCGAACCGGTCGGGGTGCAGGCGCGCGGCCTCGAGCGCCAGGTCGTTGCGGTCGCCCTCCCACGAGGGCGGCACGATCACGATGCGGCTCACCCCGGCCAGGTCCATCTCGAAGAGCAGCATGTCCTTGGTGACCGGATACGGCCGCTGGGCCTCCTGCGCCCGGCCCGGCGGCCACGGCCGGTCGGGGGTGTCCGCGGCCCAGATGTGGACCTGCGAATCGACGATGTGCATGTGCAAGCTCCCCTCGGGACGATTCTAGGATACAAAGGAGGTCTTTATGACCCGGATCGATCCCGTGTGGGCCACCGTCGCCGAGCTGTCCCGCGCCTTCGGGGCGCGCACGCTGTCCCCGGTGGACGCGCTCGAGGCGCTGCTCGAGCGGATCCGCCGGCGCAACCCCGCGCTGCACGCCTACATCGCCGTCTACGAGGCCGACGCGCGGCTGGCCGCCGAGGCCGCCGACCGGGCCATCCGCGCGGGCCACCGCGTCGGACCGCTCCACGGCGTCCCCATCGCGCTCAAGGACCTGGTGGACCTGGAGGGGCGCGTGACCACGGGCGGGTCGAAGGTGTGGGTCGAGCGCGTGTCGCCGGTCACCGCCACGCTGGCGGAGCGGCTCATCGCCGCCGGCATGATCGTCCTCGGCAAGACCCACACGGTGGAGTTCGCGATGGGGAGCTTCGGGACCAACACGCACCTGGGGACCCCGTGGAACCCCTGGGACCTCGCGGTGCACCGCACGCCCGGCGGCTCCTCGAGCGGCTCGGGCGTGGCGGTCGCCGCGGGCCTGGCCCCGGTCGCCATCGGCACGGACACGGGCGGCTCGGTGCGGCTGCCCGCGGCCTGGTGCGGGATCGTGGGGCTCAAGGTGACGGCGGGGCGCATCAGCACGTACGGCGTCCTGCCGCTCAGCTCGACGCTCGACACGCCCGGGCCGCTGGCGCGCTCGGTCGAGGACGCGGCGCTGATCTTCCGCGTGCTGAACGGCCCGGACCCGCGCGACCCCCCGACGCTCCGCTGGGCGCCGCTCGACCCGCTGCCCGCGCTCCGGCGCGGCGTCGGCGGCCTGCGCCTGGCCGTCCTGCCCGACGCCGAGCGCGCCGGCGTGGACGCCGAGGTGCTCGCCGCCTACGACGCCGCGCTCACGACGCTCGCCGGGCTCGGCGCGCGGATCGTCCGCCCCGCGCTGCCGCACCGCCTGAGCGACTACGCCGCGGCCACCGGGCGGATCATCGGCGCCGAGGGCTACCGCTTCGTCGGCCACCTCGTGGACGACATGAGCCTGCCCATCGACCCGCACATCCGCCCGCGGATCCAGCTGGGGCGGGGCGTGTCGGCGCGCGACTACCTGCTGACGCTCGCCGGGCGGGAGGAGCACCAGCGGGCCTTCGCCGCGGCGCTCGCCGACGCCGACGCGCTGCTGACGCCGACGACGCAGACGGCGGCGATTCCCCTCGCCGCGATCGACCAGTCCGGCACCGCCGCGCACTTCACGAGGGCGGGGAACTACCTCGGGCTCTGCGGCCTGGCCGTCCCCGACGGCTTCACCGCGGACGGCCTGCCCACGTCGCTCCAGATCCTCTGCCACGCCGGCGAGGAGGGGACGGCGCTGCGCATCGGCTGGGCCTACGAGCAGGCGAGCGGCTGGAGGGAGCGCCGCCCCCCCGAGCCGTGACCCCTACTTCGCCGTCTTCTTCTGCTTCGGTTTCTTCTTTTCCTTCCGCATGCTGGTGCCCTTGGCCACGTGCTCACCCCCCTCGGCGCCCTCTGGAAGAGCCACCCTGCGCGGATTATACGCCGCGCGGGAGAATGCTACAGTTGGGCCGATGCCGCGCACGGAGAACGCCCAAGGGGGAGGACGCCCGATGATCCTGAACGCCGACGACGTGCTCGAGCGGCTCCGCGCCCTGCGCGCCCGGCAGCCGGTGAAGTTCTGGGCGCTGTACTCGAGCCAGCTCGGCGGGATCGTGACCGATCCCGCGCTCATGGTCCTGCCCTTCGACGACCACATGGTGCACCGCGGCCACGGCGTCTTCGACACGGCGGCGCTCGTCGACGGGAAGATCTACGACCTCGAGGCGCACCTCGACCGCTTCGTCCGCTCGGCGCGCACCTCGAAGCTCGCCCTGCCGGCGCGGGAGGAGATGCGCGACATCGTCGTGCGGACCACCGCGGCGAGCGCCAGGCGCGACGGCTCGATCCGCTACTGGGCCTCCGCGGGGCCGGGGAGCCTCGGCCTCACCCCCGCCGCGGGCGCCGCGCCGGGGTTCTTCGTGATGGTCTTCGCCGGTCTGTCCTATCCCGAGGCCTGGTACACCGAGGGCCTGCGGGTCATGACGACGACGTACCCCATCAAGCCGCCCCTCTACGCCGTCACCAAGAGCACGAACTACCTGCCGAACGTCCTCATGCAGCTCGAGGCGCAGGAGCGCGGCCTCGACAACGGCATCTTCGTGGACGAGGCGGGCCACGTGGGCGAGAGCTCCAACATGAACGTGGCCTTCGTCACCCAGGACGGCGTCCTCCGGCACCCGCGGTTCGAGCACATCCTCGCCGGCTGCACGTCCCTCCGCCTGCTCGCGCTGGCCACGGGCCTCGTGCCCCGGAAGCTCATCGGGGACGTGCAGGTGTGCGACATCCCGGTCGCCGAGGCGCGCGCGGCCCGCGAGATGATGCTCTTCGGCAGCTCGGTCAAGGTGGCGCCGGTCGTCGAGTGGGACGGCAAGCCCATCGGCGCCGGCGCGCCCGGCCCGGTCGCCCGGGCGCTCCGCGAGCTGCTCGAGCAGGACATGCGCACGGCGCGCGAGCGGCTGATCGACGTTCCGTACTGATCCGAGCTAGCGCCAGAGATTGCCGTAGGGGTGCTCGCCCGCCAGGAGCCGGCCCTCGGCGAAGCGCCCGAGGGCGAAGGCGGAGATGTCCACGGTCGCGGCCCGGCCGTCCAGGATCAGCTCGGCCATGCACACGCCGACCGCCGGCGCGATCTTGAAGCCGGTGCCGCTGAAGCCGCAGTCGAGGTAGAAACCGTCGGGCCCCGCCCGGTCCAGGATCGGGTGCTGGTCGGGCGTGATGCCGTCGTAGCCGCCGTGCGCGCTGTGCAGCCCCCCGTGCTCCATCCCCGGGATGCGCCGGCAGATGCGGCCGACGGCGCGCTCGACGAAGCCCGGCAGCGCGTGGTCGGTGTCGCCGTCCGGCGAGAGGCCGAGCGGGTTGCCGTCTTCGAGCCCGACCAGAGTCAGGCCGCCGGTCTCCGGCCGGAAGTACATCGCCGCGGCGCCGTCGATCACCGTCGGGTGCGGAGGGCGCAGCGCGGGCGGGCGACGGATGAACATCGTGTCGTGCCGCCAGGTCGTCACGGGCAGGTCGAGGCCCACCATCCGCCCGACCTCGGCCGCCCAGGCGCCGGCCGCGTTGACGACGACGGGCGAAGCGATCGCGCCGCGCGTGGTCTCGACGCCGGTGACCCGGCCGCCGGCGACGCTCACGGCCGTCACGCGGCAGTCCTGCAGCAGGCGCGCGCCGCGCTCGCGCGCGGCCTGGAGCAGGGCGCCGGCCGCGCTCGGCGGATCGGCGTAGCCCGACTCCGGCTCGTAGGCGGCGGCCTCGAAGTCGCCCGTGGCGAAGCCCGGCGCGAGGCGGCGCACGTCGTCGGGGGTCACGAGCAGCATGGGAACGCCGAGCCGCTGGTGCATGGCGACGTTGGCGCGCAGGCGCGCGGTGTGCGCCGGCCCCACGATCTTCAGGAAGCCGGTGCGCGTGAAGCCGCACTCGCCGCCGACCAGCTCGGCCCAGTCGCGGAACCAGCGGAAGGACTCCCACGCCAGCCGCGACTCGGCCTCCAGGTCGTAGTGCATGCGCACGAGGCCGCTGGAGCGCCCGGTCGCGCCGGACGCGACCGCGCGCCGCTCGACGACCACGGGCGTGAGGCCGCGCCGCGTGAGCTGGAACGCGAGGCTCGCGCCGTGGATGCCGCCGCCGATGATGACGGCGTCCGCTGTCTCGGCCATCGCGCGGCGCGGCGCCACGGGAGCGAGCCTAGGGCGGTGCGGGGCGCGGAGTCAAGCGGCGTCGCGCGGGTGGCGGGAGCGGGCCACGCGTGCCAGAATCGTCGGGTCGCGTGCGCAGCCTATGAGCGGAGAGGAGACTGACATGCGCTTCGGCCTGTTCACGAGCATGGGTGCCCAGACCTGGGCGGGCGTGCTGGACCTCTGGCGGCACATCGAGGCCACGGGGTGGGACATCGCCTGTGTGACCGATCACTTCATGCCGAACACGCCGGAGCGCGAGGGCGCGATGCTCGAGGGCTGGAGCACGCTCAGCGCGCTGGCGGCGCTCGTGCCGCGCATCCGCGTCGGCACGATCGTGCTGGGCAACACGTACCGCCATCCCGCCGTGGTCGCGAAGATGGCCGCGCAGGTGGACAACATCTCGGGCGGCCGGCTCCTGCTCGGGCTCGGGGCGGGCTGGCAGGAGAACGAGCACGAGGCCTACGGCATCCCGTTCTACACGATGCGCGAGCGGCTCGAGCGGCTGGACGAGGCGTGCCAGGTGCTGAAGTCGCTCTGGACCCAGCGCCGCAGCGACTTCCAGGGGCGCTACTACCGGCTCTCGGACGCCCCGCTCGATCCCAAACCCGTGCAGCGGCCGCATCCCGAGCTGATGATCGGCGGGGGCGGCGAGCGCGTCACCCTGCGCATCGTGGCCCGGCACGCCGACCACTGGAACGTCTGGGGCGGACCTCGGGTCCTGGCGCGCAAGGGCGCCGTCCTCGACGAGCACTGCGCCGCGCTCGGCCGCGATCCGAAGACCCTGACGCGCTCGGCCAACATGGCGCTGCTCATCACCGACGACAAGGCCGAGGTCGAGCGCCTGGCCGAGACCATCGCCACGCGCCTGGGCCGCCACGCCTCCGACGCGCGCGACACCTGCCTGGCCGGCACGCCCGACCAGATCCGCGAGCAGCTCGGCCAGCTCCGCGCGGCGGGCGTGGGCGTGCTGTTCATCCCGAGCCTGTTCCGGCCGCTCCCCGCGCTGCGCCAGGACCTGGACCGGTTCATGGCGGAGATCGCCCCGGCGTTCCGGTAGCTGCGAGTCTCGCTGATATGCGCATCGAGATCATCTGCACGGGCGACGAGGTCCTGACGGGGAAGATCGTCAACTCCAACTTCAGCCACATCAGCCAGAAGCTGGAGGACGTCGGGCTCTCGGTCGCGTGGGGCACGACGGTCGGCGACGACCGCGAGACCCTGCTGCGGGCGTTCCGGCTGGCGGCGGAGCGCGCCGACGCGGTCATCGTCAACGGGGGCCTCGGCCCGACGGTCGACGACCTCTCCCAGGAAGTCGCGGCCCAGGCCGCGGGCGTCGAGCTCGTCCTCGACGCGGCGTGGCTGGCCCGGATGGAGGAGTTCTTCCGCCGGCGGAGCCGCGTGATGCCGCCCAACAACCGCAAGCAGGCCATGCTGCCCGTCACCGCCGAGCTCCTCGACAACCCGATCGGCACCGCCTGCGGCTTCGCGCTCGACGTCGGCCGGGCCCGCTTCTTCTTCACCCCCGGCGTGCCGCGCGAGCTCACGCGCATGCTCGAGGAACAGATCGTCCCGCGACTCCTCGCGCGGAGCGGCCTGCAGACGGCGATCCACCTCAAGCGGTTCCACTCCTACGGCCTCGGCGAGTCGCACGTGGACGCGCTGCTGGCGGGCGTGGAGGAGCTGGTGCCGGACGGGAGCGTGAAGCTCGGCTTCCGCGCCCACTATCCCCAGCTCGAGACCAAGCTGACGGTGCGCGGCACCGACATGGACGACGTCCGGGCGAAGCTCGAGCCGGTGGAGCGGGAGGTGCGCAAGCGGCTCGGCAACTTCATCCTGGCGGAGGACGACCAGACGCTGGAGGGCGTCGTCCTGGCGGCGCTCGCGGGCCGTCAGGCCACGCTGTCCATCGTCGAGACGTTCACGAGCGGCCAGATCGCCGCGCGCCTCGCCCACCTGCCGGGGGCGGAGCGGGTCTTTCGGCGCGGCGTCGTGGCGCGCGCGCTCGACGGGGTGTCCGCGGCCGTCGGCCTCGAGGGGCCCCCGGCGGCGGGCGCGCTCACCCGCGAGACGGCCGAGACGGTGGCACGCGCCGCGCGACGCCAGACCGGCGCCACGCACGCGCTGGCGGTGCTGATCGAGCTCGACGACGGCGCGGACCGGATCGACCTCGGGGGCACCATCTGCCTGGCGATCGCGACCGAGCAGGAGACGGCCTCCCGGCGCAGCCGCATCCTCGGCGGCCGCGAGTGGATCCGCCTGGGCGCGGTCGAGCTGGGGCTCGACTGCCTGCGCCGCCATCTGCAGGGGCTGCCGGTGCACGAGCGGATCGACTTCGAGAAGGTCTAGGCTCACAGTCGCCATGCACTTCAGTGCATAGCCACGCGACGACGATCTTGCTCCTGCGCCAGGGTGAACTGGTGATAGGCCCTGTGATTGGCCCGCAGGCTCCGGCGATAGGAGAGATTGCTCACCAGCGACACGACCGGGTGTCGCCCGTGCCAGAAGCTGGCCCACAGCCGCCGCCCGATCCGCCCGGGCGAGTAGAACCTTCGGTCGCAGCAGTCCATCTCCCGGACGATCTGCTCCCGCGAGAGTTGCTTGTAGTCCGCCACCGGAAACGTCAGCGTGTAATACTGCCAATCCTGCGGAAAGGCATTGGTGCTGATCCGGCCTTCGGTTTGCATCTTGTCCCACACTCGCGTACCCGGCAACGGCGTGAGAAACAGGGCATTGAGGATGTCCACGCCATAGCCACTGGCCGCGTCGGCGATCCGCCGACCGATGCCGCACCCGTCACTGTCCAGGCCGATGATGAACGAGCCCGCCACGAGGATTCCATGCCGTTGGATGCGCTGCACGGCGGTACGCATGTCCCGCCCTTTGACGATGTTGTATTTCTTTCCCACCTCCGCCAGCCCCTCCACCGTCGGTGACTCGAAGCCAATGAATACCCCGCTGCACCCGGCCTTGGCTGCCAGGCTCAGCAATTCTTCATCATCGCCCATGTTGATCGTTACCTGCGCGATCCATCTCTTGTGCAGCTTCGCCTGGATCATCGCTCGGAACAGCTCCTTGGCACGCACGATGTGGGCGGCGCTGGTGCCGATGAGGTTGTCGTCCACCACCAGCACGTACTTCTCACGAATCGAACGCATCTCCTCGATCACATTGCTGATAGGCCGGTTGCGGTATCGCGCCCCGTTGAACACCGTGACGCTGCAGAAGCTGCAATTCAGCGGGCAGCCGCGTGTCGTCTGGATCGCCCCGAAGGCATAGCCCCTGGGCAGCAGATCGTGCCGTGCGGGAGGAACCGCCTCCAATCCGACAGGCTCCGCCTCGTAGAGGCTCTTGAGATCGCCGCGGCGCGCATCGGCCAACACCTGCGCCCAGACTCCCTCGGCCTCGCCGGCCACCACGCAATCCACGTGCCTCATCGCCTCCTGGGGGCGCATGCTCGCGTGGATGCCGCCCATCACCACGCGCACTCCCATCGCGCGAAACTGCCGCGCCAACTCATACGCCCGGCTGGCCTGCGAGGTGAATGCGGTGATGCCCACCAGGTCCGGCCGCGGCAGTGCGGCATAGTTCCTGACCCCCTGGTTTTCATCGAAGACGGTGATCTGCCAGTCAGCGGGTGTCAGCGTTGCCACCGTCAGCAGGCCCAGCGGCTTCCAGACGCGAAATCGCTTGAACCACCTCTGCCTCACTTCAGGCAGCGCCAAGGGATTGATCGGGTTGATGAGATACAGTCGCATCGGGCACCTTGTTGTCGGTCTACCAGGTTGCTGACAAAGCCATGACTAACGCCTCTTCCCTGGTCCGATGTCGCGGGTTACCGCGAGGAGATTGCCTGCGTCTGCTGGCTGTCCCGGCGAGTCGCAGCGCGCACAGGTGTTCGTTAACATGACGTCGAGAACGGCACACTAGAGATCGCGCTCGAAGGGGTAGAGCGGGCGCCGGCGCCGCGTGTAGGTGAAGAGCGAGAGGTCGGAGCTGGTGCAGCCGTCGCCGTCGCACAGCACGATGTGCCGGGCGATCGGCTCGAAGCCGGCGCGGAAGTGCTGGCGCGACTTGATCAGGACGTACCGCTTGCGGCGCGGGTCGATGCCGCAGTGGGTGAACACGCCGAGGTCGAACGGCTCGCTGCGCCGCTCCGAGACGACGATCTGCATGGCCCCGGTGTCGAGCACGGCCGTGCGACCCATCCGGACGCGCGTGCCGGTGGCCATCGGCCCGGTGACGACGAACTCGCCCTCCGTGATCCGCGTCACCCTGCCGGTGACGGTGAGGGGCTGGCCCGCGAGGTGGATCTGCGGCATGTCCACCTTGCCGCCGAGCGGCAGCGTCACGCGCGCCGCGGTCCCGGCCTCGAGGATCCGCTGGACGCTCGCCGGGTCGCAGATCGGCCCCGCGACGACGTCCTCGAGGCCCTGCCGCATGGCCTCCGCGATCACGCTCATCACGTCCTGCGTCCCGCCCGACGCGGTGTTGTCGCCGTGGTCCACGAGCACGATGGGGCCCTCGCCGAGCGTCCGGGCGTGGGCGATCTGCGTGGCGAGCGGCGCGCCCCGGTAGAGGAAGGCCTCGCGGCGCTCCCACGCCAGGTCGAGCAGGCGGTCCAGGAGGGCCCGGCCCGCCTCGGCCCGCCGGTCGCAGACGAGCACCGCCGAGCACGCGAGGTGCGGGACGTCGGCGTGCGGGAAGCCGCCGAACACCGACGCGTTGAGCACGGCGCCGCCCGCCTCGGCGGCGATGGCCAGGTCCACGACGTCCTTCATCGGCTGGCGCGACGGCGCGTGGACGAGCGTGCTGGTCAGCATCGGGCGGAAGCCCCAGACCATCACGGGCTCGACCTCGCCGTCGAGCGCGCGCGCCAGCGTGCGCCCGGCGCGCTCGCCCGTCTCGCCCATGTCCACGTGCGGGTAGGTGCGATAGCCGGTGATGACGCTCGCGTTCGCGACCATCGCCGCGGTCATGTGCGAGTGGAAGTCGAGCCCGACGGCGATCGGCAGGCGCGGCGCCACGGCGCGGATGCGGCGCAGCAGCTCGCCCTCGCCGTCGTCCACGTGCTCGGCCACCATCGCGCCGTGCAGCGCGAGGAACGCCGCGTCGCATCCGGTGCGGATCGCGCCGACGATGGCCTCGCACATGTCCTCGTAGGCGCCCTTCTCGACGTAGCCCGACGGGTGGGCGCCCGCCGCGAGGGGGACGCTGACCTCGGCGCCGAGCTCGCGCGCGACGTGCAGGAACCCGCCGAGCTGGGTGTTGGTGTCGCGGAACTCCGCGACGGCCGCCTCGCCGGCGAGCGGCCGGAACGACGCGAGCGGCGTCGGCACCGGCGAGAACGTGTTGGTCTCGTGCATCATCATCGCGACCACGATCTTGCGACGCGCCATGGTCCCCTCGCTCTCTCAGGTCGCCGACAGGATGTGCCGGTCGAGCACGGCCGCGAGCAGCTCGCCCTCGAGCACCGGCGTGCCGTCGCGGCGCACCACCACCCGGATCCAGCGCCGCCGGCCCTCGCTCCGCTCGACGGCGGCCTCGGCCTCGACGCGGTCGCCGGCGACCACGGGGCCGAGGAACTTCACCTGGGCGCTCGCCAGCACCACGGTGGGCTCGTTGACGGCCAGCATGGCCGCGTAGTCCGCGAGCCCGAACGTGAAGCCGCCGTGCACCAGCCCCTGCGCGTCGGCCGCCATCTCGCGCGTGGTCTCCAGCACCACCCGGGCGCGCCCGGCGCCCAGCTCGACCGGGCGCCCGCACAGGTGGGGCGCGATCCGCTCGTGGGTCCGCTGCTCCATGGCCGCCTCCCGCGCCCGAGTGTAGACCATCCGGGCATTGCCTCGCGGCCCGTGCGCCGGTACGCTTCCGGCGGAGGTGCCCCGTGAGCGACACGCGTGCCGTCGTCGTCGATCCCGAAGCGCCCGGCCGTCTGGTCATCCGCGCCGTGCCCGGCCCCGTCCCCGACCGCGGCGAGGCGGTGGTGCGGGTGCGGGCGCTCTCGCTCAACCGCGGCGAGGTGCGGCGCTCGGGCATGGCCGCGGCCGGCTGGCGCCCGGGCTGGGACCTGGCGGGCGAGGTCGAGCGCGCGGCCGCCGACGGCTCGGGCCCGCGCGCCGGGGCGCGCGTGGTCGGGATGCTGCCCGAGGGCGCGTGGGCCGAGCGGCTGGCGGTGCCGACGCACGCCCTCGCCGAGCTGCCCGACACGGTGACGTTGTCCCAGGCCGCGACCTTCCCCGTGGCCGGGCTCACCGCGCTCCTGGCCCTCGGCAAGCGCGGGCCGCTGCTCGGCCGCCGCGTGCTGGTCACGGGCGCGACCGGGGGCGTCGGCGACTTCGCGGTGCAGCTCGCGCGGCTCGCGGGCGCCCACGTGACGGCGAGCGCCCGGCGCGCC
>Ga0209341_10000952_pt1 | contig 29317 bp, 17 predicted proteins | sample RifCSP13_2_FD_184020 | JGI IMG/M metagenome (GOLD analysis project Ga0209341, IMG submission 184020) | Soil microbial communities from Rifle, Colorado - Rifle CSP2_sed 13_2 (SPAdes) (version 2) | ecosystem: Environmental > Terrestrial > Deep subsurface > Rock core/Sediment | place: Rifle... | reverse complement strand
CACGTTCAGCTGGCCGACGCTCATGCCATTCATCATTCCGTGCTTGTGGGCGGAGATGCCGCGGTACCAGCAGGCGGCCGCCGGACGAAAAGGGAGGTTGATCTCTTCTAACCGGATGGTCGCTCCGATGGACGCTGCTTGCCCAAACTCCTTTGCCACGCGGCGAATCGTTTGCGGCGGGATTGTGGTAATAGTTGCTGCCTTCTCGGGGCTGTAGGAACGCAAATGCTCTTTGAAGAGATGAAATGCGGGTTTGGCTTCCATCCCTTCGAGCTGAAAAGTTCCTTCTAGCGCCCCATCCGTGGGATCGATGGCATCAAAGGTGCTGGCGCGGCCCTGGCGGCTATCCCAAACCAAAGGCTTCTGGTCCTTTGGATCTCTGAGGTAATGACCATCCGGCCCCACGAGGTAAGTGCTGTTGGTGTATTGTTTTAGAAACGCCGCATCGTAAAGGCCCGATTCGTTTACCAGAACGTCCATCAGCGCGAGCGCCAGAGCGGCGTCGGTGCCGGGGCGGATAGGAATCCACTCCGTGGCCTGGGAGGCAGCGTAAGAGCAGACCGGGTCCACCACAACAAGCTTCATGCCGCGCTGGCGGGCCTCAGCCATTTCTTGAGTCAACCCCATGGCGTTCATCTGCGCCACAAAGCCGTAGGAAGTTCCGAACATGAGGAGATAATTACAGAGCTTGAGGTCGGGATGGACATCGTTGGAGCCGGTCAGAGTGTAGGCCACAGGGTGCACGCCGTTGCCGCAGAAAAACCCCGCTGATACCGTCGTAAGGTTGGGGCTCCCGAAGGCAGTAAGAAAGGCGCGCAGGGCAAAGTGAGCGTAGCGGTCAAAAGTGGCCGCAACCAGACTGCGCGGATCTTTGGCCCGGGCCGCCGTGAGCTTGTGAGTCAGGAGTTCCAGCGCGTCATTCCAAGAAAGCTTTTTCCAGCCTGGGTTTATGCCGATGCCTTTCGCGCGATTCGTGCGCACCAGCGGCGTCGTGATGCGCTGGGGGTTGTAGAGATTCATCAGGGCTGCGTTCCCCTTGGCGCAAACCTTGCCATAGTTCGGAGGGGCCTCGGGAATGCCCTCGACTTTGACGGCAACGCCGTTGACTCGGTGGACCCGGACCGTGCAGGCGTTGTAGCACATGTCGCAGGCCGTGGGGATCCAGGTATCTTCCCAGATGGCCTCTCTGGTCTGGAGAGCCGCCATGGGTTTACCCTCCCGCGAGTGGAGGTCCTAAGACGATGATCTCCACTTCACGCTGCTCCGAAAGCCGCTGCATCAGGCCTATATAGGTGACAGTGCAAGTGATCGGCTGAAGCATAGTTCGCCCTAGGCCGGTAGCGGCCGGTAGATACCAGCCTTGGCGACGCAGTAAATGATCGCGAGATCGCCAAGCAGTGAAAAAAGGCCCACAAGGACCAGCAACCATCGCGATAGCTCGCCAAAGTACGCGAAGCTTCCGATGGCGATAGGCAGGATCAATCCGAGAAGAACCGCCCCGACGTAGAAAGGCACCGCGAGCTTGCCGAATAGTATGAGATCGACCGAGCGCAGTGCGGTCATCCCGCTGCCGCGCATCACGTCGAGGTAGATCAGCACGAGCACCCCCGTTGACACGGCCAGCCAAAGCTTGATCGGCTCCAACGGCTCCCAAGCCGGTGGGTGAGCACCCAGCGCCGCCAGCACGATCAGGACGGCGATGCCTCCGCGTAGCGCGTAAGCGATATAGAGCGCCGGCACCAATGGCGTATTCCACAACGGGATGCCTTTGCTGGAGGCCCAAACGAATCCCTTATAGATGACGGTCCAAAGCGCTCCTAACAGCGAGAGGGCCAGGACTAGGACGGCCAGAGTGGTCTCACGGGCTCCCGAGAGCAAGATCAGGAGATAAAGCGGGGCCGTGATGAGAAAGAGAGTCAATCCTACGAGGCCGCGGCTGATCCAGGAGCTTGCCAGGTGGGTCGCCATGCGCCAGAAGCGCTCAGGCCGGCCGAGGAAGAGGAGATGTCCAAGTCCGCCGAGCGCGGCCAGCACGAAGCCGAACGCCAATCCCGAGTCTAAGCGGAACGGCACGGCGAAAATCCAAGCCGCTGTGCCGGCGCCGGTCAAAAAGTGGGCCAAGATAAGCAACAGCCCGCGGCCCTCTGCCCATTCCCGCTGCGGCCGAAAGCGTTCCCGCAAGTCTGTTACTCTCACCTGAAAAGGCTCTGCCCGAGCCATAGATCCCCCCTACGGTGGTAGATAATAAATTGACGGATTTGTCCCCAATTCGGGGTAAAGCTGGTTGCCTCCGCGATCCCGGATGAGCTTGGATATCTCGCTGTTGGGGTTATCGAGATCACCGAAGGTCCGCGCCTGCGTCATACAGTTGGCCACACAGGCGGGGTCGAGACCTTTTTCGAGCCGCGGCGAACAGAAATTACATTTGGAGACCACCCCGGTCTGGTGGCGCTGATATCCCGCCAGTTCGAAAGGCGTGGGGTGGTCGGGGAAGTAGGTGCGCTCTTTGGCGTAATAGAAGCGCTGATCGTACGGGCAAGCCATCATGCAATAGCGGCACCCCACGCATTTTTCCGGATCGATATCCACAATGCCATTGGCGCGTTGAAAGGTGGCTTCCGTGGGACAGACCTCCAAACAGGGCGGCTCGGCGCAATGCATGCACTGCAAAGGTATAGAGACGCGCCGGACCTGGGGATATTTGCCGCTCTCCTGTTTGATCACTCGTAGCCAGAGGACCCCAGGTGGAGTGGCATTTTCGGCCTTGCAAACCAAAGCGCAGCCGGTGCAGCCGATACATTTCTTGAGGTCTATGACCATGCCGTATCTCACGCTTGCACCCGAGCTTTGGCGACCTGGACCTTCACGCACTGGTCCTGGGTGAGAGAAGGGATGTCGAGATTGTCCAGGCCTACCGGCATCAGCCATTCGAAGCAGAGCCCTTTGCCTTCCTGGCTTGCGTTGGTCAAGTATTTGGACCAGTGACCGCCGCAACCCGCGATGGCGATCACCTCGGGGTGGACCCCCTCGGTGACGGCGGCACGTCCGCGAATCGTGTTGCCCGTGGAGACGGAGGTGATCTCAATCCAGTCCCCGTCTCGGATGTCCTTAGACTGTGCCGTTGCGGCGTTGATGGCTACGCCGTAGGCGAAGCGGTTGATCTGGGAAGCCTCGTCAAGCCAGGGATTGTTATAAGTGCCCGAGAAAGTCTGCATGGGGAGCTTGTAATAAATGGCATAGAGATCATAGCCGGCGCCATTCTCCGTGTGGGCGCGGCAAGGACGCCATTCAGGAAGAGGCTGAAAGGCGCTGGTGTCCAATTTGATCCCGATCTCTTGAGCGTTGGTTTTTACCCTGTCCCCCAGAGATTTAAACCATTCGAAGTAAATGGGCGCGCGAGCTTCGGACAGAGGTTTCCAGTAGACCTCTTCCGCCTTTTTGGGCCACTTGATAAGGCCATTTTGTTTGAACCACTCCAGGCCATGCTCGGCGCCGAAAAGGGATCGGTAGCGGTGGTCCACGATCTCTTCCCATGAGTAGTGCCGCGCGGAGTCAAGTCTGTAAGGTTCCTTCAGCTCGAGCACCAGATTGCCGAAAGCATAAAATTCCTCGCGCATCTCGAGCCGCTCGACTAACTCCAGGAGGATCTCGCAGACACTACGGCGCTGAGCGATGGGCTTAACCACCGGCTGCCGGATGTGATAGCACCACTCGCCGACCGGCGCATTGGAACTCATCCAATCGGCCGTGTGGCTGAGGCGCTCCAGGTAACTGGCCGCGGGCATAACGATATCGGAGAAATAGGTTGCCTCATCGAGGAAGAGGGAGAAAGAAACCTGGAAGACGTTTTTGAAGACTTCGGCGATCGCTTTCGGATCGGCAAAAGTCATCACATAGTTGGAGCCTATGTGAAAATTCATCTCGATCTGATAGGGGACGCCAAAGCGTTGGGGATCCGCCATGACCACCGGCAAGGCGCCCGAGCTTCCGGGACAGGTGGGAATCAGGCCTTTTAAGTCGATGGTTTCAGTTGCTTTGACTTCTTTCGGGGGATAAGGAGGAAACACATTGGGCCAGTGGCCGGGTATCATGAGCCCATCCCGGTCAGACTTCGGGGTCCAGCTCGGTTGGCCGGTTTCGGGATGGCCAAGGGAGCGGGAGTTCATTCCCAGTAGACCCCCAGGCACGTTGGAAGCGCCGACGATCTCGGTGAGAAGTTCCAGCGCCATGCAGGTCAGCAGGGCATTCTTGTGACCCTGGGCGCCTTTGAAGTACATGACCGCCACGGGGCGATAGGGAAGAACCTTGCCGTCCAGGACGATCGTGCTGCCGATGCGGGCCTCGTCGGCGAATTCCTTGGAGATGCGCCGGATCGTAGCGGCCGGCATCGTGGTTATCGGTTCGGCCCATTCGGGGGTAAAGGGCTTCAAATGCTCTTTGAGCAGGGCGAAGGCCGGCCGGGCGCATACGCCCTCCACGCTGTAGGCGCCTTCTAAAGCGAAGTCTTTGATGCCCGGCGCACGGAACGATTTGGCGCCGGAGTCGATCGGATCCCAAACTAGCGGGAGCTTCTCCTTGGTATCCCTAACATAGAGGCCGTCGTCGCCAATGAGATAGGGAGCGTTGGTATGGTGCTTGAGGTATTCGCTATCGTAGACGTTCAGCTCGTGCAGGAGCACATGCAGCATCGCCATGGCCGCGGCCCCGTCGGTGCCGGGGAGAATGGGGATCCACTCATCGGCTTTTTCCGCGCTCGGGCTGAGAAATGGGTCGATCGCCACGTGCTTCATCCCGCGAAGGCGGGCGTCAGCTATCCGTTGAGCCATTCCGGTCACGCAATAGTAGCTGCCGGAGCCGATCGAGGTACCGAAGTTCAATAGATAGCGGCAATAATCAGGATCCGGCTGTTTTGCCCAGGAGGCGTGCAGGAGGGCGCCGAAGAGATGTTCAGCCGTGCCGCAATGGTTGCCGGCGCCAGAGTTCCAGCCGTTGGGTGTGCCGTAGGCCATGGTGAAGATCCTGCTGAAGGGGACTTCGTCCTGCGTGGTAACCGTGCCGGTCAAAAGGAGCTTGCGCGGATCTTCCTGGCGAATCTTTTTCAGCCGCTCGGCGATGGTATCGAGTGCTTCCTCCCACGTGATCTCTGTCCAACCGGGATCGATGTCCAGCCCTTTCTGAGGATTGGTCCGTTTGAGCGGCACATTGACCCGGTTGGGATCATAAAGGGACATGATACCGCTCACCCCGCGAGGGCAGAGCCTGCCTCGGTTGGTCGCGGAGTCAGGATTCCCTTCGATCTTGACCACCGTGCCGTTGACGCGATGCACCTTTAGAGCGCACACGCTGTAACACAGGCCGCAGGTCGTCGGAATCCAAACATCCTCTTGGGCCATAGTGGCTTGCATGTTGTTAGCCGCCTGCTGTGGCTGAGAGCACAAAGACCTTGACCTCGGCCGAGCCGTTTTGCCCGTCAATGATCGGGGCCTCCAGGGAGGCCGTCTCGTGTTCCCCGACGAAGACCCGCACGTTGGCTTGCAGCTCCCCGCTGCCGCTCAGCAAGCGTTCGCGCAGCGCTTCCCCGAATCTTTTCGCCGCCAGGTCAAGAAGCTCTCGCACGCTGATATCCTGGGAGGTCTCGATAGCGATCCTTGATGTGTCTACGACATCGCGCACGAAACCGTAGAAATGAACATTTACCTTCAAGGCGTTTTCTCTCTACTGTTGGGAGATCCTGCGGAAGGGGACACGCAACTTGTATGCCAGCGCGATCAATCATTTTTGAAGTCGAAATCAAATGCGCTTTCTTATTTTAAGGAAATCTCCCGCCCTTTTTTGCAAATTTTAAGAAAACATCAGCCTCTTTCGTTGCGAATGTTTCTCGTTCCTCGTGGCACAGATTATGCTTCGCAGTCTGGCTAAAGTCGGCAGGCTGGTCAACGGGCTCTTTCAAATCAGTCATTTCAGTGTTTGATAAGGTGGCGTTTTTCATGAGTCGCCAATTTCCAACGCGGTCCCGGATAATTCTCAGCCAATTCCATATCTCAATCCTATTTTTTTCAACCCAGTAACGGGTGGAAGGGGGAAGTATGCCCAAATCGGAAAGGCAGATCGCATTTGTTGTCGACCTTAACAAGTGCATGGGATGCCACACGTGCACGATCGCGTGCAAGACCCTTTGGACCAACGACAAAGGGATGGACCACATGTGGTGGATGAAGGTGAACACGCTGCCAGGGCGGGGGTATCCGAAGGATTGGGAGCAGATGGGGGGAGGCTACGATGGGGACGGAAAGCTCCGACTAGGGAGGGCGGCTGCGGCGGAGGATTACGGCAAGCCCATGGAGTTCAACTACGAGGAAGTGTTCTTTGGCGGCAAGGGCAACGCCGTTCATTTGGCCCCACGCGAGAGTCCCGGGTGGGGGCCCAACTGGGAAGAGGACATTGCCAGCGGTGAATACCCCAATGCCTATTTCTTTTACATGCCGCGCCTTTGCAACCACTGCACGCGTCCGGCCTGCGCGGAAGCTTGTCCCTACGACGCGATTCACAAGCGTGTGGAAGATGGGTTGGTGCTTATCGTCGACAGCGAGAAGTGTGAGGCCTGCCCCACGCCGGTTTGCATGCAGGGTTGTCCTTATAAGGAGATCTACAAGAACCCGCTGCGCAATGTGGCGCAAAAGTGTAACGGCTGCCTGCCCAGGATGGAGCAGGAGGTTGCCCCGGCGTGCGTCAGACAATGTCCGGGCCGCTGCATCTGGGTTGGCTTCTTGGATGACGCCGAGGGACCTGTCCATAAGCTCGTTGAGAAATGGAAGGTCGCGTTGCCGCTTCACGCTGAGTTCGGCACCAAACCCAATGTCTACTACGTCCCTCCTCTGGCCCCTCCCGTACTGAATGGGGACGGTGAGGTTGACGAGTCCAAACCCCGCATCCCGACGGAATTCCTTCGGAGTCTCTTTGGGCCGGGAATCGATGGGGCTCTGGATCGTTTGAAAGAAGAGATGGAGAAGAGAAGGAGAAAGGAAAGCTCTGAGCTCGTGGACATCCTCATTGCCAGAAGGTGGCAAGAGCTTCTCGGACCTTTTGTCAAAGATCCTAGTGAGGTGAGGCCGTCATGAAAACGGATCGATTGGAACTCAACGGACCGGAGCAAACGCAAATAGGGGGCCGCAGTGGCTTGTACTCGCTTATTTCCAAGGGTTTCCGCTTTCCGACTCCGGAGCGGTACGAGAGCGTGAAGAGCGGGCAATTTGCGGATGAAGTTCAGCAGGCGCTCGCGCAGCTTCCCTATAACGGCCTGAAGGCAGATCCATTGGGCCGCGGCACGGGGTTGAGCTACGAGGAATTCCAGAGCCACTACATCGAACTATTCGATGTGGGGGGAGCGCACGGTCCTCCTTGTTTTCTCTACGAAGCGGAGAGTGGCGGCGGGCGTATGAAAGTGATGGAGGAGATCTTGCGGTTCTATCATCACTTTGGACTTCGCCTCTCCACTGAACGGCGGGATCGACCCGACCATCTGGCTTCCGAGCTCGAGTTCATGCACCTCCTGACATTCAAGGAGGCAGAGTCTCTTCTACAGGGCAAGGAGCGGGGCGCTTACCAAAAGGCCGAACGAGATTTTTTGCGCTTCCACCTGAATGACTTTGTGGCAACGGTGGCGGAGAAGGTCGGCGGGACCGGGGTGCCGTTCTATTCCGGTCTGGCGCAGCTAAGCGCGACCTTTTGCCAGAGGGAACTCGCTCATTTACAGGCCGTATAGGGCTGGGAGAAAGTCATGGCGGATCTTACGCTGGAGTTGGAGGGTTTGGAGCTTGGCAATGGAGACCTGAGCGATCTCTCCGAGTTCTCCCTGAGCGAGATGCGCCAGAAAGCTTGGGAGTGGGATCGCGTGGTCAAAGGCTCGCATCTTACCAACTGCTGGTACCAGCAGGCCTGCAACTTCAACATTTACGTCAAAGACGGCGTGGTGCTCAGGGAAGAGCAAGCGGCCAATTACCCGCGGCTGAACGACCCGCTCGCACCGGATTTCAATCCGCGGGGCTGCCAGAAAGGCGCCTGCTATGTCCACCGGATGTACGATCCCACGCGGATCAAGTACCCGATGAAACGGGTCGGGAAGCGCGGCGAGGGAAAATGGAAGCGCGTCAGCTGGGATGAAGCCCTGACCGAGGTTTCCGACGCCATCATCGATACCTGCGTCAAAGAGGGCCCCGACACCATCGTGCAATCGGGCGGCACCCGCGTCATGAACGTCGGCAGCGAGGGGACCGCCCCGACCGCCTTCTTTATCGGCCTGGGGTCGCCCCTGTCCAATGTGACCGCGGACAACGGCGACGATCACCAGGGGGTAGCGATCACGTTGGGGAAGGTGATCGTCGGGGATTCGGCGGACAACTGGTTTTACGCCAACATGATCCTCATCTGGGGCGGCAACCCGGCCTATACGAATATCCCCAACTTCCACTTCATCGCTGAGGCTCGCTACAACGGGGCCAAGGTCGTCACGATCTCGCCCGACTACAGCGCATCAGCGGTCCATGCCGATCTGTGGGTGCCCGTGAACGTCGGCAGCGACGCCGCGCTGGCATTGGCGATGTGCCAGGTGATCCTGCGGGAGAATTTGTTCAAGGCGGATTTTGTTCGTGAGCAGACAGACCTCCCGCTTTTGGTCGTGGAATCCACGGGAAGGTTTTTGCGCGAAAAGGACCTCAAGGCTGGCGGACGCGAGGATATCTTCTACTTCTGGGATCTCGCCTCGGGAAAGTTGGCCGAAGCGCCGAAAAAGACGCTTGCGTTAAACGGCGCTGTTCCCGCGCTCGAAGGGAGCTATCGGGTCGAGACGCCGCAAGGCACGGTGGCCGTAAAGCCGGTCATGGAGCAACTGCGCCGCCATCTGGACCAGAACTATACCCCGGAGCAAGCAAGCCGGGTCACGGGCGTTTCCGCTTCGATGATCGAGGGGCTGGCGCGAGAGATCGCCGCAGCCGAGGGCGTGGTCAATATCAGCACGGCGAACTGGGGAAAACATTACCACGGCGATCTTATCGAGCGCGCCATCCTGCTCGTGTTCGCTCTGTGCGGCCACATGGGGCGAAAGGGCGCCACGTTCAGCGCCTTTCCCATGATGGGCCTGGATACTTCCTTGGGAGGCCTCGAGAAGCGCGGCGACCAGATCATCCTCTCCGCGGCCGGGGGAGACCCCCGCTTCGCGCAGTGGCGGGAAGAAGGTTACACCGACGAGATGATTCTCTATGAATACGTCCACCAGGCGTTTGCCTCGGGGGGGATCACGCCGACTTCGCTCATGTACTACCTCCATGGCGGGATCCTTGATCTTTGCGCCAAGCACCCGGAGTGGGATCCCTATCTCAAGCGGCCGATCAAAGAATACGTCCGCGAAGCCTTCGAGAAAAAATGGCAGTTTCTCTCGCCCGGGCCCGAGAAGGAGCCCAGAGTGATGTTCGCCCTGGGGGGCAATTTCCTGCGCCGGGCTCGCTGTACTAACTCTCTGCTCGAAACTTTCTTGCCCAAGCTCCGCTTGCTGGTGTCTATCGATTGGCGCTGGAACGCCTCGGCGCTTTACGCCGATCTGGTCCTTCCCGCCTGTAGCTGGTACGAGAAGACCTCCACGTTCCTCATGGGCATGCCGGTCCAGCCCTTCGTGCACGTCGTCAATCAGGCGACCGAGCCGCTCTACGAATCGCTGGGCGAGTGGAAGATGTTCTGTCTACTTGCCCGGAAGGTCGAAGAGCGTGCAAGGGAGCGGGGCGTGGAAAGTTACGTGAATGCTAGCGGGGTGGAGCACCGTTTTTCCGGCCTGGAGGACAAGGTGACTTTTGGCGGTCTCTATAGCGAAGACGACGAGGAGGGGATTGCCCGCGATGCATTCTTGAACGCCTCCAATGTCGAGGAGATTGATTGGGAGGAGTTCAAGGAGCGCGGGATCGCCTCTTACACCGGCGTTGGCACCGGCATGCGCTCGATTGGGAATACCTGCGACATCGTTCCCGGGGAGCCAGTGGTGCCGCTCACCTGGCATACCGAAAGGAAGGATCCCTATCCGACCCTCACCCGGCGCATTCAGTTCTTGATCGACCACGATCTGTTTCGCGAGCTCGGGGAAGACCTGCCGGTCCACAAGGACCCTCCCAAGGCGGGGGGCGATTATCCTCTGATGATCACCGGCGGGCATGCGCGCTGGAGCATCCACAGCGACCAAGTCGACGAATCGCTGCTCCTCCAACTCCAACGAGGCGAGCCCGCGATGTTCATGAGCGCGCAGGATGCCTCAACCAGAGGAATCCGCGATGGTGATGTTGTGGAAGTGCGCAATGACGTTGCCTCATTTAACGTGCACGCGACGGTTTCGCCTTCGGTCAAGACCGGGCAAGTGATCATGTACCACTCCTGGGAGAACTATCAGTTCGACGGCTGGCGCCATTTCAAGAGCGTTATGGCCTCTCCGATGAACCCTATCGAACTGGCTGGGGATTACTTTCAGATTCGTCCGATCACGATGAGCAACTACCCCGGCTTCAGCGACCGGGGAACGCGCGTGGAGGTGAAGAGGGCGGTAGGGTGAGCTGCTCAAGCAATCGAAGGGGGTGAGATCCGTGACCAATCAACAGCCGGGGCAAAACTCTGCCTTGGAGTGGGATCGAGTTGTTAAGGTTACGTGCCACAACAACTGTTCCTACCAGAAACCGTGCATCCTCAACGCCTATGTCAAGGATGGCATGCTCGTTCGCGTAGAGCAAAGCAATACCCATCCTCATTCCAGTGACCCGGATGTCCCGGAGTGGGAGCCGCGGGGTTGCCAGAAGGGGCTGGTGATGCCCCAGCGGTCTTACGACGCGACCCGGATTCTTTATCCGTTCAAGCGCGTGGGAGAGCGGGGCGAAGGCAAATGGCAGAGGATCTCCTGGGATCAGGCCTTAGAGGAGATTTCGGATAAGCTCATCGACATTTTCACCACGGACGGGCTGGACACCGTCCTGCGCGTTTCTGGCAGCGGAACCCTGGGCAGCGAATCGGTCGGAATAGAGGGACTGATGAGCGTCTTGGGCATTCCGTTCACCAGTATCATGGCGGACTTGGGGGATGAGCATCAAGGCGTGGCCCAGGTGTTCGGGCAGCCCTACGTGGGGGGCTCGGTTGATAACTGGTGGTACGCCAATCTGGTCCTCATATGGGGTGGAAATCCCGCCTATACCAACATTTCCAATTTTCACCTGTTGACGGAGGCTCGCTATAACGGCACCCGCATCGTTTGCATTGCCCCGGACTACAGTCCCTCTGCCATCCACGCCGATCAGTGGGTGCCGGTGAACATAGGAACGGACGCCGCGCTGGCGCTTGCTATGGCTCAGGTCATCGTCGAAGAGCGGCTCCACAAGGAGGACTTCCTGCGCGAGCAGACTGACCTTCCGCTCCTGGTTCGGACCGATACCCGGAAGTTTCTCAGGGAAGCCGACCTCAAACGGAGCGGTCGGGATAACATCCACTATTTCTGGGACCTTAGCTCCGGCCAGATGAAAGAAGCTCCGCGGCAGACCCTTGCCCTGGGCGATAATGTCCCCGCCCTGGAGGGAACCTACCGGGTCATGACAACCAGCGGCATTGTCGAAGTCAAACCGGTCTTCGAGTTTCTCAACGCCCATCTCCAAGACTACAAGCCGGAAAAGGTCACGACAGTTACGGGCACCGCTCCTGCGGTAATCAGAGAGCTTGCGCGGCAGATCGCTCAGGCAGATGCGGTCACAAACGTGACGACATTCAATTGGGGCAAGTTCTACCATGGGGACGAGATTGAACGGGCGATCATCTTGGTCTTCGCTCTGTGCGGCCACATGGGAAGGAGAGGAGCCGTGTATCACGGCTTCACCGGTGGCGCTGCCGATACTCTAGCCCCCGGCGGTATGGTCTCGGGGTGGATTCTGCTGCGAGCGGCGGCCGCCTCCGATCCCCGGTATGCGCAGTGGAAGTCCCAGGGATACACGGACGGAATGATCATACTGGAATATGCTCAGGAGGCGATGGCCAAGGAAAAGATCGTCTCGGGCACGCTCTTCAACTATTTCCACGGCGGGCTTCTGGAGTTGAGCGAACGGCACAACAGCTGGGATCCCACGCTCAAACGCCCGGTGGCAGAGTATGTGAAAGAGGCCCTGGACAAAGGCTGGCACAAGGTGTGGCCGAGGCCGGGCAAGGACCCGCGCGCGCTCATTCATTACGGCGGCAGCATGTTCAGGCGCGCCCGCGCCACCGAGACGATCCTGAAAACCCTCCTGCCGAAACTCACGCTCATAGCCACGATCGACCCGCGTTGGACGGCTACGGCCTTATACTCTGACTATCTCCTCCCCGCGGCGGGTTGGTACGAAAAGTTCAGCTTCTACGGGCCGCAGAAGACCGACTACCCCTACGGCTTCGTGATCGACAAGGCCATCGAGCCCCTCGGGGAAAGCAAAGGAGAGTGGGAGATTGCCTGCCTTTTGGCCAAAAAGATCCAGGAGCGAGCCAGGGCCCGCGGCGTTCTCACTATCCCCCATCCGGACGGCACCACACGTCGCCTGGATGATCTGTATGACCGAGTCACCACGAACGGAATGTATGCGGAGGATGATGAAGAAGCAGTCACGCGGGACTACTACGTGAACACGGCGAACGTCGAGCAAATGCCGTGGGAGGAGGCCAAGGAGAAAGGTCTGGTGGCCCTGACTCACATCGGGTTAAACGCCCGCAGCATCGGCAACGCGTGCGACATCACACCGGGCGAACCCGTGGTTCCCCTGACCTGGCACATCGTAAAAAAGGAGCCCTATCCCACCCAGACGCGGCGTATGCAGTTCTATATCGATCATGATTGGTACCTTGAGTTCGGCGAAGAGATGCCGGTCGAGAAAGAAGACCCCAAAGCGGGTGGGGATTATCCCCTCCGGCTTACCGGCGGGCATGCGCGCTGGAGCGTCCATTCGAACCAGGTCGATGATACCCTTCTCCTCAGGCTGCAAAGAGGCGAGCCTGTGATGTTTGTTTCGCGGCAAGATGCCGATGCGCGACAGATCCGGGACGGCGACCGCGTGGAGGCGCGCAACGATGTGTCCTCGTTTCAGACCGTGGCGGCCGTGTCACCCGCACTGAAGCCGGGGCAAGTCATCATGTACCATGCTTGGGAAAACCACCAATTTAGGGGATGGCGCCACTTTAAAAGCGTGATGCCTTCTCCTCTAAATCCCCTGGAGCTCGCAGGCGGTTATTATCATGTTCAGCCCACCTCGGACACTTTCTATCCGGGTTACAGCGACCGGGAGACGCGGGTTGAGCTGAGGAAGGTGTGAAGAGAAAGGCGCCCTGAGAGGCAAAACTATGACGGGCGTAGCTGGGAAAGCATGCGACCCCATGGACTGGGATCGAGTCGTTAAGGTTACGTGCCACAACAACTGTTCCTACCAGAAACCGTGCATTCTCAATGCCTATGTCAAGGACGGGGCCATCGTTCGCCTGGAGCAAAGCAATACCCACCCCCGTTCTGGGGATCCGGATGTTCCAGACTGGGAGCCACGGGGTTGCCAGAAGGGACTGGTCTCACACCTCCACGATGCGCGCCGCATCCTTTATCCCTCCAAACGCGCGGGTGAGCGTGGCGGCGGCGATTGGCAACGGCTTGGTTGGGAGGAAGCCCTGAAGGAGATCGCCGACAAGCTCATCGATGTCATTGCCCATGATGGGGTGGAAGCGATCGCGCGCTTTCCGGGGAGCGGGACGTTGGGCAGTGAGTCAGCGGGATTTGAAGCGTTGATGGACGCTTTGGGCGTTCCTTACAGCCCAGCCACAAACGAGCTGGGAGACGAGCATTTGGGAGCTGCCCTGGTTTTTGGGCAGCCCTTTGTGGGCGGCTCGGTAGATAACTGGTGGTACTCGGACCTCGTCCTCATTTGGGGAGGAAACCCAGCCTATACGAATATCTCCAACTTCCACCTTTTAACTGAAGCCCGCTACAACGGGACTCGAACCGTCTGCATCTGTCCTGACTACAGCGCATCTGCCATTCATGCCGATCTCTGGGTGCCTCTAAATATAGGGAGCGATACCGCCTTGGCTCTTTCCATGTGCCAGGTCATCGTGAGCGAGAGGCTTTTCAAGGAAGACTTCGTCCGCGAGCAAACCGATCTTCCTATTTTGGTTCGAACCGATAACAGAAAATTCCTTCGCGAGGGGGATTTAAAACGGGGCGGTCGCGATGACCTCTACTACTTCTGGGACCTTAAGGCCGATAAGCTCACGGCGGCCCTCCGGGATAGTCTCGCTTTGGGTGATGCCGTGCCGGCGCTTGAGGGTAAGTTTCTGATCGCCACCCCAAACGGCGAGATAGAGGTCAAGCCTGTCTTCGAACTTCTGAAAGAGCATCTTCGCTCCTACACGCCTGAAGAGGCCGCTCGTGTGACCGGTGTTTCTGCCACCATGATCCGAACGCTTGCCCGCGAGATCGCGCAAGCCAGGGCCGTGAGCAACGTGAGTACCTTCAACTGGGGTAAATTCTACCATGGGCATGAGATCGAGCGTGCGATCATCCTCCTTGTCGCTCTGTGCGGCCATATGGGCAGAAAAGGAGCCGTGTACAACGGCTATACGGGACTGGCGGCCGACACATTAGCTCCCGGTGGGATGGTGGCGGGGTGGCTTCTTCTTCGCGCGGCTGCGTCCGCGGATCCTCGCTACGCCCAGTGGAAGTCTCAGGGCTATACGGACGAGATGATTATCCTGGAGTATGCCCGAGATGCGGCCGCCAAGCGCCGGGTGAATCCAAGCTCACTCTTTCACTATTTTCACAGCGGTCTTTTGGAGCTGAGTAAGAAAAACCAGAGCTGGGACCCGTCGCTCAAGCGCTCGGTCCAGGCGTATGTTGATGAGGCTTTGGAAAAGGGTTGGCACAACGTCTGGCCAAGTCCGGATCGGACCCCCAAGGCGGTCATTCAGTTCGGGGGGAGCATCTTGCACCGGTCGCGGGCGACGAAGCAGATCCTAAAGACGCTTCTTCCCAAGCTTGAGCTCCTGCTTACGGTGGACACACGCTGGGGCTCGACGGCGCTTTATTCTGATTATGTCCTGCCAGCGGCAGGCTGGTACGAGAAGTTCAGCTTCTACGGCCCCCTAAAGATCGACTACCCGTACGGGTTTATCATCAACAAGGCCGAGGAACCGTTGGGCGAAAGCAAAGGAGAGTGGGAAATTGCATGCCTTCTGGCAAAAAAGATCGAAGAGCGCGCCAAAGCCCGCGGTCTCACGAGCTTCCTCCACCCCGATGGAAGCACGCGGCGGCTTGACAATCTGCGTGAGAAAGTAACGGGAAATGGCCTCTATGATGAGGAGGACGAGGAGGGGGTCACGCGGGACTACTATCTCAACACCTCGAATGTCGAGCAGCTCCATTGGGAAGAAGCAAAGGAAAAAGGGTTAGTGGCTGTGACTAGCCTCGGCCTCACTGCGCGCAGCATCGGCAACGCCTGCGACGTGAATCCCGGCGAGCCTTTGGTGCCTTTGACCTGGCACATCGTAAAAAAGGAGCCCTATCCCACGCAGACGCGGCGCATGCAGTTCTATATCGACCATGATTGGTACCTGGAGTTCGGCGAAGAGCTGCCGGTGCAGAAAGAGGACCCCAAGGCGGGAGGAGACTATCGGCTGAGACTCACCGGCGGGCATGCGCGCTGGAGCGTCCATTCCTGCCAAACGGATGACGCGATGCTCCTCAGGCTCCAGCGCGGCGAGCCGGTCATCTTCGTTTCCCGGGTTGATGCAGCGTCGCGAGGCATTAGCGACGGGGATCGTATAGAACTCTATAATGACGTGGCTTCTTTTCAGGCCATGGCAGCAGTCTCCCCTGCGGCGAGGCCGGGGCAATTGCTCATCTACCATGCCTGGGAGAACTTTCAGTTCCCAGGGTGGCGACACTTCAAATCGGTCATGGCCTCTCCGATGAACCCGCTTGAGCTGGCCGGTGGCTATTACCATCTCCAGTCCACGTCCGAATCGTTCCATCCGGGTCTCAGCGACCGCGAGACGCGGGTTGAGCTGAAGAGGGTGGCGTAGTGAAACTCATTGTGCCCACCACGTTTGAGCCGGGCTTCGTCGAAGCCTTAGCTGCGTACCCGGTGAGTCGGGTGTACGGTTCGCTTTCGGAGGAGCCAGGGGCCCGGGCGAAAATGTGGCTTCCCGCGGTCAGAGAAGAGCAGGTAGAAGATCATATTGCCCAAAGCCGTTCCCGCGGCGTCGGCTTTCTATACACCATGAACTCCTCCTGCGATGGGAGCCGCGCCTTCACGGCGGAAGGACAGAGGTGGTTGGCGGAAAGACTCGGGTGGCTTGTAGATGTGGGTGCGGAAGGCATCGTAACCGCCAACCCATATGTCATTGAGATGACCAAGCGTCGCTACCCGGGGCTGCGCGTGACTCTGTCCAGCCTGGTCAACCTCGACAGCGTAGATAAAGCTCTCTTCTACGAGAACCTGGGCGTAGATGCCATCTATCTGCCGGAATATCTCAACCGCAATTTTAAGCTCCTCAAAGTGCTGAGGAAAAAAATTAGCTGCGACCTTGCGATCCTTGTTAACCTGGGCTGCCTGGTGCATTGCCCCCTGCGTGACTATCACGCGAACTTCATTAGCCACGCGTCGGAATGCCTCGACCGGGGATGCTATCTCGATTATTCGTTGGCCAAATGCACCCAGATCAAATCGGCCAGTCCGGTCGAGTTGATCAAAGCCACTTGGATTCGCCCTGAGGATTTATCTGTTTATGAAGAGCTGGGGTTCACTCAGTTCAAATTGGCCGGGAGGGAAAAGGGGGGCGAGTGGGTTTTGCGGGCCGTGGCCGCCTACTCGGCGAGGAAATACGGCGGCAACCTTAATGACCTGGTGATTGGCCTCGATGGCATTGATCCCTTCGGTGAGTTCCCGATTTATTTAAACAACACCCGGCTCGATGGGTTTATAGATTTTTTCAAGAAGAAGGATTGCCGCTTAGGTTGTCATGGATGCACGCACTGTCAAGAGTGGTTGGAGCGATCTGCTTCCGTTAAAGGCAACCTGAGGCGCTATGGGGAAGGAATTGGCCGGCTGCTTCAGAGATTTACCACCGGCAGTTTCAAAGCTCCCTTGGCAGGACCCTCGTAGGACGGTGTCAGCAAAGGGCGCTCAAGAGGAGAATTAGGCCGTGTTTACGCTCAAGCTCGAGCCCGAAGGATTGGCTGCTGCCGAACGAAATCCCAGCGCGGAGTCCCGCTATGATCTTCGTGCGTTGAGAGAGAAGGAGTTGGAGTGGGACAAAGTTGTGAAGGCATCACACCTTACCAATTGCTGGTATCAACGCGCCTGCAACTTCAATCTCTACGTTAAGGACGGCGTGGTGCTGCGGGAGGAGCAGGTAGGGAACTATCCGGCGCCGAACGATCCTGAGGTGCCCGATCCTAACCCGAGAGGGTGTCAAAAAGGCGCTTGCTACGTCCACCGCATGTACGACCCGACGCGGGTGAAGTATCCTATGAAGCGGATAGGTCCGCGGGGTGGGCAGCGTTGGCAGCGTGTGAGTTGGGACCAGGCTCTGACAGAGATTGCGGATACGGTCATTGACGTGCTCACCACGGACGGTCCGGATACCATCATCCAGGGTGGCGGTACGCGTGTTCACAGTCAAGGCAGTGAGGGTGTGGCGCCTAACATTTTCTTCGAAGCTCTTGGTTCTCCCCTTCCGAGCCAGAACGCAGAGATTGGCGACGGACACCAGGGAGCCGGTGTTACCGTGGGGAAAATCATGTTCGCAGACTCAGCGGACAACTGGTTTCACGCGGACACGATCTTGGTTTGGGGCGGCAACCCAGCCTACACCAACGTTCCCAACTATCACTACATCGCTGAGGCGCGTTATCACGGCACTCGTGTGATCGCCATCTCTCCGGACTACAACGCCTCGGCTATTCACGCGGATCTCTGGGTGCCCGTGAACATTGGAACTGATGCTGCTCTGGCACTGGCGATGGCTCAGGTTATCATTCGTGAAAGTCTCTACAAGAAGGAGTTTGTGCGAGAGCAAACGGATTTTCCGTTGTTGGTACGGGTCGACAACGGCAAGCTGCTGCGGGAGAAGGACTTGAAGCGGGGCGGGCGTGAGGACGCGTTTTATCTCTACGATCAGGCATCTGGCCGGATCAGGGAGGCCCCGCGCAAGAGTTTAGCGCTTGGTGGGTTGGTGCCCGCGCTGGAGGGGGAGTATGAGGCGGAGACACTTTCTGGGAAGGTGCGGGCGCGCCCGGTGTTTGAGTTGCTTCGGGAGAGGCTTGATGGGAATTTTACTCCGGAGAGGGCGGCGGGCATTACGGGTGTGGCACCCCCTCTGATTGAGCGGCTGGCACGGGAGGTGGCCGAGGCGACTGGGGTAGTTAACATCACGACGTCCAACTGGGGGAAATTCTATCACGGTGACCTGATAGAGCGGGCGATTATTCTTCTGTTTGCCCTTTGCGGGCACATGGGACGAAAGGGGGCGACTTTCAGCGCCTTCCCGGCGCTGACCCCGGACACGGCCTTGGGCGCGCTGGAGCGGCATGGGCACCAGATGCTTCTTTCCGCCTCGGGGAGTGATCCCCGCTATGCCGCATGGAAAGAGGATGGCTATACCACCGAAATGATTCTTTACGAGTACACAAAACAAGCAGTCGCCGCCGGTTCCGTCGGGTTGACAGCCATGGTTCAGTACTTTCATGGCGGGCTGCTGGACCTGAGCAAGAAGCACAACAGTTGGGACCCCTATCTGAAACGGTCTCTAGGCGAATACGCGGATGAGGCCATGTCCAAACAATGGCAAGTGGTCATCCCCGCCCCGCAAAAAGAACCCCGCGTAATGTTTCAAGTTGGCGGGAATGTGTTTCGCCGAGGGCGCGGGACCAATCAGCTTCTAGGGACCCTTCTGCCGAAGTTGAAGCTGATCGTGACAGTGGACTGGCGCATGAGCACAACCGGGCTTTACTCCGACTATATCTTGCCGGCCAGCGGATGGTACGAGCGCACCTCTACCTCTATGTTAGGATCTACCCAGTCGCCGTTTATGCAGGTCAACAACCGGGCGGCGGAGCCACTGTACGAGTCACTGAACGATTGGACAATATTCGTTCGTTTGGCTCGGAAGGTGAGCGAGCGGGCCCGGGAACGTGGCATTCTGACCTACCTTGACAAGGATGGTAGAGAGAGAAAGCTGGATCGGCTCGAAGAGAAAGTTACCAGTGGCGGGTTGTACAGCGAGGACGACGAGGAGGGGGTGGCGCGGGACGCCTTCATGAATTCCACCAACAGGGAGGAGATCGGGTGGGAGGAGTTCAAAGAGCGGGGGATTGCTGCCTACTCAGGCCTTGGCACAGCCATAAGGTCTCTCGGCAATGCCTGCGACATGGAGGTAGGGGAGCCCATTGTGCCGCTCGCCTGGCACACGGAGAAGAAGGAGCTGTACCCGACACTGACCCGTCGCATTCAGTTCTACATCGACCACGACTGGTATCTGGAATTGGAAGAGCACTTGCCGACGCATAAGGACTGTCCGAAGGCGGGGGGAGATTATCCCCTGCAGGTAACCGGGGGCCACACGCGCTGGAGCATGCACAGCGACTGGATAGACGACTCGATCATCTTGAGTTTACAGCGGGGTGAGCCTGTGGCGGTGATCAGCGTGAAGGATGCCGAGAGCCGGGGCGTGCGGGATGGGGAATTTTTGGAGGTCTACAACGATGTGGGAAACTTCAGGATTCAGGCGATGGTCTCACCGGCGGTGAGACCTGGGCAGATAATCATTTATCACGGCTGGGAGAATTACCAGTTCCAGGGCTTGCGACACTTCAAGAGCGTCATGCCCAATCCTCTCAATCCGATTGAGATGGTCGGAGGGTACGGTCACCTTCGGTCCGACGTTGTGAGTTTCAGTCCTAGTCCGAGCGACCGCGGGACGAGAGTGGAAATAAGAAAATCTCAGTGAGGAGGCGAATCATGGCCAGTGATCCGGTCTGCCAAAAGCAAGTTGACGAAACAAATCCGCCAGGGGGCAAGGTGCGTTTCTGGGGTAAACTTTTCTTCTTTTGCTCGGAGGCTTGTCGCTCCGCTTTCCGGCATGAACCCCAAAAATTCACGTCAGAGACCGCTGAGGGAAAGGCGCCCCCTTACAGCAAGGTTCCGGACGATTGGCGCAGCTGAGAGAAGAACGGAAAGTGGTTTTTATACCGATTTGTGCGATTGGTTAACCCAGGTTGAATCTTGGGCTGAGCTCCCGCGGTTCCAGGAGGCATGAGGTGAACATGGAGTCAAAGGGCAATTCCGGAAAGAAAGCGCACCGCGTCGCTGTCCTCAAGAAGCTCAAGGGTCTTCACGCTGGCGAGGAGGTGCTTTACACGGGCTGTCGTATCAACTGCGGCGGGAGCCAGTGTGTGCTCAAGGTCCGCCGGCGCGATGGCAAGGTAACTGCCATCGAACCCGACGACCATTACAACCGCGGCGTTGGGCGGGAGGACACTGTTGTCTCCGATCTCGATCTGATCAAAAACCGGCTTCAGGTTCGGGGTTGTCCTATGGGCTGGATGTTCCACAAGCTCGCCTACTCGCCTGAGCGCATTCTCTATCCCATGAAGCGGGTGGAAGGAACTAAGAGGGGAGAGGGAAAATTCGAGCGCATCACCTGGGATGAAGCTCTCGACCTTGTGGCCAACAAGATGAATGAGGTGGTGGATCGCTATGGGCCTTACTCTGTGTTTACTCCGTATGCGCCCAATGCGCGGCTTGAGCGGCTATTTGGTCTGTGGGGTGCGGGGATCGAGGGATGGGGATGGTGCTCTATGGATCCTGGGCGGCTTGCCATGCACCTCATGGCAGGGGTGCCAGGTTGGTCCTACGGTGAAGGCTCCAACGACATGGCTGATTTCCTGATGAATTCCAAAATGATCGTTCTTTGGGGGTTTGAGCCGACCATCACACACTTCGGACCCGGGCACCAGTTGGCTTATTACATCAAGATGGCTAGAGAGCGAGGCACGCCTGTCATCTGTATTGACTGCCGGTACACGGTCGCTGCGGAGGTTCTAGCGGATCAGTGGATTCCCATCAAGCCCGGGACGGATGCGGCCATGATGCTCGCCGTGGCCAACGTGCTCATCAAAGAGAATCTATATGACAGGGAGTTCGTGGAAAAGTACGTGGATCTCCACGGCTTCGAGAAGTGGCGCGCCTATATTCTTGGCGAGACCGATGGTATCGAGAAGACGCCCGAATGGGCGGAGAAGGTCTGCGCTGTGCCGGCGGAGACGATTCGGGGATTCGCTCGCCTCTATGCGCGGATGAAACCTACCTGGCTGTGGAAAGGCTACGGAATAGACAGGAAGAGCCGGGGGGAAAACACGGCTCGCGGGGCGGCTAGTCTCCAGGCCATTATGGGCAATTGGGGTGTGGCGGGAGGCTCCGTGCCCCTTCATTTGCGTTGTCGCGACAAGCCCAACGTGCTCATGCCGTACGGAGATATTCCAAGGAAAATGGTTCCGAAGATGTACCGCAGCCATAAGTGGGCGCAGATGGTTCTGCTTCTGGATAAGGTCCGCTCCGGCGAGATGAGCGTCGAAGAATACAAACGAAAGATCGGATGGCGTACTGGCCCTCTTCCCAAGCGGCCCTTGTCAAGGGTTTGGGCTGGGGGGGCCGCAGGCGCCGGAATCGAAGACACCATCGAGGAGAATGGCATAGCCATAGAAGAAACCCTACCCAATCCAAAGATGATGCTCTGGGGAACATACTATGGTCCAGGTACGAACACGCTCAATAACAACGTCGATTCCACCAATGATCAGCTTAAGGCGCTTGAGAAGCTCGAGTTTGTTGTGTGGGCGGGTACCCAGATGGCTTCGATGGCTCGTCATGCCGACGTGGTCTTTCCTCTGACCGAGATGACGCTGGAACAACGGACACTTCAAACTGCCGGCTATGGAGGCTTCGCAAACTACACGTTCCTCCCCGGGGTTGTTCCGCCACAGGGAGAAGCAAAACCGGACGACTGGCTCTACTCTGAGCTGGCGCGCCGGCTGGGCATTGGTGAGGAGTACAACCGCCACTACAAAGGTAATAACTGGGACGAGTGCTGGGAGGAATACCTCCAAGATGAATACCGTGAGCTTGCCAAGAAGCTGAAAAAGGAAGGGGTTAAGGCTCCCGGATGGAAAAAGTTCACGAAGAGCTGCCTGATCAATGTGGATGAGGCGTATGACGAGCCCTGGCACGGATACAAGAGTTTTATCGAGGGGGGAAAGCCTCTGAAGACTCGGAGTGGCAAGATTGAGCTTTATAGCCATATTATTGACGACGAGTCGCAGCGAGGGAAGCTCCACTTCGATGATCACGGCCAGCTTATTGACAACCTCCCTAACGACTGGCGGGATCTAGCTCCTTTCGCAGCTTATCAGCCCATATACCGAGGCATGGAGCATGCCGACGTGAACCGTTTCCCCTTGATGCTTTTGAGCTGCTATCCGAGGTATCGCAATCACACCACCTTTTGGAACATCCCGTGGTTGCGCGGCGATTGTTATCGCCACGCCATCTGGATGAATGCCGCGGACGCCCAAGCCAGGGGAATCAAGGACGGGGATTTAGTCAGGATTCATAACGACAAGGGTGTGGGAGTTCTTCCGGCCTACGTCACTTCTCGGATTCTACCCGGGATGGTCGTGATTCATCACGGCGGCAATTACGAGCCGGACAAGGACGGGGTGGACTGGGGGTGCACGCCGAATATTTTCTTTACCGATATGGAAAGCCCTGTCACGGCTCCCCCGGTCACCAACCTGGTCGAAGTCGAACGAAATGTTGGAGTTCGGTGAAGCAAAAATGAGCCGAGGAGGTTACTCATGGTGATCGATCCTGTGTGTAAGAAAGAAGTAGATGAGAAGGCTGCGCCTGGAGGCAAGGCACGTTTCTGGGGCAAGGTTATCTACTTCTGTGACAAGAAATGTCGCGCCACGTTCCAGCGCGATCCTCAGAAATACGTTCCGGAGAAAGACGGGGAAAAAGAACCGGGCTACGATCCCCGCATGTTTCTCGGGGATATGTAGACTTTTCGTAGACCGTACTTGAACGGCGATGGCTGAACTTAAGTTGGAGCTGGAAGGCTTGGAGGTAAATGGGGGTGGCCTTCCCGAGACCCCTGATTTTTCACTAGGCGAGGTTCGGCGCACTCCCTGGCGCTGGGACAAAGTGGTGAAGAGCTCGCACCTGACCAACTGCGCTTACCAGCAGGCCTGCAACTTTAATCTCTACGTTAAAGACGGTGTCGTGGTGCGGGAGGAGCAGGCGGCCAATTACCCCCGGCGCAACGACCCGCTGGTTCCCGACTTCAACCCGCGCGGCTGTCAGAAGGGCGCCTGCTACGTCCACCGAGTCTACGATCCCACTCGGATCAAGTACCCGATGAAGCGGGTTGGCGAGCGGGGCCAAGGGAAGTGGAAGCGCGTCAGTTGGGATCAGGCCCTCACGGAGGTTGCCGATGCTATTATCGATACCGCAACAAAGGAGGGCCCGGACGCGATCGTCCAGGCGGGTGGAACCCGGGTGATGAACGCGGGCAGCGAGGGGGCCGGGCCCTCGGCCTTTCTTCTTGCTCTGGGAGCGCCGCTTTCCAATGTAACTGCCGACAACGGCGATGAGCATCAAGGCGTGGCGGTCACGATGGGCAAGGTGATCGTCGCGGACTCTGCCGACAACTGGTTTTACTCCGACATGATTCTCATTTGGGGCGGGAATCCCGCGTATACGAACATCCCCAACTTTCACTTTATCGCTGAGGCCCGTTACAACGGCACGAAGGTGGTGACGATTTCTCCTGACTACAGTCCTTCAGCCGTTCATGCCGATCTCTGGGTGCCGGTGAACGTCGGCAGCGACGCAGCCCTGGCCCTCTCTATTTGCCAGGTGATCCTACGAGAGAAACTGTACAAGGAGGAGTTTGTTCGGGAGCAGACCGACCTTCCTCTTTTAGTGGTGGAGTCCACCGGCAGGTTTTTGCGGGAAAAAGATCTCAAGGCCGGAGGGCGCGAAGATATCTTTTATCTCTGGGACCTCGGAGCCGGGAAGCTTGCGGAGGCGCCGAGGAAAAGCCTGGCCCTCAACGGGTTGGCGCCGGCGTTGGAGGGGACCTACCAGGTTCAAACCCTGCACGGTGCGGTCGCCGTAATGCCGCTCATGGAGCGGCTGCGCGCCCATCTAGACCAGCACTACACACCGGAGCAGGCAAGCCAAATCACCGGCACATCGCCGCGCCTGATTGAGCAGTTGGCTCGGGAGATTGCGACGGCCAAGGGCGTGGTCAACATCAGCACCTACAATTGGGGCAAGTTTTACCATGGGGATTTGATCGAACGGGCTATTCTTCTCGTCTTTGCCCTGTGTGGTCACATGGGTCGCAAAGGCGCCACCTACAGCGCCTTCTCGATGATGGGCCTGGATACCTCGATCGGGGGCCTGGAGCGGCGGGGTGATCAGATTATCCTGTCTGCGGCCGGTGCAGATCCCCGCTTCGCCCAGTGGAGGGAAGAGGGGTACACCGACGAGATGATCCTATACGAATACGTCCACGACTCTTTTGCTTCGGGGCGGATCACGCCGACCTCGCTCATGTACTACATCCACGGCGGTATTCTCGACCTGTGCGAAAAAAATCCCGGGTGGGACCCTTATCTGAAGCGCCCGATCGGGGATTATGTCCGTGAGGCGTTTGCGAAGAAGTGGCAGTTTATGGCCCCCGGGCCGGACAAGCAGCCGCGGATGATGTTTGCCCTGGGAGGCAATTTTCTCCGGCGGGCGCGATGCACGGATACATTGCTTGAGAAGTTTTTACCCAAGCTCCGCTTTCTGGTGTCGATCGACTGGCGCTGGAATACCACGGCGCTTTATTCCGACATCGTTCTGCCTGCCTGTACCTGGTACGAGAAGACATCCACCTTTATGGTCGGGTCGCCCGTCCAGCCTTTCGTTCATGTCGTCAACCAGGCCGTTGAGCCCCTTTACGATTCCATGGGAGAGTGGAAGATGTTTTGCTTGCTCGCGCGCAAGGTTGAGGAGCGGGCGCGCCAGCGCGGGGTGGAGAGCTATAAGGACAGCAATGGCGTGGAGCGCCGTTTCGCCGGCCTGGAGGACAAGGTGACCTTTGGTGGGCTCTATGGTGAGGACGATGAGGAGGGGGTTGCCAGGGATGCCTTTCTGAATGCGAGCAACGTGGAGGAAATAGGTTGGGAGGAGTTCCGGGAGCGGGGATTGGCTCATTACACGGGCGTGGGCACGGGCATGCGTTCCATAGGGAATGCCTGCGACATAGTTCCGGGGGAGCCCGTGGTCCCGCTCACCTGGCATACGGAGAGAAAGGATCCCTATCCGACGCTGACGCGGCGACTCCAGTTCCTAATTGACCACGAGCTGTTTAGAGAACTGGGTGAGGATCTGCCGGTGCATAAGGATCAGCCGCTGGCTGGCGGCAACTATCCGCTCAAGGTCACCGGGGGGCATGCCCGGTGGAGCATTCACAGCGACCAGGTCGATGATTCTTTGATGCTCCAACTGCAGCGGGGCGCGCCGGTGATGTTCATGAGCGCGCAGGACGCCGCTTCGAGGGGGATCCACGACGGTGATGACGTCGAGGTCTCTAACGACGTGGCCTCCTTCAGAATCCAGGCCGTGGTCTCGCCCGCGGTCAGGCCGGGCCAGGTGATGATCTACCATGCCTGGGAAAACTACCAGTTCAAGGGATGGCAGCATTTCAAAAACGTCATGGCCTCCCCGATGAATCCGATCGAGCTGGCCGGAGACTATTTTCAGATCCGGCCCATTACCATGGCCAACTATCCTGGTTTCAGCGACCGGGATACGCGCGTTGAGATAGAGAAAGCACCGACTCATGCACAATGACGTGAGCGATTTGTCGCATAAGAATAACGGGACGTGCCCTATAGGTCATGGCGGCGGCCGTGGCCGGAGAGGAGAATCCAAATGACGCAATACGGTTTTTTCTTCGATCAGAGTCGCTGTACAGGCTGCCATGCCTGCAGCATCGCCTGTAAAGGGTGGTATGATCTTCCGCCCGGGCCGCTCAAATACATGCGCGTCTACCAGTGGGAGCAAGGGGCCTTTCCCAACACGCGCCTGGGCCTTTTGGCCGTCAACTGTTACCACTGCGAGAATCCGACGTGCGCGGTTGCCTGCCCCAACGAGGCGATCTTCAAAGAGGATAAGTACGGGGCGGTTCTGGTCGATCAGGAGCGCTGCGAGGGCGAGCGCGAATGCTGGGATGCCTGTCCCTATGGCGCGATTGTCTATCCGAGCGACAAGCGTGACGAGAAGGCCCAAAAATGCACCATGTGCGTCGATCGCCTCGAGGAAGGCCTCATTCCGATCTGTGTGACCGCCTGCTCGCTGCGCGCGCTGGACTTCGGCCCGGTAGAAGAGCTGAGAAAGAAATACGGCGAACTTGACACGTTGGAGGGGCTACCCGACGGAAGCCAGACTCGACCATCGGTGGTGTTTAAGCCCCGGGATGGTAAAAAACAGCTCATTCCTTGGGATGGGAATAAAGTGCTGGAGCTATGGCAGCAGCGGGGGCCATTCGCCGCGACCGATCTTCCGCCGACCTTCACGGATAAAGATGCGGTGACCCGGCCTGCTCCGGGAACGGTTGGGAGGGACCGGCTGGTGTTGAAGCCCAAGACGGCGGAAGAGCTGATGGTTGCCACGCGCAATGATGAGTAAGGAAAGGGAGCCAATTATGGAAGCCATACAAACACGAGTGAAGAATCCGCGAGAGACGGTTGTGGGGAAGTTAAAAGCGCTCCATACCGATGAGGAGTCTATTTACACGGGCTGTGTCATCAATTGCGGCGCGGGACATTGCCTGCTGAAGGTTAGACGCAAGAATGGGAAGATCACGGCCATCGAGCCGGATGACCATTACAATCGGGGTGTGGGGCGTGAAGATAGCGTGCTGAATGACACAGATCTGATAAAGAACCGCCTCCAGCTAAGAGGCTGTCCCATGGGTTGGGTCTTCCACAAGCTGGCCACCACACCCGACCGCATCCTATACCCGTTGAAGCGCGTTGCGGGAAGCAAACGGATGGAGGGGCGCTACGAGCGCATTTCTTGGGATGAGGCGCTGGATCTGGTGGCGTCGAAGATGGAGGAGATAGTCGACAAATACGGACCGTACTCTATCACCACCGCCTACCAGCCCAGTCCCGCCCTCGAGCGGCTTTTTGGCCTCTGGGGTGCGGGGATCGAGGGGTGGGGCTGGTGCTCGAAAGACCCCGGCCGGCTCGCGATGCACTTGATGGGTGGGGTGCCAGGGTGGTCGTACAATCAGACGTCGAACGATACCGCCGACGTGCTCATGAACAGCAAACTGATCGTACTGTGGGGCTTCGAGCCTACGATTAATCATTTCGGACCAGGCCATCAAGTGGCGTACTACCTCCGCATGGCGCGCGAGCGCGGCACTCCGGTGATCTGCATCGAGCCCCGCTACACGGTTGCTGCCGAGGTCTTGGCGGATCAGTGGATCCCGATCAAGCCCGGCACCGATACGGCGATGATGCTCGCCGTGGGCCATGTGGTGATCAGCGAGAATTTATACGACCGGCCCTACGTGGAGAGGTGCGTCGACCGTAGGGGTTTTGAGGAGTGGAGTGACTACATTTTGGGGAAAGATGACGGCACCCCGAAAACGCCCGAGTGGGCCGAGAAGATCTGCGGCGTTCCGGCCGAGACCATCCGCGCTTTCGCCCATCTTTATGCCAGTAAAAAACCAACCTGGCTTTGGTTAGGATGGGGACCGCCGCGGAAGAGTCGGGGAGAAAACGCGGTTCGGGCCGCGTGCGCCCTGCAGGCGATCATGGGCAACTGGGGTGTGGCGGGCGGCTCTGTCCCCATTGACATGGGGACCCCGCTAAAGCCGGCGCGGATGATTCCTTACGGCGAGATCCCGAAGGTCAGGGTCCCGAAAATGTACCGCAGCCACCAGTGGGCGACGATGGTGCTGCAACGCGAGAAAGTAGAGCGTGGCGAGCTCAGCGCTGAGGAGTACAAGGCACTGATCGGCTGGCGGGCGCCGAACGAGCTGCCGCTGCCGAACCCCAAGATGCTTATGGGCGGCGGCACCTGGCTGCACAATACCCGGACGGTCATCAACGCGGCCGACTCCACCAACGACCACATCAAGGCGGCCGATATGATGGAGTTCAACGTGTGGATGCATAGCCACATGAGCCCTGCCTTGTGGATCTCTGATGTGATCTTGCCGGTTGTCGATCAGTGTCTGGAAGATCGGCGGATCTGGGGCGGCGGGAGTCCCGGCTACGGCGGATTCGTCAATATCACCTACGTGCCCGGAGTCACGGAGCCCCCCGGAGAGGCAAAGCCGGCGCATTGGATCTATACCGAGATCGCGCGGCGATTGGGAATCGGGGACCTCTATAACACGTTCTGCGAGGAGGGCGGCGACTGGTGGGAAGGCTGGGAGAAATACCTCAAGCATGAATTTGACCGCATGGTTGAGGAGTTGCAGGCCAGGGGCCTAAAGACTCCGGAGTGGGAGGAGTTCAAGAAAGACGGTCTTATCAATGTCCAGGAACTCAATGAAAAGCCGTTCCACGCCTACGGCGAGCTCACCGAGGAAGGCAAGCCGCTTATGACCAAGTCGGGGAAGATCGAGATCTACAGCTACGTCATAGGCGATGAGTCTCAACGGGGGTTGCTCCATGTTGACGGTTTCGAACGGCTGATCGACAACCTGCCCAACGATTGGCGCGACCTGCCGCCAATTCCGGCCTACCAGCAGATGTATCGGGGCATGGACCACGCCGACGTCAAGCGCTTTCCGCTTTTTCTCCTGAGCGCCTATCCGAGATACCGAAACCACACGACCTTCTGGAACGTGCCTTTGCTCCGTGGTGACTGCTACCGCCACAATGTCTGGATGAACGTGGCTGACGCGAAGGCGAGGGGAATAAAGGACGGGGATCTGGTGCGGGTATTCAATGATAAGGGGATTGGGATGATTCCCGCGTATGTGACTTCCCGGATCCTTCCCGGGATGATCGTGATTCATCACGGGGGAAATTACGAGCCCGACAAGGAAGGGGTGGATTGGGGCTGTACGCCGAACCTCTTCTTCACCGATCCGGAGAGTCCGGTGACGGCGCCCCACGTGAGCAATCTGGTCCAGGTGGAACGCTACACAGGGGTAACCGTATAGTTGA
>Ga0209341_10000951_pt1 | contig 29321 bp, 25 predicted proteins | sample RifCSP13_2_FD_184020 | JGI IMG/M metagenome (GOLD analysis project Ga0209341, IMG submission 184020) | Soil microbial communities from Rifle, Colorado - Rifle CSP2_sed 13_2 (SPAdes) (version 2) | ecosystem: Environmental > Terrestrial > Deep subsurface > Rock core/Sediment | place: Rifle... | reverse complement strand
CATCAATACGGTTGCTGGCAGCGGTTCGCTGATCACGCTGCCCGTGCTGATCTTTTTGGGCCTGCCGGCGACGGTCGCTAACGGCACCAATCGCATTGGGGTGATCCTGCAGAATACGGTAGCGGGGCTCAGTTTTGGGCATAGCAAAGTCCTGGACCTTAAGGGTGCATTGATCCTAAGCCTACCGGCAATCCTGGGAAGCATTCTGGGCGCCCAGACCGCAGTCAACCTGGACGAAGTAATGATGGAACGCGCCATCGGCGCGGTCATGGTGATCATGCTTTTTGTCATCTGGCTGCGTCCCCAGCGTTGGCTGGACGGAAAGCTCCAGACGCTGTCTGGCCCGGTGACTATTGCCCAAGTTATTTCCATGTTCGCTATCGGTGTTTACGGTGGGTTCATTCAGGCTGGAGTCGGTGTCTTCCTCCTGGCCGCGCTGGTAGTTTCTGTTGGCTACGACCTTGTGCGAGCGAATGCGGTGAAGATAGTCATCATACTGATATTCACACTATTTTCCCTCTTCGTCTTTGCGCGCAACGACCAGGTGAATTGGGGTATTGGGGTATTACTCGGTTGCGGCAATATGCTTGGCGCCTGGCTGGCGGCTCGCCTGACGGTCAAGCGCGGGTCTACCTGGGTGAGGCAGTTGCTGATGGCAACCGTGGCCTTATCGGCCGCGTATCTATTAGGCCTATTCGATTGGCTTGCCCGGCTTCTGGGGTAAGACGCGTGGTTATAATCTGACCTTCCCTTTCTAAGGAGCTTCGTCACATGGAATGGATCCTAGATCCTGAAGTCTGGATCGCTCTTCTCACCCTGACCGCCCTCGAAATCGTCCTGGGCATCGACAACTTGGTCTTTATTTCGATCCTAGCGGGCAAGCTCCCCAAGGAGCAACAAGGCCGGGCTGGCCAGGTTGGCCTGGGGCTAGCGCTAGTCACACGCATACTGCTGCTACTCTCTATTGCCTGGATCACTCGACTCACAACGCCCCTGTTTACTCTTCCGCTTCTCGATCAGGCAGTATCAGGCAAAGACCTTATCCTGTTTTCGGGTGGCCTTTTCTTAATCGGGAAGAGCACATTTGAAATACACGATAAGCTGGAGGGAAAAGAAGGACACAGCGAAGCACGTATTAGAGCAACATTCGTGAATGTAATAATCCAAATTATGCTGCTGGATGTTGTGTTCTCGCTGGATTCGGTAATTACCGCAGTGGGCATGGTCGAGAATGTGGCCATCATGGTCAGTGCCATCATTATCGCCATCATCATCATGGTGATTTCAGTCAAGTCGATCAGCCAATTTGTTGAACAGCACCCCACCATAAAAATGCTTGCCTTGGCATTTTTGCTATTAATTGGCTTCTCTCTGGTCGTGGAAGGTCTGCATCAAGAAATCCCTAAAGGCTATATCTACTTTGCCATGGGGTTCTCGGTCTTGGTAGAGATCCTAAACTTGCGGTTGCGGACGAAGGCGCCTGTTCCTGTTCACTTGCGTGAACCATATATCGGCAAGGAGAAACCTGCCCCCTGATGTTGACTCGAATAAAGCGGCGGATTATCAAAGCCATCATAGCTTTTGGAGTGCGCCTGGCAACGCATGTCGAAGTCCATGGCCTGGAAAGAATAAAGTCCCAAAAGGAAAAAGCCGTCGTCGTGGTTAATCATCTAGGACGTTTGGATGCGGCGATGCCTTTCTTGTTATTCCCTAATCAGGATTTCATCATCGTTGTCGCCGAAAAATATCGTCAGCAGCCAATTTTCCGCTTTTTAGTGCGTCAGCTTGACCTCCTGTGGCTGGATCGCTTTGAGGCTGACCTGGGTACGTTACGCGAGGTTTTGCGTCGACTGGAGCGCGGCGGTATTCTACTTATAGCTCCAGAAGGGACCCGCAGCCAAACAGGAGCGCTCTTACCTGGTAAACCAGGCGCCACGTACATCGCAGCCAAAAGCGGTGCACTGATCATCCCTGCAGGTGTCACTGGCACCGAGGATCGCTTGGTTGAGGAAAGTTTCAAAAAGTTCAGGCGCCAAAATATCAAGGTCGTAATTGGAGAACCGTTCACAATTCCCCCACTCCCAAAAACGGGCCGCGATGAATACTTGAAGAAGTATACCGACGAAATTATGGCGCGAATTGCAGTACTACTGCCTGAAAAATATCGCGGCGAATATGCATCGCACCCACGAGTTCGTCAGTTGATGTCTTTATAGGTGGAGAAATAGATGATTGATGTGATGGTTTTGACTATGCGCATTAACGGAGGTTGCTAATGCAATTGACGGGATCGACAGAAATTAAAGCTCCCAGAGAAAAGGTTTGGAGTTATTTGACTAATCCGAATTTTGTTTCTAAGTGTGCGCCGGGTTTTGAAAGTATGGAAGTCGTTGAACCTAACAAGAAGTTCAAAGCGACGGGTTCTGTTGGTCTTGGCAACCTTAAAGTTAGATTCACTGGAGACATTGAATTCGTGACCATGGAAGCGCCCAACCGCGCAGTGATGAAAGGACGGGGCTCCGCGCCAGGCAGCGCCGTTGAAGGCACAGCTGAAATGAAGTTGAGTGATGGTGAGAATGGAATCACCATCATGGACTGGACTGCAGATGTAAGCGTTCTGGGCACGATCGCCAGCCTTGCCTCCCGCATGATGGGCAGCGTTGCTCAGAAATTATCTGGCCAATTCTTCGATTGCGTTAAAGCCCAGATAGAAAGCTAATTCAATGCGCGAGCTTTTGCCTGACCTCGAAAACTGGCTGAATGCCGGTGAGCGAGTTGCGCTCGCCACGGTGATCTCCACTTGGGGATCGGCGCCGCGACGTGCGGGATCGGTAATGGCGATCAGCGAACGAGGCGGAATTGCCGGGTCCGTAAGCGGTGGCTGCGTCGAAGGCGCGGTCATCCAGGCTGCCCAGGAAGTGCTAGAGACGCAGCGACCACAACGGTTGCATTTCGGCGTTGCCGATGAAACTGCTTGGGACGTGGGTCTAGCTTGCGGAGGCGAAATCGATGTTTTTGTGCAACCCGTATCGGGGAAAATCTTTGAACCGTTGATCTCCCGGCTTAGGGAGGATAAGGCGAGCGTTCTGAGCACGGTCATTACGGGTGAGGAAAACATCTTGGGTTCGCAGAACCTAAGCGATGAAAAGGGTAAAGTCCTGGCCAGTTCAGATGGATTGATCGCACTGATCGAACTTAGCGATCAACCCAGGATCGTCGCCGGAGAAAATATTGAGATTTTTCTTAATCCATTGCCGGCCTCCCCAACTCTAGTGACGATAGGTGGTGTGCACATTGCCATCGCTCTTTCCAAAATCGCGCGCGCGCTAAATTTCAGAACGATCGTCGTTGATCCGCGCAGGGCCTTCGGAACCGCCGAGCGTTTCCCGGAGATCGATAAGTTGATCCAGGCCTGGCCGCAGGAAGCCTACGCACAGCATCCGCTGAACAGCTCGACCGCAGTTGCCTCCCTGAGCCATGATCCTAAAATCGATGATCCAGCGCTAATCGCGGCCTTAAGCAGCAATGCGTTCTATGTTGGGGCTTTGGGCTCCAAGAAAACACAGGAAAAACGCCACCAACGGTTACTGGAGGCCGGGCTCAGTGAAGAAAAGCTGGCTCGCTTGCACGCCCCAATCGGACTGGAGATCGGCGCAGTGACGCCTGAAGAGATCGCCCTAGCCATCATGGCGCAGGTCGTTGCCACGTTTCGGCGTTAAGCCTAAACCAATCAGCTTGCCCGCCTTTTTAGCCCGTACTACAATTGCGGCCTCCCGACATGAAACCCGCGCCTTTTGAGTATTTCGTCCCCGATTCACTGGAAGCCGCCCTGGATTTGAAAACCAAACACGGCGATGAAGCTAAGGCGCTTGCTGGTGGCCAAAGCCTGATACCGGCTATGAACTTCCGGGTGGCGCAGCCGAGCATCCTGATCGATCTCAATCGGATCGATGAGTTGCGGTTCATCCGCCAGAACCGCCAGAACGGCGCCCTACGAATTGGCGCCATGACTGTGCAATCCGCCGCCGAGAACGATCCACTGGTTGCCGAGCATGTGCCATTGCTGCATGATGCCATCCCAAACATTGCTCATTCGCAGATCCGCAATCGCGGAACCATTGGCGGCAGTATCGCCCACGCAGATCCCGCCTCTGAGTTACCTGTTGTCTGCGTAGCGCTGGACGCTCGTATGCGCGCACGAAGCGGAGCCGGTGAACGATGGATCGGGGCGAAAGATTTCTTCACCGGGCTCTTCTCGACTGCCCTTCAACCTGATGAACTGCTCATCGAAATCGAATTCGCGGACATGCCGCCCAATACGGGATATGCATTTATGGAGATCGCTCGTCGTCATGGCGACTACGCTATGGCCGGGCTCGCTGCGTTGCTGAGCTTGGATGCGGAAGGCAATTGCGCAAACGCGCGACTCGTTTACCTTAACGTTGGGGACGGACCCGTTGATGCTATCCAGGCCGCAGCCAGCCTAACTGGCAAACAACCAACCGAGGCCGTCTTCAAAGAGGCCGGGCACATCGCCAGCCAACAAGAGATGTCACCCTTCGGCAATTTACATGCCTCCGCCAGTTACCAACGCCATCTATCCGCCGTCCTCACCGAACGCGCCCTTGCCAAGGCTTACGAGCGCGCCCGCTTTTCTCAGGTACCTTGAAAATGGTCCAGCTCTTCCTGATCCGAATCAGTATCAACGGCAACACATACCAGCACGAAGTCGAACCACGCTTGCTGCTGGTCGATTACATTCGACAGACAGCCGGCCTAACAGGCACACATGTGGGCTGCGAGCATGGCGTCTGCGGCGCTTGCACGATTCTGCTGGATGGCAAACCGGTGCGCTCTTGCCTTATGTTTGCCGTGCAGGCTGATAGCCATAAGCTACAAACAGTTGAGGGCCTAGCCGAGGGAGAGAAGGAACTTCATCCTTTACAACAAGCCTTTTGGGAGGCTCATGGCTTGCAATGTGGATTCTGCACTCCAGGCATTTTGATGACATTGCTCCCTTACCTGAATGAGAACCCAAACCCAAGCGAAGCAGAGATTCGCGAAGCCATATCTGGCAACCTGTGCCGCTGCACCGGTTACCAGCACATCGTCGATGCGGCCAAACTGGCTGCGGAGAAAATACACTCGGCATGATCAGGTCAGTTCTGGCCAGGCGAACCAGGCTCATGGATCGCCTGGATGAATTTGAGAATCTGTATGACCAAAAAGAGCCGCGCATTCATGCCTTTATTCAAGAACCGAATCGCTTCGAAAGAATTCGCCGGGATGCAAAAGCCCTCCAGCGCAGACACCCAGATCCAGAAAGGCGGCCGCCACTCTATGGGCTGCTGCTTGGAGTCAAAGATATTTTCCATGTTGATGGTTTTTCTACAGGGGCAGGCAGCCACCTCCCCGCCCGAGAGCTGAAAGGCAAGGAGGCTGAAAGCGTAACAAAACTGAAGCATGCAGGCATGCTGGTAGCCGGAAAAACAGTAACCACAGAATTTGCTTACTTCGCTCCCGGTGCAACCCGAAACCCCCACAACCCCGCGCATACCCCAGGCGGCTCCAGCAGCGGGTCGGCGGCCGCGGTGGCTGCGGGTCTGGTCGACCTTGCACTCGGCACCCAGACCATCGGGTCGATTACTCGTCCAGCATCTTTTTGCGGCGTGGTTGGCTTTAAACCCAGTTACGGTCGCATACCCACCGACGGGGTTATCCCGCTTTCACCGATTCTTGATCACGTTGGTTTATTCTCGCACTATGTAGAACTAATTTCTCGTGTGTTCCCTATTCTCCTAACGGAATGGAAGCCCATCTCTCCGGCAGAGACCAAGCCGTTTTTGGCGATCCCAACAGGCGATTATTTCGGCTATGCCGACCGAGAAATGCGTACACACTTTGAAATGACGGTGGAACGGTTAAAAACCGCCGGCTATCAAATCATTGAAAAAAATCCATTTAAGGAATTTGTTTCCGTCGCCGATCGTCATAACCTGATACTTGCCGCCCAAGCCGCTCAGGTTCACGCAGCCTGGTTCGCCCAATATAGGCATCTTTATCATCGCAAGACCGCGGAGTTGATTGAAACGGGCCAGAAGGTATCTGATGCGGTTTTGGCGCAAGCTTTGTTAGAAGTGCGCCAATTTGCCTTAGACCTCTGCACTCTGATGGATATCCATGGCATCGACGCCTGGATCTCACCAGCTGCTCGCGGCGCCGCGCCTCGCGGGCTTGCAAGCACGGGAGATCCCGTGATGAATCTTCCATGGACGCAAGCCGGTTTCCCCACTCTGAGTTTGCCTTCGGGGACGAACGAGAATGGCTTACCGCTGAGCTTGCAAATCACGGCGGATTTCAACCGCGACGAAGACCTTTTGGCATGGGGAGCCAATATCGAAAAGGCATTAGCCGTGCCCCAATGAGCGTTACGAAAAGCCAGATCCGGCCGGGCGCTTATTTTGATTCCGTGGTGCTTATGCGACTGCAGCGCAATCTGCTTGCCCTGCCCGGCATCGAAGATGCCGGTGTAGTCATGGCAACTCCAGCCAATCTGGAATTACTTGCCGATAGTGATCTGCTGAATAACGAAGGCAGATCCGCAAGGCCAGAGGATTTGCTAATCGTTGTTCGCGCCGCCAAAGACTCGGCCGCGGTTAACGCCTTGGAAAAGGTAGATGAGCTGCTTAAGCAACGAAGTTCGTCCGCCAGCAGTGCATTCCGTACGCGCAGTCTGTCCGCCGCGGCGAAGACTTTACCCGCTGCAGAGTGGGTGCTGATATCAGTGCCCGGACACTACGCTGCCAAGGTCGCTGCTGAAGCCCTGGATCTTGGCAAACATGTCTTCCTTTATAGCGATAATGTATCGCTCGAGGACGAAAAAAACCTCAAGAAGAAGGCTGATGATAAAAACTTGCTGGTGATGGGACCCGATTGTGGGACAGCCATAGTTAACGGTATCGGACTCGGGTTCGCCAATCGCATACGTCGCGGACCCATAGGTCTGGTGGCGGCTTCGGGGACCGGCCTGCAAACGGTTACCGCACACATCCACAATCTTGGCAGCGGAGTATCCCAAGCAATCGGCGTCGGCGGCCGCGATCTCAAGACAGAGGTAGGTGCGGCGAGCATGCTTCAGGGTTTGCGTTATCTGGCGGCAGACGGGGACACGAAGGTTATCGTGCTGGTTTCCAAACCCCCTGATTCTGAAGTGGCCACTCAGTTGCTTGCTGCCGCCCACCAGGTGGGCAAGCCTGTGATCGCAGATTTCATCGGCTTCGCTCCGCCAGCTGCCCAGATTGGCAACTTACATTTCGCCGCCGGTTTGGACCAAGCCGCAAAGCTTGCCGTTGATCTGGCAAGCCAAGCTGAACCAGAAAAGACCATTGAGGCGCGCCAAAGCGGCTACCTGCGTGGGTTGTTCTCAGGCGGCACTCTGGCCTATGAAGTGCTGAACGGGCTTCAGCTCTTCATAAACCCCATTTATTCAAATGTTCCCATTCGCCCAGCGCAGAAACTTGATAATCCGCTGAATAGCATGGCTCACACGATTCTAGATCTTGGGGGGGATGAATTCACCGTTGGTCGCCTGCATCCGATGATAGACAACGATCTGCGGCTTCGCCGCATGAAACAAGAGGCGGAGGACAAAGAAGTAGGCATAATCCTTTTGGACATCGTCCTCGGTGAAGGGGCGCATCCCAGTCCAGCAAGCGAACTCGCTCCCGCAATTGCCGCGCATCGTAAAGGACGAAAAGACCTTGAGTTCGTGGCGTTAGTGATAGGCACGGATGGAGACCCACAGCAGCTAGACACGCAGATCGAGAATTTCAAAGAAGCTGGGGCAACCGTATTCCGAGAAGTCTCGGCCGTTGTTGATTACATCGCTTCACGGTTAGAGCAATCTATAGATTCTGGAAAACTGCTAACTAAATTCAGTGAACCTATGGCGGCGATCAATGTGGGCTTAGAATCCTTCTACGACAGCTTGAAGGCTCAAGGCGCGCAAGCCGTTCAAGTCGACTGGCGCCCACCGGCTTCCGGAAGCGAAGACCTTATGAGCATTTTGGAAAAAATGCAACGCTAGGTTATTAGTGGTTGGTTACTGGCAAAGATTTGAGATTGGAGATTAACAAATGGCTGGTATCGAAAAGGCGAACCTGCAAGCTGTGCAACAAATGATGGACGCGCGCACCATCCTAAAGGGCGTCGCTCCCGCGCGCGATGTAATACCCGGAATGCGTGACAACTTGTTGCTACACGCCGGCCCCCCCATCGAATGGGAACGTATGTCAGGTCCACTACGCGGCGCCGTGATTGGCGCCCTGATCTTCGAAGGCAAGGCCAAGGACGCCAAATCCGCGGAAGAACTAGTCAAAAAAGGTGAGATCGAATTTGCGCCATGCCATCATTTTGCAACCGTGGGACCCATGGCAGGTGTCACTTCAGCCTCAATGATGGTTTACATCATTGAGAACGAGACGCATGGCAACAAAGCATATTCGAATCTCAACGAGGGGTATGGTAAGGTCCTTCGTTACGGCGCCTATAGCGACGAAGTCGTTGCCAAACTCCGATGGATGAATGACAAGATGGGGCCGGTTTTGGCCAAAGCCATCGAGGCCGCTGGTGGATTGGACATTCGCGCACTCCTAGCGGAAGCGCTGCATATGGGCGATGAAGGCCACAACCGAAACAAAGCTGGTTCAATCATATACACGACGAAGCTGGCGCCTTGGATAGCCAAAGTTACCAATGATGCCGCCCTTGAATGGGAGGTCTTGAAATTCCTAGGCGATAATGCGCTCAGCGTTCTCAACCCCGTAATGGCGTCTTGCAAAGCCATGGCCGATGCCGCGCACGGCGTGCAACGAAGCACGATGGTGACAACGATGGCCCGCAACGGCACAGATTTTGGGCTGCGCGTTAGCGGTCTGGGCGATCAGTGGTTCACTGCGCCCGCCGAAGTTCCCGATGGCCTCTATTTCCCCAGCTTCACCAGCAAAGATGCTAACCCCGATATCGGCGACAGCACCATCACCGAGACCGCGGGCATCGGAGGCTTCGCCATGGCGGCCGCGCCAGCCATCGTGCAATTTGTCTCGGGCACGCCGCAAGATGCCTTGAACACCACAATGGAAATGTACGAGATCACCATCGCAGAGCATAAACATTTCACTATCCCACAATTGGAATTTCGCGGCACTCCAACAGGCATCGATATCCGCAAGGTCGTCGAACTGGGAATTACACCGCGCATCAATACTGGCATCGCGCACAAAGATGCCGGCGTGGGACAAGTCGGTGCAGGTTTAGTGCGTCCCCCGATGAAAATCTTTGAAGACGCGATCAGAGCTTACGCAACCAAATACAAACTCTAAGGAGAGCCATGAAGGTTCACGATCTATCTCAGCCACTTAACCAGGACGCCTCGTTTTGGCCCTTTTATCCACCATTTGAAGTCAAATATATAAAAAGGAAATCCGAACATGGAGTCAACGCCCAGTACATTCAAACTAGTAATCATATGGGGACTCATCTTGATGCTCCCCGCCATTTCGTCACCAAGGGTAAGACCATTGATCAGCTCCCGCTTGACTGGCTCTATGGCGAAGGTGTGATCGTTGACCTCAGCGATCAGCTTGATGACCTCGACGTCTTCACACCTGAGATGATCGAAAAGGAGGCCAAGATCAACAACGGCGACATACTTTTCATTCACACCGGATGGTCGCGCTTTTCTTTCTTCAGTGAAGAGGCTGACGAAGAGCGCTACATTCAGCGGCACCCGGGCCCGCATCACAGTATCTGCGAATGGCTACTGGACAAAAAGATCCACCTCTGGGGCGTGGATATGATCTCTACCGATCATCCGATGAATTTGCCCATTGGTCGCTTCCTGGGCAAAGGCGGCCTCGAGCACTGGGCCAAGGTGCGCGCCATCGTCGAGGAAAAATTTGGAGGCTCCAAGAAGGTAGACGAAATGTTCCCCACGGAGGCTTATCAGCTCACCCATAATGCGCTATTTCCACATGACTGCGTCCATGTGGAAAACATGGGCGGCGAGATGAGCGATCCGGCGCTGCACAACAAGCGCATTGTCCTGGGCGCCTTCCCATGGAATTTCAGGGGCGGTGAAGCAGCGTTCTGCCGTGCAGTAGCCTTCACAGAAAACTAGCAGTGGCCAGGCGCTATTTTGGCGAACGCATCAAACGCAACGAGGACCCGCGTCTGCTAACCGGGCGCGCCCTCTTTGTGGACGATGTCAACCTGCCCGGAATGGCGCACATCACCTTTGTACGCAGCCCCTATGCGCACGCTCGGATCAAGTCTATCGAAACTTCCGCTGCAAAAGAGTTACCTGGCGTCGTGGCGGTCTATACTGCGGCAGACCTTGGCAGCTACTGGCGCACAGGCATCCTTAACGTTGGGGTTCCACCAGTAAGGGGAGCCACTTTCAACGAACGCCTGCATCCAATCCTGGCAAAGGATAAAGTTCGCCACGTCGGCGAGCCCGTTGCTTGCGTGGTGGCCGAAAGCCGTTACATCGCGGAGGATGCTGCCAACCGAGTTGTCGTCGACTACGAATCGTTGCCCGTCCACATCGACCCCCGCAAGGCGCTTGAACTCGGCGCCGCACTTATCCACGAGGATCTCAAAGATAACGTTGCCGCCCACGTAGTCCAGCAAAAAGGTAATTACGAAAAAGCCAAAGCCCAAGCTGACCTAGTGATCGCCCGCGAATTTTTCTATGACCGAGGCACCGCCGCAGCTATGGAAAACCGAGGCATCGTCGCCGGGTGGGACGCCAAATCTGGAAGGCTCACTATGTGGGACACCACACAGGCGCCAGTCATCATCCGCAACGGCATCGCAAGCATGCTGGGTCTCTCTGAACATCAGGTGCGCGTGGTGGCTCCTTTCATTGGAGGCGGCTTTGGTCCCAAGATCCTGATGTTCTATCCGGAGGAGATGCTGGTGCCCTGGCTGGCCATGCGGCTCGACCGTCCCGTCAAGTGGATCGAAGACCGTTCTGAGAATTTCTATGCCACCACACAAGAACGCGGCCAGTTCCATCAATCAGAGCTGGCACTCAAGAAAGACGGCATCATCCTGGGCGTAAAAGACGTCTTTTGGCACGACAACGGCGCATACGATCCCTATGGCCTCACCGTGCCAATCAACACGCAGTGCACCCTGCTGAATATGTATCTGGTGCCTAACTATTTAAGCGAATTCACTGCAGTCTTCACCAACAAGCCGATCGTAAGCCCCTACCGCGGCGCTGGTCGCCAACATGGCATCTATGTGATGGAGCGCTTACTGGACGCTGCTTCGCGTGAACTGGACATCGATAAGGTGGAAATTCGCCGAAAAAACCTGATTCCACCTGATCAGTTCCCACATAAGCATGAGATCATCTACCAGGACTTCTCTGAACTTACCTACGACAGCGGAAACTACGAGCCGATGCTCGATGAAGTTCTTAAACGCATTGAGTATGAAAGGTTTTACAGCGAGATAAAACCTCACGCCGAGAAACAAGGCAAGAAACTTGGCCTGGGATTTGTTTGCTACGTCGAGGGCACCGGGATCGGACCATACGAGGGGGCGCGAATACAGGTGCATGCAAACGGGCGGGTCAGCGTGTCTACGGGCATTGGCACCCAGGGCCAGGGGCACTTTACCAGCTACGCTCAAGTTGTTGCTGAACAATTAGCCGTTCCCGTGGACCAGATCGATATCGTCACGGGCGACACCGACCAGTTCCACTGGGGAGTAGGAACTTTCGCCAGCCGCGGAGCGGTTGTGGCGGGCAATGCGATCCACGCGGCCGCCAAGCGGGTGCGCGAAAAGATCCTGGCCAAAGCAGTTGAGGAATTTGAAGGCGAAGTTACGCCTGACATGCTTGAACTGGTTGATGGCAAGGTCCAGATCCTTGGCGCGCCGGAAACGGCCATTCCGCTGGGCGTTCTGGCGCAGCGCGCCAATCCGATGCGTGGTGCGGTCAAGCCAGGAACCGAACCTGGGTTGGAAGCCACCGATTACTTCGGGCCTGAAATGGGAGCAACAGCCAGCGGCGTTCACGCCATGATCGTCGAGGTTGACCCGGAAACTATGATGCTGGACATAAAGAAGTATGTAACCGTTCACGATTGCGGAAATGTCATCAACCCGCTCATTCTCGATGGACAGATTCATGGAGGAGTCGCCCAGGGAATCGGCAACGCCTTCTACGAACAGCTCATATTCGATGACATGGGACAAATAGTAAACGCGTCATTCATGGATTACCTGCTGCCAGGAGCCAGTGACGTGCCGCGGATTGAAGTTGCGCACCAGGTAACTACCTCTCCGCTTAATCCTATGGGTGTCAAAGGTGCAGGCGAAGCAGGCGCCATTCCTGTGGGCCCGCTTTTTGCCCAAGCCATCGAAGATGCGCTTGGTATCGAAGATTTTGAACTGAATGAGATTCCGTTAAGCCCTAACCGCCTTTGGGAATTGGTCAATCAGCACAAAAAGGGTAAAAACACGGTAGCCTAGTCTCAATGTACAGTCCGGCAAAAAGATTGCGAGCGGTTCGCATGGCGCCGCGCGCCAAATCTTGGCTCGAAGAATCGCGGCAGGCATTCGTCCAATATTCATTTGAACGGGTGGTGGATCTGATCAATCAGGAAAGCGATGTATTAGCAATTTCCAGCCATGAAATCGGAGCGGGCCCATTTTCGCTGGTCCTTGAAGCGGGCGATTTCCCAGGCAAAATTCCGAGTAACACACAGTTACTGGTTTTCGAAAATGGCCTCTGGTTGGGAGATTGGCTAATCGATGCCGGAGAAGCTGAATTGTGGAATCCCAAACCCAACTGGCAAAAGCTTACTGGCCAGCGCAAAAAAAGGTTGTGGGCGGCGCAAATCGTGCGCGAGGAACTGACCCATCACGCCGAGCTGGACAGCCTGGCCAGATTGGTGCTGAATCCAGTTGCCAGCTCGCCGCTGCCCGCAAGAATACTTCAAGCTGCGGAACAAAATATTCCCCTGCTCTTCATGAGCATCCAAAAGGCTGATTCGATCCTACTGCGCAAGGCAGCCATGGGTCTGGCAGGTTTAGGGCCGGGATTAACCCCCGCGGGGGACGATCTTTTGCTTGGGGCTATGCATGGCATCTGGGCGACGAGGACAGAGCGGGAAGCAGAAGAACTGACAGGCACTATCGCCCGGACTGCGTCTCCCAGGACACACGTTCTCTCAGCTGCTTGGCTCCTGGCGGCAGGCGAAGGCGAAGCTGACGAGCCATGGCACGCGGTCGTGGAGGCCATAGCACGTCAGGATGAAGGAATCTTGAGGAAAGCCATCTCGCGTATTCTGCCGACGGGACACACATCGGGTTCGGACGCCCTAGGAGGTTTCCTTGGCGTTCTTGAAGCCATGTTTACTGATGCCACTTGACACCAGTCCCGTTTTCCATAAAATAATGCGAAAATGTTTGAGCCCCAGCCCCTATCAACTAGCAAAAAGCGCCCAAGAGAATGTCTTGGGCGCTTTTTTTATGTCTGCTTGTTATGCTGACAAAATTGCCGGGCCTGATCGATGTACATGTTCACCTGCGTGAACCGGGGGCAACTCACAAGGAGGATTGGGATTCGGGGACTGCCGCGGCACTTGCCGGAGGGTTTACTACAGTCCTGGCGATGCCAAACACGGATCCGGGGATCGTCGATGTCGAATCTTTAAAGGTTTCACTAAGTGCGGCTAGGGAGAAAAGTAGATGTGACTATGCGCAATATTTAGGAGGGTCCGTTACAAATGCCCAAACGATCGCGGAAATTGCGGATCAAGCTGCCGGACTGAAACTCTATTTGGATCAGACCTACGGCGATCTCAGATTGGATGATATGAGAAGCTGGACACCCCATTTCATCAACTGGCCAAATAACGCTCCTCTGGTTGTGCATGCTGAAGGCAAAACGCTGGCGGCCGCAATCCTTCTGGCGGCCATTTACGACCGTCCACTCCATCTTTGCCATGTCTCGCGCCGAGAAGAAATCTTGGTGATTCGCGCGGCTAAAGAAAAAGGACTGAAAATTACCTGCGAAGTCTGCCCGCATCACCTGTTCCTTTCAGAGGAGGATATTCCCAAACTCGGCGCTGGCCGTTCCGAGGTGCGTCCGCGATTAGCCACCAAAGAAGATCTTGTTGCGTTATGGGAAAACCTCGACGTGATCGACTGTTTTGCCACCGATCACGCACCGCACACTTTGGAGGAAAAAGACAGTGAGAACGCGCCACCAGGGTTCCCTGGTCTGGAAACCATCCTTCCGCTTCTGCTCACATCGATCAAAGGCGGAACGCTCACCATGGAAGATGTCACTGCACGACTGCATCACAATCCGCAGCGCATTTTCAATATTCCAAAACAAACCGATACCTACGTCGAAGTTGACTTGAATTCGGCCTACGAGATTCACGCCGCAGATCAGCAAACGCGTTGCGGCTGGACGCCATTTGAAGGTTGGAAGGTAACAGGGCGTGTGGTGCGCACAGTATTGCGAGGTCGGACCGCTTTTGAAGATGGCAAGATCCTTGCCGCCTGTGGCAGCGGAAAGAATATACGAAGGTTGTAAAGGAGAAAGGCATGCACACAACAGCTGCTAAGAAAATCATAGGAAGTAATCATCTGCCGCTTGGCGATCACCGCAATGCGCCTTTTTATGGCAAAGATATTTTGTCGGTGAACCAATTCAGCCGTGACGACCTTACGTACATCTACGAGGTCGCTCATGAGATGCGCGAAATGGTGGCTCGCATAGGAACGTTTGACCTACTCAAAGGCAAGATACTTGCGAACCTGTTTTACGAGCCTTCCACTCGTACTTCCTCTTCGTTTACCGCAGCGATGGAACGGCTCGGCGGTTCCGTGATCCCAATCAACGAGGTTCGCTATTCCTCTGTTTCCAAAGGAGAATCCCTGCCCGACACAGTGCGTACGCTGGAATGCTATGCGGATGTGATTGTTTTACGTCACCCCGAAGTTGGCGCATCGGCGCTGGCAGCCAAATATGCGCGTAAGCCCGTCATCAACGCCGGCGACGGCGTAGGAGAACACCCCACGCAGGCCCTACTTGATCTCTTCACGATTCTCGAGGAATTGGGCGATGCCGAAGGGTTAACTGTGACCATGTTGGGCGACCTCAAGAATGGTCGCACAGTCCATTCCCTTTCCCGATTGCTTGCACTATTCCATGCGAAACTAAATTATGTTTCACCGGAAGTATTAGAAATGCCAGCAGAGATCGTTTCGGAACTGGCGGACAAGGGAATGCACCAACATGCCTATACCGATCTAGACGCCGTGATCGCGGATACGGATGTCCTTTATGTGACGCGGGTTCAAAAGGAACGTTTTGCCAGCGAAGCCGAATATGCTCAGGTCAAAGATCTGTATGTAATCACCCCGGAAACGCTGACACGGGCCAAACAGAAAATGATCGTTATGCATCCATTGCCGCGTGTGGGCGAAATAGCACTAGAAGTGGATGAAGACCCGCGAGCTGCCTACTTTCGCCAAATGGAATATGGCTTGTATACGCGCATGGCGTTATTGGCCATGGTTCTTGGAAAGGCGTAGTGCCGATTTCATTTTTCGAAATCCTTGAGCAGCGTTGCCGAGACATTGATTCGTTGCTCTGTATCGGCCTCGACCCGCACGCTGATGATCTGCCCCAATCCTCCGCGTCTTCGGCGCGTGACTTCTGCCTTCGCCTGATCGAAGCGACCAGCGCGGTGGCTGCGGCATTCAAGCCAAACAGCGCCTTCTTTGAAGTTTTCGGAGCTAAAGGCATTCAGGCGCTGCAGGACGCCATTGCAGCAGTGCCCGCCGGAATTCCTGTAATCCTCGACGCCAAGCGAGGCGATATCGGTTCGACGGCCCAAGCGTATGCCCGGGCCGCCTTCCAGACGCTCGGAGCGCACGCCATCACGGTCAACCCATACCTGGGTTCGGATTCGATCGCCCCATTCCTTGGAAACCCCACTAGGGGTATTTTTGTGGTTTGCAAAACTTCGAATCCGGGGGCAAGCGAATTCCAAGATCAATACATTGCCGGGCAACCTGCTTACGCCCGCGTCGCGCAGTCAGTTCAATTGTGGAACAAAAACAACAACGTGGGGTTAGTTTTGGGCGCCACATACCCAGAAGCCCTCGAAGAAGTGCGTGAACTCGCACCCGACCTCTGGTTTCTTGCGCCCGGAGTGGGGTCTCAGGGCGGGGACTTGCAGGCAGCCGTGAACGCCGGCTTGCGGGAAGATGGCCTGGGGATGCTGCTCTCAATCTCCAGGGGGATCAGTCGAGCCCAGGATCCAGCAAAAGCCGCCAGAAACTTTCGCGAAGCCATTAATAAGGCAAGGAAGCAAAAAACAAAAAGCCAAAAGAAATTTCGTCATGCCAGACTGGCAGATGATTTACTTCGCCTGGGCTGCGTAAAGTTCGGTGAGTTCAAACTCAAATCCGGTTCAATATCTCCGATCTATATTGACCTGCGTCTCCTTATCGGTGATCCGCAGTCGCTGGCCCGAGCCGCTGCGGCTTATATTGGCTTGCTAAAAGATCTGAATTTCGATCGCGTTGCGGGCTTGCCTTACGCCGCGCTACCCATCGCGGCCGCCATCTCGTTGCAGCTGAGCATTCCCATGATTTACCCGCGCAAAGAACAGAAGGGATACGGGACTAAATCAGCCGTTGAAGGCCCCTATCAACCTGGCGAAATCGCGGTTGTCATAGACGATCTGATTACGACAGGTGGCAGCAAACTAGAAGGGATTGAGAAGTTGGAAGCCGCAGGACTTAAGGTGCGCGATATTGTGGTGCTGATTGATAGACAGCCACGCCCATCTAAACAACTGGCAGAAAATGGGATCGTGCTACATTCTGTATTTCAGATCTCGGATCTACTTGATTATTGGCAGACGTCCAAGGCGATTTCAAGCGAACAATATTTACAGACAATAGCCTTTCTGCAACAGTAAATGTATTCGCGCTTGCGCCCCTGGCTCTTTCGCGTTGACCCCGAGCGGGCTCATGCAGCAACCATCAGGCTCCTTCAGCTGATTGGCGCATTCCCTCCTATTGCCGCCATTGTTCGGCGCGCATTTTCCGCTCAGAAAGCAGAATCAGTTGAAGTTTTCGGACTGGGCTTTGCAAACCATCTCGGTCTGGCAGCCGGCTACGACAAAGATGGCTCAGCATGGCGTGGGCTTGCCTGCCTGGGTTTTGGTCACATCGAGATCGGAACGATAACGCCGCAGCCCCAGTCAGGAAACCCGAAGCCTCGACTCTTCCGGCTGCCTGAAGATCAAGCGCTAGTAAACCGCATGGGCTTCCCCAGCCGCGGGGCTGAATTCGTTCTAAAACGCCTGCATGGTATGAAACCGACGCAATTAATTCTTGGGGTAAATCTTGGAATAAACAAAACCACTCCGCTGGAGAAGGCTGCAGACGATTATAGATATTTAATAGACAAATTCAATCCAATAGCCGATTACTTGGTTATCAATGTTAGTTCCCCCAACACCCCTGGTTTGCGGCAATTGCAGGGTGCTATCTCGCTTGATAACCTGCTGAAAGAACTAGCTCCACTGAGAAAACGGCCTTTGCTGGTGAAACTTTCTCCCGATTTGAATGAGCAGGAACTCGATCAGGCTCTTGCCGTAATCATAGATAACAAGATCGACGGGGTAATCGCAACCAATACAACACTCAGTCGCCCGGTTTTACAGTCCAGGCACGCTTCAGAATCCGGCGGACTTAGCGGAGCGCCTTTGGCCGCTTTATCGCGTAAATCGGTTGATCACATCTATGCTCGAACTCAGGGTAAGTTGCCCATTATCGCTGCTGGCGGCATTATGAGCCCACAGGACGCAGATGCCGCTATCAATGCAGGCGCCAGCCTGGTGCAGGTATTTACAGGTTTGATCTATCGCGGACCCGGCCTAATCAAAGAGATTCTTGGGACGGAATAGGGCTACCAGATGATCTTGATTACTGGGGCTGCTGGTAAGACTGGTCAGGCTGTGATTCGTGCGCTAACTCGGAAGGGCGAACAGACAAGGGGCATGGTCCACCGAGTCGAGCAGACCGAGCTGGTTCGCAACGCTGGCGCCAGGGATATAGTGATCGGAGACTTGCTTGATAGAGAAGCGATCCAGAAAGCCCTGGTTGGCGCTGATGCGGCTTACCTCATCTGCCCAAATGTCCATCCGAAGGAATTCGAAATCGCACAGGGCGTCATTGCCGCTGCAAAAGCGGCGGACCGACCGCGGATCGTCTACCACTCGGTGATGTACCCACAGATCGAATCCATGCCCCACCACTGGCAAAAGCTGCGAGTCGAACAACAATTAATAATGAGCCGACTTCCCTTCACGATCTTGCAACCAGCCAGTTACATGCAAAACATCCTCGCCTATTGGGACGCAATCAGGCAGCAAGGTGAATATCTCGTTCCATATTCCATTGCCTCCATTTTTAGTCCCGTTGACCTGGAAGACATTGCCGAGATCGCAGGCCAGATTTTGACGAACCCAGGCCATGATGGCTCGATCTATATGCTGGCTGGTCCTCAGCGAATTAGCTCCCTGGATATGGCAGATCTGATAGCGGAGTTTTTAGGGATCAAGATCAAAGCGAAAGTCCAGCCACTGGATTCTTGGATAGCCATAGCCAAACAAGATCAAATGGCGCCTTACTCGATAGATGCGCTGGTCAAAATGTTTAATTATTACGACAGGTTTGGTTTTGCTGGTTCAAGTGGGATCCTGGAATATTTGCTCGGTAGGCCTGCCGCTGCGTTTTCCCAATTCCTCGCGCGGCTGACAAAATAAAAGAGGAGCAGGTGCCTGCTCCTCTTCCTACTAGGGATTTTATGCGGCGCCTCTGGCACGCCTAGTGCGAGCGGCTGGCTTAGGAGCTCTGCCAGGAGCCTTCTTCGCCTCCGGATCGAATATTAGAAAGACCGCATTCACGAGAATACCGAGAACTGCAGCAGTCGCTATTGCCGGTAGGCCATTCGGGAAAATGCCCTGCAGAATGGGAATTGGCAGGAAGCCTCCAGAAAATCCAATGTTCCCACCAATGCCTACGATCATAATCACGGCGCCAATAGCCAGGTTGCGCGGCACAAACATGTTGACTTTATTTTCCTGCATCAGGGCGATGCCTTGCATTCCGATGACCCCAAACAGGTAAATAGCCAAACCACCTGTCACCGCATATGGCACCGTTTGAACAAGAGCTGCCAGCTTGCCAACAAAGCCAAGCATTATAGCAATGGCACCAGCCGCCAAAAGTGCCGGACCTGAATAGTTGCGGGTAATGGCCATCAATGAGTTGTTTTCCCCGTAGTTGGTACCTGCGGTGGCTCCAAACAACCCGTTGATCAGGTCGCCGATCCCATCCAGTATCAAATTAAAGCCAATATGCTTGTCGAGCTCGTAGCGCTTTTGCTTGCGCTCATCAGCATAACGGTCAACGTACAAACTAATTTGGTACAGGTGAGCCGTCGATTCCGGTATTGTAGCGATCGCCATGATTGAAATGCTGAAGATAGCTGTGCCCACCAAAGGCCCGGTGAACGTTGGGAAGGTTATGTGGGGGGGAACCAACCAAACGGCGTCCTGAAGGGGCGCGAAGTTGATCAGATGTGGAGCCAGAGTCATTGAGATCAAGTAGCCCGCGACGCCTCCTAAAAGGACGGGGATCATCCCAAAGAAGCCGCGATTTTGCAGGTAAACCGAGAAAAGGATTGTAAGAAGCAACGTGGATATGGAAACTGCCCAATTCTCGGCTGCCCAATTCAGTGCCGCCGCCGCTAGTCCGAAGCCGATGATGGCAGCCACCGATCCAGTCACCACAGGAGGCAACACGCGATCCAGCGCCTTTTTCCCAACAGCACGGATCACGTAACCCACGATGATGTTGAATAAACCCGTTACAACAATTCCTGCCTGCATGGTGCTAAGGATTTCGTCAGACACGGGGCCCGCAGACGGGTCACCACCCATGGCGCTAATCACGGCCAGGTAAGCGGCAATATAACTAAAGCTCGAGCCATAATATAGCGGGATGAATTTGCCAATTCCCTGTTTTGAAAGTACCAGGGCAACGATAGTGGCCAGGCCAGTGACCAGGAGGACTGTTCCAACGTGGAAACCTGTGATCAGAGCTACCAATACGGTGGCCGGAAACATAGTTAAAACATGTTGAAAACCAAGAAGTATCAATTGTCCGAGCGGAGGGGTTTCGTTAGGAAGATAACCTGAAACTTTAGGTGCCATAGCTGATTTCTCCTCTTTACTGAGTAGTGAATCAAGCGAAACCTCTGTGATGGTTCCGGGGCACCTCCTTGCATTAAGTTTCTTTGTAGAACACAAACACGCCGCCAAAGATGCGCAAGATAATAGAATATTTGAACTATAATCATCTGCCTCCTATTGTCAAAATGGCCCAAAGCTCCCCCGGCCTTCTCGAAGGCATCCGCGTCCTCGACCTGACCCGCGTGTTGGCGGGACCCTATTGCACCATGGTGCTTGGGGATCTGGGAGCCGACGTAATCAAAGTAGAGGAGCCAACTAAAGGCGACGACACCCGCCAATGGGGCCCTCCGTTTACAAAAAGCGGGATGTCTGCCTATTTCATTTCGGCCAACCGCAATAAACGAAGTCTGACACTGGATTTAAAAAAGCCTGAAGGCCTGTCAATTCTTCGCGAATTAGTAAAACGGTCTGAGGTTCTGGTCGACAATTTCAAGGCCGGTACCCTAGAGAAACTAGGCCTTGGTTACGAAGAGCTAAAGAACCTAAAGCCTGACCTGATTTATTGCACCATAACGGGTTACGGATATACAGGACCTTCAAAAGACAAACCAGGTTACGACTTTATCGCCCAAGCCCAGGGCGGTTTGATGAGCCTAACAGGATCAGAGATTAGCGAGCCAGTCCGTGTTGGCATCGCCATTGCAGATATCCAGGCGGGACTTAATGCATGCGTTGCAATCCTCGCAGCGCTTTTTGCCCGCGAGCGCCAAAAAACGGGGCTACGCATCGATATTTCGTTGCTTGACACGCAGGTAGGCATGCTAACTTACGCTGCCAGCAATTTCCTTGTGTCCGGCCAGCCAGCCAGGCGATATGGAAATGCCCACCCAAACATCGTTCCTTACCAATCGTTCAAAGCTAAGGATGGATATTTTGCTTTTGCCGCTGGAAATGATCTGCAATGGTCCAGGTTTTGCGTGGAAATTGGCCGGAAAGATTGGATCGAAGATGAGCAGTTCAGGACAAACCCAAGCCGCGTAATCAACCGGGGACAACTCATCCCGTTTCTGGAAGAGCTGTTTGCCACCAAAACAGTGGCTGAATGGCTGGCGGTTTGCGAGAAGGCAAATGTCCCAGCAGCCAGAATAAACACCGTCGAGCAGGTTTTCCAGGATGCGCAGGTCAGGGCCCGCGAATTAGTCGTGACCAGAGAAATCGACGGAGAACAGGTTTCAATGCTCGCCTCACCCCTTCGGATCGTAGGTGCCCCCTTTTCGCTGAGACACACGCCCCCAAATTTAGGCCAACATACTTCTGACATATTGATCGATGTGCTTGGCTTCACAGACAAGCAAGTCAATGAGCTTCGGGAAAAAAAAGCTATTTAGTTGATTGGCTTTGTGGCTATGCGCAGGCTCAAGCGAGATGAGTGAAACCATCGAACGGCGGAAAATAATCCATCTCGATCTTGACGCGTTTTTCTGCGCGGTAGAAGAACTCACAGATCCTTCGCTCCACGGAAAACCATTTGCCGTTGGCGGCTCCCCTGACCATCGAGGCGTGGTCGCATCGTGTTCATATGCGGCCCGCAAATACGGGATCCACTCAGCCATGCCAATGGCTAGGGCCATCCGCTTATGCCCTCGACTAATCATCGTCCGCCATCGCTTCCGGAATTACGTTGACCTTTCTTATCAGGTGAGGGACATCATGAACACATACTCGCCTCTTGTGCAACCAATTTCCATCGATGAGGCATTTGTCGACCTTAGCCACCAACCAGAGAATGGTTATTACTATGCCAACCTGATACAAGCTCAAATAAAGAAGAATCTTAGCCTGCCTGCATCTCTTGGAGTTGCATCGAATAAATTGGTGGCAAAAATGGCCACCAATGTTGGCAAGGCTTCAAGCCAAGGAGACGATTACCCCAACGCCATCCAGGTGGTTCCGCCAGGTGAGGAAGCCGCTTTTCTGGCGCCCTTGCCGACCGATGCATTATGGGGCGTTGGAGCCAAGACGGCAGAAAAGTTAGCCGATCTCGGCCTTCACACCATCGGCGACATCGCCAGGCATCCCTTACGGGAACTGGAGCGACGATTCGGCCAGATCGGCAGTGATCTGCATCGAAGGGCTCAAGGCATCGATAACAGCCCTGTGCACGTTTCGCACGAAACCAAATCGGTCAGCCATGAGGAGACATTTGCGCGAGATACAAACGAGGAAAAGCGACTTCGCGCGGTAATTCGCGATCATTCTCAATCCATCGGCCGGCGTTTGCGAAAACTCGAACTTTTCGGAAGCACAGTCAAACTAAAACTGCGCTGGCCCGATTTCACCACAATAACCCGCCAAACCAAGCTGCCTGAACCAACTGATGACGCCCGCCAAATCGAGAAGATGGCGGTGAGTATCTTCATAAAGCATTGGAAATCCGGCCGCAAGGTTAGACTCATCGGCGTTGGGGTAAGCAACCTTGGCCCGCCAAGCCGACAGCTCGTCCTTTGGGAGTGGAATCCAAGGGAAGCGGAAAAGCAAGAGCGCTTGCAGGCGGCTATACGATCGTTGCGAGCCCGTTATGGTGAAACCTCGATAGGCGAAGGCAGCAAACTGAAGGTGAAACGGTGAGCACCCCACATAGCATTGGAACCCTGCGAGAGCAGCAACTCCATGCCAGCCTTAAGCTGTGGCTGGCCCAGCCAGGAGATGTTTTCGAGCAGAAAGTAGATGGCTATCATATTGATATTGTGCGGGGTGAATTGCTTATGGAAATTCAAACAACGAACTTTTCAGCGATAAGAACCAAGTTGAAAAAGTTGCTGGATGTCCACCCTATGCTGTTAATCCATCCCATTCCCGCAACCAAATGGATTGTCCGTGAAACAAAACTGGGCCGGAAACTTTCTCGGCGGAAATCCCCAAAACAGGGACGTATCGAACACATTTTTGACGAGTTGCTCTATATACCGGAAATAACCAACCATCCAAATTTCCGGCTGCAAGTCCTGCTAACCGAGCAAGAAGAAATCTGGCGCGATGATGGCCGTGGATCCTGGCGCCGGAAGCATTGGAGCGTTGCGGATAAGGTCTTGTTAAACGTCGTTGACAGCACTCGATTTGAAACCCCAAATGATTATCTGGCGCTGTTGCCCGACAGTATCGCCACTCCCTTTACGCATCGGCAGTTGGCCGATCTATTGGATATTCCTCTGTGGGTAAGCACTAGAATGAGCTACTGCTTGCGAAGAATGGGCGCGCTAGAGGTTGCAGGTAAACGGGGGCGAACACTGTTGCTTGTTCCCGCAAAGCGAGCTGACTCCAAGAGCGAATGAAATCTGAATTCGAAGTCAGGGGCTTGAAGTTTGATGTCGGATCATCCGCCGCCTCGTTTAACGCGGCGATCCGAAAGGCAGAAAGGGATCAATTAGTTGGGCGAATATGGAATCAGGATCACACCCTGTGGAAACCGGAGCCCACGGAGATCTTCAATCGCCTGGGCTGGCTAGACGTTGCCGAGCGAATGCAGGCAGAGATCCCCTCTCTGAAGAAATTTGTAAATGAAGCACAAGCAGATGGGATGGACCGAACTCTCTTGCTCGGTATGGGTGGCTCCAGCCTGGCACCTGAACTATTCAGCTATCTATTCGCCGGTTCAAGTTGGCAGGCCCTGAGCGTGTTGGATTCCACGGATCCAGACGCCGTTGTCGAAAAGGAAAACGCTCACGATCCACGCCGAACTCTATATATCGTTTCAAGCAAATCTGGGGGGACCGTCGAAACAAAATCACTCTTCAAGTATTTCTACAATAAGGCGCGAGCGACGTTAGGCGCCAAAGAAGTTGGTAACCATTTCGTTGCCATTACCGACCTGGGAAGCGGCCTGGCGAAAACGGCTGAAATGCATGGATTCCGCCACACTTTCCTGGCCGATCCTAATATTGGCGGCCGTTATTCAGCGCTTTCACACTTTGGGCTGGTACCCGCCGCCCTGGTCGGCGTCGATCTGCATCGCCTTCTCTCGAGCGCTGAGGGAATGGCAGTGCTGTGCAAAGGAAATGAGGTCGCCCAAAACCCCGGTGCGATGCTTGGCTTATTTTTCGGAACACTGGCAATGGAGGGTCACGATAAGGCCACCTTTTTATTCCCCGAGGATAAAGCGAGCTTTGGTGATTGGCTTGAGCAGCTAATCGCTGAAAGTACCGGCAAAGAAGGCAAAGGAATCCTTCCAATCATTCGCGAGCCACAGCTTAGCGAAATAGGCAATGAGAATGATCGGGTGTTTATCACGTTACAGGAACCCGGCAGATCTCCACATGCAAAGGTCGAATGGGCAAGCGATTACGACATCGGTGCGCAATTCTTCCTGTGGGAATTTGCCACTGCGGTAGCCGGATACGTTTTGGGCATAAACCCATTCGACCAACCCAACGTCGAGGCGGCCAAAGCTCAAACCCGCGTGATAGTCGAGGAATATCGCCTTTCTGGGGAATTGTCCCAAAGCGACATAAAAAAATTAGGTTGGGCGACCGTTGAAGATTTCACGAACCAAGGTAAGCCGGGGGATTACATCGCCTTGCAAGTCTACGCCAAGCCCAGTGCAAAAACGACTGAGGCGCTTCAGCGATTGAGGGTGAAATTAGGCAATTTCACCGGCCTACCCACAACGATTGGCTACGGCCCGCGGTTTCTACATTCCACCGGACAACTTCACAAAGGGGATGGAGGCAATGGATTGTTTATCCAGTTGATCACTCCCCCGCCAAAAGACGATATCCCGATTCCTGAAAAGGCAGGGCAAACCGCCAGCGACATCACATTCGGCGTTTTGAAAGTTTCCCAAGCCCTGGGTGACGCTCAGGCATTGCGCCAAACTGGGCGACGGGTTATCAGCTTCGAAATTGAAGACGACCCAACCGACGCACTTAACGCACTCACTTCGGACATTGGGAGTTGACATGAGAACCAGTGACGAATACAAAAGGCTGGCCGCGGAAACTGCGGTCGAACTTATCGAATCAGGTATGGCCCTTGGGTTGGGGCATGGCAGCACCGTTCAGTTTGCTCTGGAGGCCCTGGCTAGAAAGCTCAAAAACGGCACGATAACAGACATCACCGCCGTTCCCTGCTCGATCAAAACCGAAGGAGAAATGCGAGGACTTGGCATTCCGCTCGGCGATCTCAATCGTTTCACGACTATCGACTTGACCATTGACGGCGCCGATGAAATCGATCCGCAGCTCAACCTCATTAAGGGCGGAGGCGGAGCGCTGCTTCGCGAAAAGATCGTGGCGCAGTCTAGCCAGCGTTACGTGATTATTGTCGACGAGAGCAAGCTGTCGCCAAAGCTTGGAACCAGACATTCCCTTCCGCTTGAGCTGGCGCCCTTCGGTTGGCAGCGGCAGCGCGATTTCCTTGCTGAGCTTGGCGGCAAAGCCGAATGGCGGATTGACGCAAACGGCAACCCTATACTGAGCGACCAAGGTAATTATTTAGTCGACTGCGATTTCGGACCTATTTCCGACTTGAAGTCACTGTCGCTGCAGTTGGAGGCCCGCAGCGGCATACTAGAGCATGGACTATTTCTGGAACTTGCCAGCGATGTAATCGTGGCCGGCGGCGATGGCGTGCGCCACCTTAAACCCAAATCCTAGGCTAGGTTCTCTACGATCAACGACACCGGGTGAATCGCGGCGCGCCCAGTCCCGCTGGCGATCTGAGCGCGGCAGGAGACGCCTGAGGCTACCACTCGCCGGTCCGGAGATGCGGAGCGCACCGCGGGAAACAACGCCAGCTCCCCGATTTGCATCGAGATCTCATAATGCTCGCGTTCATAGCCGAATGATCCGGCCATCCCACAGCACCCCGAATCAACCATCTCGACATCATAGCCAACGCCGGTTAATAAGGCCGCCGTTGCCTGCTGCCCAATAGCAATTCCATCGTCAGCTGGCGGCTGGGTCTTCTGATAACAGTGGCCATGCAATAAGACACGGCTTCCATTAGCCCTGGTACGCTGGCGCAATCTGTCAACGGGCGCAAAGCCATAGTCTGGGCCACGCAGCAAAAACTCGTCCAGCATGAAGGTTCGACGAGCCAGCGATCGGACTCCCGGAACTGTGGGCAGATAGTCCAGATACTCGTCGCGTAACGTGTAAATCTCTGATGGCTCGATGCCTACAACTGGCAGGTGGCCAGTTGGATCCAAGCGCTTTATTGCGCGCAGCAGGCGTCGTGCATGAGCTCGCGCCTGCGGCAAAAACCCTTTGGAGATTAGCGTGCGCCCCGCGCCGACAACAGGAATCAAGCGCGGTTTTAGTCCGGCAGCCGCCAAAACCTTGAACGCTTCCTGAATTAGTTCGGGATAGAAATTCTCGGTAAATGGATCGCTAAGAAAAAGCAGATCGGGTTCAGCAGGACTAAATTTCGGGACCGATTTCCGTCCCCATTTGAATGGCGGCAAAGTCCTGTTGGCCGAAAGCCCTACAAGTCTCTCGCCCAGGAATTTCCCTGTCTGGGTTTGCAGAGCCAAATTTACCAGCGGAGCAAACGGGCGGGCAACATTGCCGAGCCGGCCGATATGACCAAACAAATAATCGCGAATGGGACGGCGATGTCTGCGATAGTAATTGTGTAAAAAATCATATTTCAGCCTGGCCATGTCCACACCGGAAGGACATTCGGCCTTACAGCCTTTACATTCCAGACAAAGGTCGAGCGCGGCATGTGCGGCAGCCTGCGCATCCGCGTGGTCCGGTAAGCCAGTTGAGATCATGGCGCGAAGTAAATTGGCACGTCCTCGGGTGCTATGCATTTCCTCGCGGGTTGCCTGAAAAGAGGGGCACATGATACCGCCATCTTTGCGGCAAACTCCTGCCCCATTGCACATCTCGATCGCCCCACCCAAGCCGTCCTGATTGCCGAAATCCAAAACCGACAGCCAAGGATCTGCGTGGTATTGTGGGCCATAACGCAAATTTACATGCATTGGCTGCGGGTCGACGACTTGGCCAGGATTTAGCAGCCCCTTGGGATCTGCCGTGAGCTTAAGCTGCCGAAATGTTTCGACAATTTCCGGCTCAAAAGTCTGGTCGATCCATTCCCCGTGCGACCGCCCATCGCCGTGTTCACCACTCATCGCGCCACCCAAACGATTAGCGACCGCCATGACCGCTCGGGTGATACCACGCATCTGCTCGATTCCGCGCGCAGTCTTGAGATCGATCAACGGACGCACATGCAAGCAACCTGCAGAGGCGTGTGCGTAGAAATCTCCGCGGGTGTCGTTGTCGGCGAGGATGCTCTGAAAGGAACGCACAAACTCGCCTAGTTTATCTACTGGCACCGCGACATCTTCGAGAAATGGCAACGGTTTGGCGTCACCCGGGCGTGACATCAGTAAGCCCAAGCCCACTTTGCGGACGCCCCAGACTTGCTCTTGCTCTGCAAGAGAAACGGCGCGAACGATACCGGTACCCAATTTATCCAATTGAGATTCTGCCTCGGATTGGGTATCGCCGGCGAACTCGACGATCATAATTGCTTCCGGGTCACCTTTGACAAATGACAGGCGGCGCGCGTAAGCGGGCACCGAACGCGCTAGTCGAATCATCGCCTGAGGGATAAGTTCAATTGCAGAGGGTTGCAGCCCTAATAGTGAGGGGGTCGCATCGCAAGCCTCAGCTATGCTTGCATAGGAAAGGACTCCCAACACGGTGTGGGCCGGTTTCGGAACCAGACGAACTTTGATGCGCTTGAAGACGACCAAAGTACCCTCTGAGCCCACAAGAGCAGGCGCTAGATTGATGGTGTCAGGCTCGATTGGTGGATATAAGTCCCCGGCGCCGGCGCGCAGCCACATGGGCGGCCTGCTTGCCGACCACGGCAACAGGTAATTGAGTCCGTAGCCCGATGCCTTGCGCCAGGTGCGCGGCCAACTGTTCTTGATCACCTCAGCCCGTTGTTCACGGATTTGCAACGCCCGGCGATACAACTTGCCCTCCAGTGTCTCCGCCTCAGCCCGGCCGATAGCTTCGGACATTCCAATGCTCTCCAGGCGCGCCTCGGTCCCATCGGAAAGAAGGACATCGATGGACAGGACGTTGTCTGAGGTCATCCCATAGCTGATCGAGTGGGCGCCAGTTGAGTTATTACCTAGCATCCCTCCAAAAGTAGCTCGGTCGGATGAGGCGGGATCTGGGCCGTACATTAAGGCGTGGGCAGACGTAAAGGCATTGAGTACGTTCAATACAAGGCCAGGTTGAACCCAGGCAGATCCCTCATCGGGATTCAAGTCAAGTAATTGATTCAGATGCTTTGAAAAATCGATGATGACCGCTGGGCCAACAGCCTGACCAGCCAAGGATGTGCCCGAGCCGCGCGGCAGAATAGGGATCCCGTATTTGTTCGCCAGCGAAACAAGGCCAATTAAATCCTCTTCGTGCCGCGGGAAAGCCACTCCAAGAGGTACGATCTGATAGATGGAGGCGTCGCTGCTGTAAAGTTGGCGAGACGCTGGGTCAAGGCGAAGTTCCCCCAAGCCCGCCCTGCGCACATCGGCGGCGAACTGCTTTAGGAGTTCGTTTGTCACTCAGCCTCAGGCGCTGGGTTGCGCGATTTCTTGACGAACGGACCATAGCGGCAAAGCAAACGCCCAGGCACCCGGCCGCGGATCTCAACTCCCTTACGGGTATGTTCGACGCGATCTACCTGTCCCTGCTCGTGAAACAAGGCAATCAAAGCACCTTGCTCATACGGCAAAAGCACTTCGAGGGGGGATAAAGTTTCGTAAAGCTTGCGACCTACCGAGACGAGTAGTTCATCAAGGCCGTGTTTATGCAAGGCTGAGATAGCTACAGCGCTTTCGAAATCCGCAAGAACAGATTGAGCCGCATCTGGATCATCAAGCCGATCAATCTTGTTTAAGACCGTAAGAATCGGGACATGGTCAGCTTCAATCTCAGTCAGGGTTTCGAGTACAGCCTCAGCCTGCTCGTGCACGTTAGGATGAGTGATGTC
>Ga0209341_10000950_pt1 | contig 29389 bp, 21 predicted proteins | sample RifCSP13_2_FD_184020 | JGI IMG/M metagenome (GOLD analysis project Ga0209341, IMG submission 184020) | Soil microbial communities from Rifle, Colorado - Rifle CSP2_sed 13_2 (SPAdes) (version 2) | ecosystem: Environmental > Terrestrial > Deep subsurface > Rock core/Sediment | place: Rifle... | reverse complement strand
GATTGCCTCATCTACCTTATTCTTCTCTAGGATTTCTTTTATCCGGGACTCTGGATATATGGGGATGCCTTTCGGATAAAGCCTTCCGGATAGCTCAGGCGGATATATTCTCTTTTCTATATTGGGTATTTGTGCCGCTGTGAATGCTATGACTTCATAATACTTTTTATTTCTAAAGAAGATATTGAAGTTATGAAAATCCCTCCCAGCGGCCCCCATTATTACCACTTTTCTTTTCCTAACTCCATTTCGCATTTTAGGTTAATAGGCCTCTGTGTAGAAACTCTACTCTATTGAGGATGACCCTAATTTAATGGGCGCTTCGAATTGTGCTTTTAACTTAGCTTCATCTATTTTTCACTCATTAATTAAAATTAACGGATAAGTTTATCAAGTCGGGATCATAGAGTACCAAGCTACTGTTAATTATCTTTTTAATATATAAACTCTCTTAGGTCGTATATAGCTATTTTAGGTAGGTTTTCTGGGTCGGCAAATTTGATTCCTTGCCTAACTAAATTTATTTGTTCTGCAACTCTATCTTGAGGAAGGGCTTTTATACCAAGTTCAGATGCCTCGATAGAATATTCTAGTCCGGGATGCTCTATGAACTCTGAAATATATAGAAAATCCCCTTTCTCAAGCTTCATAAAATTAATAGCCTTTACTGTTTCTTTTACGTGTTCTTCGAAATACTCCTCTCCACCGATTCCTATCATTACGATAACCCCAACATTTATACCAGATTCCTTTATAGTTCTAACTACCTCGAGAGCCTCCTCGGCTCTATTAGGTTTTTGAAGGAAATTTAGTAGTCTGTTTGAACCACTCTCAAGTCCTAGGTAAATGCGCTTTAAATTTCTCTCTTTTAGCTCTCGATAATACTGGTTTGATCTTATTTTTCCAATAAAGGCATCCAAGAATGAGTATATACCGCCGAAATACAAAGCGTGTTTTAATTTCCAACTAGAAAGCTCCGTACCTTTTAGGTCTTTAGGAGCTATAGGAAATTCCTGATTCACGATATCCAAAATCTCTAAAAGCCTTTCTTCCGGTATGGTAAGAGCATTAGCATCGGCAAGAAAAATTGACCTCCTAAGCCATATCCCCTCTCCCAAAAATCCTCTAATCTCTTTTATATGTCTTAATACCTCTTCATCGCTTTTTATCGCAAATTTTCTATCCCTGTATAAATCGCAAAACGTACATTTGTTCCACCAGCAACCTTCAGTTACTTGAAGCACAAGAGCAAGATACTGGTCTGGGGGTAGAATGCTTATAGGTTTGTATATAGAAAGAAATCTTCTTTTCTCCATTTCCATTTTTTCATAGTCCAGAACAGCAACTTTATTTAGAGCTTTTTCTACCTCTTCAATATAGTTTGACGGTACATTAGAAGGGAAGCTGATATTACCTTCACCCCTCTTAATGGCTCCATAGATAAGCGCTATCCCATCATATACGCTGTTTAAAAATACCTTCTTTTCCTCTTCTTCTAACTCTTTCCTTATCTTGTACCTTTGCCCATCTTTATTTTCTCTATACCTCTCAATAACTTTATTATCAAAGCTTCTTCTAAAAGAACATCCATCTAAGTAAGCCCAGATTAGCCTTCCTTCTGTGTCGAATGTGAGTACAGTAAACGTGTTTAGAATTATTGATATAGCATGAGCTCTAACATTTATAAATATTTTGTCTCTTTTTATATTCGGTCGAAACCTCATAATGTTAATCGTAACTCACTAGACTAGAATAAAAATAAGTTCCTTTTTTCATCATGCAATCTGGTATTTGCCTTCGATAACCTTTTTCCATAAGTTAGGCATTTCATCGAGCATTTCTTCTGCTATAATTCTTATAGCTTCGTTATCTATTTTCTTACCTTTAACCCTTATGTCCAGAACCTGAGGTTGATTTATTGGCTTTCCTATCTCAGAAGCGATATAAACATAAGCTTCATCTGCAAGACCCGTCTCAACTATTGCCTTACTCAAATCATTTGCAAACAGATTGTAAATCTTGCCAATGTGGCTTATAGGATTCTTACCGGCGGCTGCTTCTAAACTCATAGGTCTATAAGGTGTTATCAAACCGTTAACCCTATTTCCCCTTCCTACCTGACCGTCATCACCTTGCTCTGCGCTTGTCCCTGTAACAGTAAGATATATACTCTCGTTTTCATAGCTATCCGCTGTATTGATTTCAACTTCTAGATTTAAGCCAAGGGAAATCTCTTTAAGCAAAAGCTCCTTAACCTTTCTTATCTTATCAATATAATCGTCTAAACCTTGAATATATTTGTCTACAGTTGCCATCGCAACTGTAAGCCTTATCTTCTCTTTATTTCTTATACCTATAACCTTTATGTCCTCTCCTATAAAAGGATATTTCCTCTTTGTCTCACCGCTGTTAAGTAATTTCTCTGTCTTATAAACTGTTTTCTCGAGTTCATCAAAAGGATAAAAGCCAGCTCCGATAGAGGTGTCATTTTATAAAGGCACCTCTCCTTTGCCAAATCTTTCGAAAAGCTCAACTAAGCCCTGGCTTCCAGGTCTTATCTTTACCTTTGTAATTATGTGGTTTTCAGCATCAAGATGCCTTATGTTTTCTTTTAACCATTTACGCATTGCCTCTATCGCTATTTCGTCAACGGGTAAACTTCTTCTATTTTTTTCTTTTATAGCCCTTCCCACAATTGTTAGTTCTATTGGCTCAATAATCTCTCCCCCATTATAAAAAGGGCTTGCAATCCCTCCGACAAGAAGTCCTTTATCAACGTTATGGTGCATCACTACACCAAACTCGTCCAAATAATATTTGCTTAGGGCAATAGAAACCTGTTCAGCAACGTTATCACAAATTGTGTCAGGATGCCCTATACCTTTTCTTTCAACAATTTCGGAATCCTCTTCATAAGCCGCCTTTCCGGTTAAGGATCTAACAAAAATATTTCTTTTCATGTAATAATCACCCAAGATAATATATCTGATTCAATTTAAGTATTAGGAAATATTTAAAACATTTTAAAATAAGAAACCATCCCTGAGGAGTTTAAAGAGAAGCGGTAAAGGACAAAGAAACTCACTAATGAAAAGGGAGTAATTGCCGCAATCAGTCTTAATCTATCTCTTCCATCCTAGGCTTGAGTTTCTTTAGCACCTTGACTTTGGTTGTATACTCCATCTCCTCCGGCGGGAAGTGTTGCAGGCATAAACGGTCCGTGCCTTGTTATGTAAAGCGCCTTCTCCATCGCTTCGTGCCTTACGTAATCCCAACATGAACCGGCAAAGTAATCAACCGGTATATGTTCTCCCATCGGGCTCTTCGGGTCTTCAAGTCCTTGAAGCCTTCCATCTGCAAGGTTTTGGTGTTCTAAAACGGCTTTATCCCCGACTTGAAAAAATGGCTCACTCATAATATATCTAGCGCCCTCTTTTTATTACCCTAAGATGATGTTTATATGTATTTTATTCATAAAGAGGTTATATAACAATAATGCCTCTTCATCAAAGTAAATACTCTTTGATACTTATCCAAATTAAATTAAAATGATTGCAAGGATCAAAAGCCTTGCCTAGGCTCATTTCGGGAGCCCTCCGTGAGCAGCAGAGCCGTATAGTTATGCTTTCGGTTTATAGGTAAGAAGGCCACGCATATACTGAGAGCGTTCGAATGCAGAAGGGTCCTCACAATTCTTTTGGCTCATACTTCCCTGCATCTGTTGTACAGATTCGTATTCATGCTCTTCCATCCAGTTGCGTACTCCTTGCTCTATGACACGAATATGTTCTATACCATGTCGTAGAAGTACGGAGCAGAGCATAGTAATATTAGCACCGACCATAAGCATTTTTATTACATCCTGTGGTGTATGGATGCCACTTGTCGCAGCTAGATCAGCCTTAACGCGTCCATATAGAATAGCAATCCATCTAAGAGGGAGTCGCAATGCCTGTGGTGTACTCAGAATAATGTTTGGTCTAACCTCTAGGGTTTCAAGGTCAATATCTGGCTGATAAAAACGATTAAATAGAACTAGAGCGTTTACCCCTGCGTCGTCAAGTCGTTTGGCCATATAGGCTATGTTGTTGAAGAAGGGGCTCAGTTTAAGCGCCACCGGGATTTTAACCTCGGATTTCACCGCCTTGAGAATCTCAACATAAGTCTGCTCAACCTGCTCAGAGGTCATTTCTATATCAGCAGGTATATAGTATATGTTGAGTTCTAATGCGTCTGCCCCGGCTTGCTCTATCCTTTTTGAATAGTCTATCCACCCTCCAACCGAAGTGCCGTTAAGACTGGCAATGATAGGAATACTCACCGCTTCTTTAGCCTTTTGGATATGATACAAGTAGCTCTCTGGTCCGACATGGAACTCTGTTGGTTCTGGGAAAAAGGTAAGCGCCTCGGCAAAGCTATTAATGTGATGAGTAAGGTGGTGATGAAGCTCATAACGCTCTAGTCTTAGTTGCTCTTCAAATAATGAATGAAGTATGACGGCTGCAGCGCCCGCATCCTCCATCCGTTTGATATTGTCAATCTCTTCAGATAGAGGAGATGCTGATGGTACCAGTGGCGTACGCAAGGTCATTCCTAAATACTTTGTGCTCAAATCCATCAATCTGCCCTCCTCTCGTAATTGCTTATGAAATTACCTTTCTGCAACACCTGTGCGTAGCGATGCTAGCCACTACTTTTATTCCTTTTCTCGATTTCCGATTTTCGTGCGGCCAGATATTCATAAAGGCTCCAGCGGGAATTTACGTCCTGTTGTGCCTCCTTGAATAAGCGTTTGGCTTCTATAGGTCGAGTCTTGAGGAGCATTTTGAATCGGTTTTCCATATACAGGTACTGCTGAACTGGTATTTTCGGTGCAGGCGAGTCGAGGTGAAGTGGATTTTCGCCTTGTTTTGCTCGTTCAGGATTGAATCTGTATAGTAGCCATTGTCCGGAATCTACAGCGGCTTTTTGATTTCGCATTGCTGTAGCCATGTTGATTCCGTGTGCAATACAGTGGCTGTAGGCAATGATCAGCGACGGTCCTTCATAGGCCTCTGCTTCAAGGAATGCTCTAATGGTGTGTTCATCTTTTGCTCCCATTGCAACACTTGCTACGTAAACGTTACCGTAAGTCATAGCAATTAGTCCAAGATCCTTTTTGGGAGCGGGCTTTCCGGCTGAAGCAAATTTAGCTACTGCGGCACGAGGAGTTGCCTTGGACATTTGTCCGCCGGTGTTAGAGTAAACCTCTGTATCAAGCACCAAAATATTAATGTTGTATCCACTAGCCAGTACGTGGTCAAGGCCGCCAAAGCCGATATCATATGCCCAACCGTCTCCACCGATAATCCAAACACTCTTTTTGACCAGCATATCAGCAATGCTTAGTAGCCGTCTTGCATCTTGGGACTCAACATCTTGGAGCCACTTCTTCAAAGCTTCTACCCGCTTACGCTGTTCGTAAATACCCGCTTCATCTTTTTGCTCCGCGTTGAGAATCGCGTGTGCTAGGTTTTCACCAATAACCAGGGACACTTTTTTGAGCAGATGCGTAGCGAACTCTCTTTGCTTATCAATTGAAAGTCGAAACCCAAGTCCAAATTCAGCATTGTCTTCAAAGAGAGAGTTAGACCATGCTGGTCCTCGACCTTCAGCGTTTGTAGTCCATGGTGTAGTGGGAAGATTACCACCATAGATAGAAGAACAACCGGTTGAGTTAGCCACTATCAAGCGATCGCCAAATAGCTGGCTAAGTAGTTTGATATAGGGTGTTTCTCCACATCCTGCACAAGCGCTTGAGAATTCAAATAAAGGTTGCTGTACCTGCTGATGACGCACACTCGCCTGATGCAAATGGATTCGATCCGTCTCAGGGATGGTTAAAAAGAAATCCCAATTCTTACGTTCCTCCTCACGTAAAGGAGGCTGTGGATGCATGTTGAGCGCTTTAATTCTGGTCTCAGATTTACTTCTAGCCGGACAGACATCCACACATATACCGCATTCAGTACAATCCTCAGGTGCTACTTGGATAGTGTATTTAAGTCCTTTCCATACTTCATCGCGAGCATAAGATGACTTAAATTTGTCTGGAGCCCCTTCAAGATATTTAGGATCATAGGTCTTAATCCGAATTACAGCGTGCGGGCATACAATAATGCATTTCCCGCACTGGATACAGATCTCAGGCTCCCAAACGGGAATTTCAAGCGCAAGATTGCGTTTTTCCCATTTTGTAGTTCCAGTTGGGTAAGTGCCATCTGGCGGAAGAGCGCTTACAGGGAGTTCGTCTCCCTGGCTCGCAATCATTTTTCCTAAAACTTCTCTTACAAATAGGGGGGCTTCTTCGGGTACTGGTGGAGGTATTTCAATAGGGCTATCAGCGCGATCTGGAATCTTTACTTCAAATAGGTGTGCCAAAGTGTTATTTATTGCTTGAAGATTCATATGAACGATTTCCTCTCCTTGTTTTCCGTATGTTTCATAGAGAAATCTTCGGATTTCCTCTATAGACCGGTCCTTAGGCAGAATTTGGGAGATAGCGAAGAAACAAACCTGCATAACTATATTAATTCGTCCTCCTAACCCACTTCTTCGTGCGACTTTATAGGCATCAATGACATAGAACTTAATTTTCTTTTCGATGATCTGTTTCTGCACCGACAGGGGAAGATGTTCCCAAATTTCCTCTTGACCATAAGGGGTGTTTAGGAGTAATGTTCCCCCCGGTAAGATGTGCTTCAACATATCGTAACGCTCAAGGAATATCGGTTGATGGCATCCTAATAAATTCGCTCTATCTATAAGATAAGCTGAACGAATAGGACGCGTACCAAAGCGAAGATGTGAAATCGTTACCGCACCGGCTTTTCTTGAATCGTAAACGAAGTATCCCTGTATATGGTAGTCCGTGTTTTTACCAATAATCTTTATAGAGTTTTTATTGGCTCCTACGGTTCCATCTGAACCAAGACCGTAAAAGAGCGCTCGAAATACATCGTCCGGTTCGGTAGAAAATTTAGGATCATATGTGATACTTGTATGAGTTAGGTCGTCATGTATGCCAACGGTAAAGTGGTTTTTGGGTTTTTCTATGGAAAGAAGGTCAAAAATAGCCTTAACCATAGCTGGTGTGAATTCCTTTGATGATAACCCATAGCGACCACCTATTATTTTAGGAATGATTTTTATTTTTCCCCATCCGCCTATTATCCCTTCATGGATTGCAGTAACCGAGTCCAGATATAAGGGTTCACCTGAACTTCCAGGTTCCTTAGTGCGATCGAGAACAGCAATCGCCTGTGTTGTAGAAGGAAGAGCTTCGATAAAACGCTTAGTATCAAACGGACGATACAAGCGTACTTTAACTAGACCAACTTTTTCGCCTCGGTTATTGAGATGGTCAACTGTTTCATGAACTACTTCAGCCCCAGAACCCATAAGCACAATAACATGCTCGGCATCGGGAGCCCCATGGTATTGAAAAAGCCGATAAGCCCGACCAAATAGTTTAGCAAATTTGTCCATTGCCCTTTGAGTTATATTTGGACAGTCAATATAGTAAGGATTTGCTCTTTCTCTTGATTGAAAAAAAATATCTGGATTCTGTGTAGTGCCACGAAGAACGGGACGATCAGGGGAGAGTGCGCGAGCACGGTGTGCAAGAACTAGATCCTCGTCTATCATTGTATGTAGGTCATCGTCAGGTAGTAGTTCGACTTTTGATATTTCGTGTGATGTACGAAAACCGTCGAAAAAGTGCAAGAATGGTATACGTGACTCAAGGCTTGAAGCTTGTGCAATAAGGGCAAAGTCCATTGCTTCCTGAACGGATGCAGAACAAAGTAGAGCAAAGCCAGTAGCACGGGTGGCCATAACATCGCTGTGGTCACAAAAGATAGAAAGTGCATGTGTAGCCACGGTACGTGCAGCTACATGAAATACTGTTGAGGTAAGCTCCCCAGCGATCTTATACATGTTAGGAATCATGAGCAAAAGTCCCTGTGAAGCGGTAAATGTTGTTGCAAGTGAACCGGTTTGCAAAGCACCGTGCACTGTCCCGGCTGCGCCAGCTTCGCTTTGCATTTCTACTACCAGAGGAACGGTGCCCCAGATATTTGGCCTCCCTTCGGATGACCATGAGTCAGACCACTCACCCATAGGAGATGCTGGTGTAATGGGGTAGATAGCAATAACCTCATTCAATCTGTATGCAACGGAAGCTACTGCCTCATTACCATCTATGGTTGCAAAGATTCTATTCCTCATTAGCTCATACTACCCCTTTCTTTATCTCCGTCTTCGCTGATATATGAGGAAATCAGAATAAGAATTCCTTTTCTCAAGGTATCGGCGAAGACATGGGCTCAATGGAAATTTCTTATCTTATAATATGGTGATAAGTTCAATTTTATTCTCCACTATCCTTGTTTCTTTCTTATGGCAACTTATATGCCAACTCACCTTATTCTAAATCGTTATATGATACGTTTACTTTTAACTTCTCTAATAACATTTCAAGAAATAAATTCTTAATGTTAAAGAGTTACAATAGTAGCAATGTAGAACTCAAATATTGTGGGAACATAAAGGCTTCCGCTACCTTGACTTTACTTTGACATAAAACTTATCAACTAATCTTTTGGAATTTTTTTCAGAATCTTGTAAATTGGCCTAATTTAGCAAACCTTTGTCAGATGTAAGAAAATAGGACAAACATCGAATAGATAAAATGAGATTAGATTATTTTATTTCTAATGTCTTCCAATAGAGGGGATGGGGGACCTAATATGAATATATGTTTTTCTTACTCGTGAAAGTGCTTCATATAATTTATCCGCTTTAAGCATTGCTTCTTGCAAGTAGGGGCACAACCAAAAATAGAACAATATGCAATGTCTACGAAGGGAGAATGGTCTCTCGAAGCTGATCTAATGACTTCTATAGTTGCTTTTCTTCCGGTAATAGGACATCTTATGTATTTCCTATCAGTAATTTCATCAAAATAGTATTCCATATGAGGAGATAAGGTACCTCTTTCTTTTAATCGTTTTTCTGTCTCGGAGTGCCCCGTGGATTTCTTCTCCGTAACATCATCAAAGTACCACTCCATACGAGAAGTTAACGCATTTCTTTCCTTTGATTTTAATCTTTTAATTTTCTTGCCCTCTTTTCTTTTTTAATTTAATTCCATGACCTTGCATTTAAAGAGAGAAAAGTCCTAAATTATCAACCTTATCTTCGATAAATGCCGCTTATGTCATCTTGTCAAACTCTTTTTCATTACCTTCATGTGGAAATCCTTTTTGTATTTATGAATCCATGCCTATTTTTCCATAAAAAATTCTGGTGCGTGTTTCTTTTCCTCTTTGCTCTCTGGATGTAAAATCCCTTTAAGTTCTCTCAAATCTTTTTCTATAGTATCTAGCCTTGTGATGATGCTATCGAGCTTTTCTATAACCATCTCCGAGGTTAACCTCTTTTTTGGAATAATTTCTTTCTTACGTCTCATTAATTGTTTTTTCATTCAAATTACCTTTTCTTGTTACTAAATCACATCCTTGTTTTATAATATTGCAAACTGCATGCCACAAGATTCAATATATAACTTCTTTAAATACCAACAAATTCTAACGACAAATTTATTATTAAACGAGGTATACATGTAAGAATTTAAGACATCTGACAACATCCTGTACCATAATGTTTCAATGAATATAGATAATCTATATAAATTTTTGTGGCATAATACTTGCTTAAATATTTAAATAATAATTAATCGCTAAACTAACTAGGGTTGAGCAAAGGGTGAATGAGAAATAAGTGTATTGGTTAGGCTTATTCTAGTTTTAATAAGTATGTTTAACTGGGAAAGAAGCTTAAGCAACTTATGTACGAGCAGCAAATCAAGTTTAATTCTAGGAGAAGGGGGTGAATTATGGGAAAAATCTTATTAGTAGACGATGAACCAAATATAAGGCTTTTGTACAAAGAGTTATTGAACGATGAAGGTTACGAAGTTTTAGAAGCTGAAACAGGAAAAGCGTCTTTTGATATACTACGACGTGAGCCAATTGACCTTGTTGTGTTAGATATAAAGCTTAGATTAGAAAGTGGTCTTGATGTACTTCAAAATTTGACGAAAGAATTTCCTAGTCTTCCTGTTATACTTTGTTCAGCTTATGCATCCTTCCAGGACGATTATATATCTTGGCTTGCAGAGGCATATATTGTAAAATCAAGTGATACTGAGGAATTATTGAAAGTGATAAAAAAGATTCTAAACAAAAAGAGAAAGACCGAGGGCAATACACCCGTGACAGAGGCTGAAATGAAACAAGAAGAAGACTTACAAATAGTTTCTACAAACCATTTAATGAAATCGACATAGGTAACGGAAATATCAAGTAATTACTATGAAGGATAACCTATATCGGAACTGATTCAGTTACATGTGAGAAAGGGATAAGGATCATTTCTCCCATTCGACTTATCTAAGTCAATTGAGAAATCCAATCTACTATAGCTTTTATAATCTCATCCGGATTTTCCATGCAATCATGCATAGCTTTCGGTATGTATTTCACTGTTACATTAGAATTCCCAGCCTCACGAACCAGATTTGCTAGTTCTTTAGACTCCCACGGCTCAAGTATGTCGTCATTTTCTCCTTGAAGAAAAAGGATTGGAGCTTTAATTTTTGATATTAACTTGTATGCTATAGCATTATGAGCCTCTGGTCCTCTCATAAACCACCAGGTTTTGTATGTAAAGATTTCAATGTGAAACGGGTTGAACGTAGGTCCCCAGGCTCGATAAACTATAAAGATTTGATCCTTGGAACTCTTATAAGGATCTGGCTCTAAGATCTCTTTGGCTTTCCTGTATACCTCATCATAGGACGGCTCGCTATTCCACTTGTCCCAACGTTTTTTTTGAGCCTCTGGAAGAGAAAAAGCACATCCCTCAAGGATTAAGCCATGAATACAAGGGTCGGATTTTTTTGAGGCATAATAGGCGACTAGGTTTGCTCCTAAACTATATCCCAGGATAAAGATTTTACTGAAGCCTTCTTTTTTGAGTAAATCTAGAGATGCATCTATATCATTTATAATGTCATCGAATATACCCACTCCCATTATCTGCCCCATAAAGGCCATTCGGGTGTTAACGGAAAAGGAATTAATTCCGTGCTCTAGGAGGGCTTGTGGAAGCAGCCTGGGGGTGCCTCGGGCAAGAAAATGTCCAAGCACGCCGTGGATATATAAGATTATAGGTGTGTTTATTATATCTTCCTTATTATCGGAACTACTTAAAAGTAGGAGAGCATCAAGTTGAAAGCTGTCCTTAGTTTGAAAACTTATAAGATTTTTGCGGATCATAATTTAGATTTTAGGAAACGCAGGTCTACTTTTGGAATCTTCTATCAAGCCATTTTATTATTATATCTCCTAGTTCATCTTCCTTCATTTCCAAGGCGTGACCTGTATTCAGATAAAAGGCTGATACATCTTTATTGCCTGCATCAAGAGAAATCTGAGCTAATTCAAAAGTCTCAATTGGGTCTATTACATCATCGTGCCAACCCTGAGTAAGAAGAATTGGAATCTTTATTTTTTCTATTTGTTTATATGCCGTTGCGCCATCGGCCTCAGGTCCTGCAAGGAACCACCATGTCTTGTAAGTGTAGATTTCGGTATGTTCTGGTCTGTATGTATCTCCTCGCGCCTTATAGATCAAAATGGTGCGGTCTTCAGATGCGTTGTATGGGGCTGGCTTAAGAAACTCTTTTGCCCTTTTATAAACCTCCTCGTAGGAAGGTTCGCTTTTCCATCTATCCCATCGGCGACGAATCGAGTCGGGCATTGAACGGGGAGTTGCAAGGGCGATCACACCTTTTAAGCTTGGATAGGAAGATGGGTCATTTCGCAAAGCCGCGTATCTGAGTACTATACATCCGCCCAGGCTATAACCTGATAGGATAATCTTCTTATAACCTAATTCCTTTAGAAATACTATAGCCGTATCTATTTGAGGCACAGTGTCTTCGAGTATTCCAAACCCGAAAAACAGGCTGAAATTCGCCATGCGTGTATTTATAGCTAGCGAAGAATAACCTGCTTTTGCTAGGATCGGAGGTAAAAAACGCTGACTTCCATCTAAAAAGTTTCCTAAGAAACCATGTACATGAATAACAATTGGCTCTTTTTCAGATTGATCACTTTGAGCTGTAGTATGGTAAAAAAGAGCATCTATTTTACTTTTGCCAAAGGGAATAGATATAAGTTCTTGCTCCATAAATTTCACTTTCATCTAAGTACCCCTACTAGATTATTATAAAAAGAGTTAGAGATCTATTTCAGAATGTTACTTCAATCTCTTTATCCTCTTCTTGAATATCCACCTGCTGTGTTCCTTTATGTGTATCTATGTAAACCACGCCAGGTAGCTTTAGTATTTTAGAACTTAGTTTTAATTTTAATCTTTTTATATTTTCAATTGTGAGTTTAAGCCGGTTATTCTCATTAATGTTAGCTTCGATCTTGATTGGATGTTCTATTTGAAAAGGTGAGAAATCTAGCCAGAATATACTGTTTTTTAAAAAACCGTTAGGGGCTGTGTAGTTAATACTCTTGGGAAACCTATTCCTTTTAAATCTCCTAAACCAATCAAAGACCCTAGGTAAATCCTCATCTACCATATACCATGTGTGACCGTGTTCTGGGTAGGAGTTAAGCTCAGTTGGCGCTCCAAGCTTTTTTACTATCTCATGGAGTGTAAGTGCTTCATCAAATGGTATGGCTTCATCTCCACCGCCATGAGAAATATATAGGGGAAGATCTTTCAAGTTTTTTAACATCCTGTGAGGATAAGGCAGTCTATCTAAAAATTGTTCCAGTTCATCCCTGGTTATCCTTTCTATTGTCTCTTTATAAAACCTGAGGCGATAAGGTCCAAATACTACCGCCGACGCTGCAATTAGATCCGGATAATACAAGGAAACAAGTAGAGCCTCCAATCCTCCATATGACATTCCGGTAACGTACACGCGGTCTTCATTTATCGTGAAGCTTTGCTTGATAAATCCTAGAAGCTCTGGAAATACGTCTAATTTACCCTGACGAATGTACTGACCACCTAGGTAGACTGAAGGAATTATTGCAAGGTATCTGTTTTCTCTGACATAAATATGAAGTTCCTGAGACTTTATATAGTTATTTAGGCATATTATGACTGGAAGTTTCTCGCCTTCTTCATATTGGGGTGAGATGTAATGAAATTCAAACCTCTGTTTGTACCTTGAAGAAAAATACGAGCCGTTGTAAATCTGTCGTCCTTCCAGCGTAAATTTATCCCGCTCAGGATGCCCCTTTGGCAGAATATCTCCACTTGATCCAAGATAAATAACTGAATTAGCACCGCCTGCGACATCTGGATTTAGATCCTCATTATTTGGGTCATTTACCCAGTTCCCGTCAACAATGTATTTGTAATCGTAGGACCTATTTGGTTTTAGTTCTACAATGATACGCCATACGTCATCCTTTCCTTTTATTAAAGGGGTGTATCTCTTTTTCCATCCATTAAAATCCCCTGCAAGGAAAATCTCTTTATCTGAGGGTGCATAGTAACTAAAAAGTAGCCCTTCTTTAACGCGGACTGGTTTCGTTGCCCACCAACCCTCATACTGTTTAACTAAATCCACCAATTGCTCATGGCCCTTCTTTTTTATCTAAAATTTCTTTCTATTCTTCTATCACTTTGTCCATTCTTCGTGCCTTACTACCAGCACCGGACAAGGAGATGAGAAAATTACTTTGTGGCTAGTAGTACCTATAGCCATTTGACCGGTCTCGGTTTTAAGCCCGTGAGAGCCCATAACTATCAAGTCAATATTTTTTTCTTTTGCAAATGTATTAATAACGCGCCAGCGTGGTCCTATAATTATATTCGTCTTGGCTTGAACCCCTTTTTTCTCGAAAGTCTCTCTCTCTTCTTCTATCTTTTTCTCCATCTGTTTTTCGAGTTCCTTATAAAATTTTTTGATTTCCTCATCTATCCCAGGATACTCCAAGGGTTCTATAGCATGGATTATATATATACTAGCCTCAAGCTTCTCTCCTAAATAAAGGGTGTATTCTCTTGCCTTTTCTGAATACACTGAAAAATCGGTAGGGAAAAGTATTCTTTTTATTTTCATCTTTTTATCTCCTTCGCTTTACATTTTTTTATATATCTTATCACACATTCTAATTTTGAAAGAATGATTTCACTTAAATTCCTTTCACTAATAACTGTGTTTCTACTTAGTCCAAATGCCGATCAATTAACCCAGCATTTTCGCAGGATACATCACATATCCGCCTTTACCTTTAAGGTTTTATGGCTACTTTGATGACTCCATCGAGTTGATTCGAAAATATTCTATAGGCTTCTTCTATTTCATCTAATGAAAACCTATGGGTAATGAGTTGTCTCAAATTAACTCTTTCACTTTTCACCAAATCAATCAGCCTTCTCATCCTTTCCTTTCCGCCGGGGCATAATGTAGAGACAACCCTCTTGTCCGCGATACCATAACCAAAATCCTGAAGAGGAATGCCGATAGTTCCGAGTTGCGCAGGATAAACGCCGAGACTTGATATTGCTCCTCCGACGCGCGTGCACTTTACACAATTCTCAAAGCTCTCCTGAAGGCCTATCGCTTCAATCGCAACATCCACTCCTCTTCCGTTTGTAATCTTTATGATCTCTTTAACCGGGTCCACCTTTTTAAAATCCAGCGTAATATCCGCCCCCATCTGCTTTGACATCTTCATTCTTGCGGGAATGGTATCAACCGTGATGATTAAAGCGGCGCCTTTGAGTTTAGCTCCCGCAGTGGCGCTAAGCCCAATCGGTCCCTGCCCAAATACGGCGACGGTATCCCCAACTTGAATATTTGCGCTTTCGGCTCCCGAGAGACCCGTTGAGAAGATGTCCGTTGTAAAAAGCACGTCCTCGTCTGAAAGCTCATCTGGAATCCTAGTTAAATTCGCCATGGCGTTTGGAATCTTTACGTAATCCGCCTGACAGCCATCAATTGTGTTTCCCATCTTCCATCCGCCCAAAAACCCTCCGCACTGAGACCAGTTTGCAGAAAGGCAGTATCCGCACTGACCGCAGGGAGTAATGGCGTTAATCGCCACGCGCTCTCCATTTTTATAGCCGGTAACACCCTCGCCGAGTTCATGAACGATCCCGATCGGTTCGTGTCCTATGATTTGACCAACTCTCACAGGATATTCCGCTTTCATTATGTGAACATCCGTAGCGCAAATCGTAGTGAGTGTCACTTTAACCACTGCCTCGCCGGAACCTGCTTTTGGAACTGGACGGTCTTCAAGACCTATTTTATTAGCGCCCTTAAATACGTTTGCCCTCATCTTCATTTTGACACCTCCTACAAAGTAATTTCTCTACTTTCTAATGAGCAATATTTATGCCAGACCAAGATTTAATGACTTTACTTATGATTCTGATATGAAATTTAAGTTCATTATAAGAGGCTTGATAGATAATTGCTAGGTTTTTAAGACAAAATACAAGTATGGTGATAATAAATCATTATCTCTAGGGCTTAATTGTTAATACAGGGCATGGGGACTCACTTATAACCTTTTCGGCTGTACTCCCTAACATAAATCTAACAAGGCCCTTTCTTCCGTGTGTTGTCATTATTATAAGATCGATCCCATTTTCCTCTGCAAAATTTACAATTCCGAACCACGCCCTCAGGTATAAGGTCACCATTTCTTGTATGTTAATCCCTTTTGTCTTTTCTTTGGGAATCTTATTTAAGTAAGACCGCAATTCTTTTAGAGCCAGAACGCGCAGTTCCTCTATAATTTTACTTGTTGAAATCTCATAGCTGTGATGAAGCTCTAATGTATGAAGAAGGTATATTGTTGAATTGAATCTATTAGCTATATCAATGGCAAAGTCTAATGAAATTGAGGTAAGCTCTGATAAGTCTGTAGGAACAAGTATCTTCTTTATATCAATTTTATCTCCCTTCTTATGTCTTACAGCTAAAACAGGTGCATTTGCCATCCTTAATACCTTATTTGTATTACTTCCAAGAAGAATTCTATCTTTAAGCCCTAACCCTCGCTTTCCCATCGCAATTAAATCTACTTTTTCTTCCTTAGCTACCCTTAGAATCTCTTTATGCGGTATTCCGGTCTCAATACATATGTCCAACTTTGTATCTTTTAGTTCTAGTTGCTTTAATGCCTTATTTATCCTGTTATATTCTTTTTTCTCTAGTAATGCCTGAATTGAGAACAACTCTTTTTTTACATCCACCGGTACCTTCAATCTTTCTATATCAACGGGCTGGACAACGCTTAAACCGACTATCTCAGATCCGTACTTACTTGCGAGCAACTCAACATATTTTAAAGCCATATCAGATTCCATTGAACCATCGGATGCCCATAGAATTTTGTTTATTTCCATTGAAACCCCCTTAACTAAAAGAGTTTATCACCATTTTCACTCCTTAAAAAACATAGAATGCACTCAGGTGATTAAATAACATTGGCAAATTCCATACCATAAAAATTTTTCACCATATGTCAATATTTCTATGACCCTCAGTTAACAGGATTGTGTCAGAATATCTGACATCTGACAACAATTAAAGCCATTGTGACCGAATAAGCTTGATAAAATCCCTGAGTTGATGATGGCATGGATTTTGCTAATTCTAAAAATAAAGAGATGATTATATACCCAAGGGAATTAATACTAAAGGATAAAACAAAAATAATAATCAGACCTCTTGAGGAGGATGATATAGAGGGTTTATTCAATTTCTTCGGCAAAATACCAAGGTCTGATCTTATAATTTTTAAAGACGATGTAGGTAAACTGGAAACCGTTGAAAGCTGGTTTACAAGCTCTAAGTATAGTAAGGTTTTTCAATTAATAGCTTTAAATGGCAAAGAGATTATAGGGAAGGGTACACTTCATAAAGAGGGTATTTATTGGAGATCCTCTACAGAGATTAAATTAATTGTAGATCCAGAGCATAGGGGAAAAGGGCTTGGTCTTCAAATGTTTAAGATCCTTTTAGCAGAGGGCCTAAATCACAACTTTGAAAAGGTCGTAGTGCGATTTACAAATGATAATAAGAGTTTTGTAAGAATCTTAGACCACTTTGGTTTTAAACCTGAAGCTGTACTTACTTGTTATATAAAGGATGAGCAGGCCGAGATAAGGAAAGACCTTGTAATTGCATCGTATAATCTTAAGGATTGGGCAAGAAGGTTTGAATTTTATAGCCTGATTTATAGTGAGAAATAACCAATTGTCATTATGTTTACCTTGTAAGCCAAATAACCGAATGCTAAACTCATAAAAGAGACTGAAGAACCTTGGCTCAATTGAGATGCAGATTTTCTATAGGCAGAAAGTGATTAGAAGGCTTCTACAGTCTACAAGAAAACCTCGCAAGGAGCCAAAAGATAGCTCTTTAAGAGATACTAGATGCAAGATAAGGGTAAGACAAAGAAACAACTCATCAACGAACCTATAGAAATGCATCAAAGTTCTGAATCTAAAATCGACATAGATCTGGAAAAGGGAAATTTTCGCTTAGTCGTAGAGTTGGTTCCTAACGCCATATTGATGGTGAATCAGAAGGGTGAAATCATTCTTGTCAACTCCCAGGCGGAGAAGCTGTTCGGTTACAATAGGGAAGAGCTAATCGGACAGAGTGTAGAGATTCTGGTGCCTGACCGTTTTCGAAGCAAGCATTCTGAGTACAGTAAAAGCTTCTTTGTTAACCCCCAAGCCAGGCTAATCGGAATGGGTCGAGACCTCTTTGCTCTACGAAAGGATGGAAGTGAGCTTCACGTTGAGATTGGTCTCAACCCAATCAAAACGGAAGAGGGAGTGCTAGTCCTAGCTGCTATCGTGGATATAACTGAGCGCAAGCTTGCAGAGGAGATGCTTCGTGAAAGCGAGGAAAGGCTTCAGGCTGTAATGGATAATACCACTGATGCAATTATGGTTTATGATGAAGATGGCATGGTAATTGCAATGAATAAAGAGGCAGAAAGGTTATTTTGTAGCAATAATAAAACGGGACTTAAAAACATATGGGATGTTATACCGCTAGAAAACCGAGCCGATTTCTCTAATATCCTTAAGAGTGTGAAAGAGGGGAGCAGATTATTAGATTACGAGATAGAAAAAATAATAGATAATGGAGAGAGAATCCCTGTAGGTATAGGGTTAGTATATATGACTGATGGAAGTGGAATGTTTATTGAAACGATAAGGGATATAAGGGAAAGAATTAAACTTAGGAATAAAATAGTAGAAATTGAAAAAGCTCAGGTTATTGGAAAGATGGCGGAAGGTATTGCTCATCATATGGGAACTCCTCTTGCATCTATGCTTCTAAGGGTTCAGATGCTTAAAGAAGACATTAACGGAATTCCAGAGTATAAAAAGTTTATGGAAAGGCTTGATTCAATTGAAAAGCAGATTTTCTATGCTCAGAGGGTGATGCAGAGGCTTCTTAAGTTTGCAAGCAAACCAGAGAATGTAAAGCGTCCTGAGAAGGTTTTTTATCTTATTGAGGAGGCAGTAGATATAATAAAACCTCTTCTTAGGAAGGAAGGCATTGAGCTTGAGTTATGCCTAGGTGAAGGTGTGAAGGTCTGGGCTGATAGTAACTTACTACTGCTTGTTTTTTCAGACATCATGATGAATGCAGTGGATGCAATGCCTAGCGGTGGAAGGCTTTCGATAACCACTTCTAATGTAAATCCGGATGTGCAGGTACAGATATCTGATACTGGGATAGGAATTCCCAGAGCTGTACTTCCATTTATTTTTGATCCATTTTTTACAACTAAGCCTGCTGGAAAGGGAACAGGTTTGGGTCTTTCCGTAGCTAAGCGGATTATACTAGACCATAATGGGAAGATTAGTATAGAAAGCACAGAGGGTGAGGGAACTAGTGTTTTAATAAGACTTCCGATTTATAGTGAGGAAAGAACACTTGCATAAATGTAATGTGCTTGTTGTTGATGATGATGAAGAATTAGTAAATGCTGTAAAGGAGCTTCTTGAAAGAAAGGGGTATGAGGTGAATACAGCCTTTTCTGGGAAAGAGGCGATTGAGAAGATGTCGTCATTTCCCCAAATTTGTGCTGCTCTATTAGACCTTGTCATGCCTATGATGGATGGTTTTACATTGCTTGATAAGGTTAAAGAAAATCATCCAGAGACAAATGCAATTATTATTACTGGTCATGGTACGGTACCTAATGCCGTAGAAGCGATAAAACGTGGAGCTATGGATTTCATAACCAAGCCGTTTGACAAGGATTTACTATTAAAGAAGCTTGAGGTAATAAAAAAGACACATGAGCTTGAAAACAGGATAACTGAACTTAAAGGGTTGCTTTCTGAGAAGTATGGTTTTGAACAGATCATAAGCAGTTCTCGGGTAATGGGTAGTGTATTTGAGAAAGCTACTGCTGCTGCTCGCACCGATGCCTCTGTGTTTATTGTAGGAGAGACTGGAACAGGAAAGGAGCTTTTAGCAAAGGCTATTCATTTAAAGAGTGATAGAAGTAACCAACCTTTTATTGCAGTAAACTGCGCAGCGATACCTAAGGAGCTAATGGAATCAGAATTATTTGGGTATAAGAAGGGATCGTTCACTGGTGCGATGAAGGATCATGATGGACTTTTTATGGCTGCAAATATGGGCACGATCTTTCTAGATGAAATAGGAGAGATGCCAAGGGATCTCCAAGTAAAAATACTTAGGGTTCTTGAGGAGCACAAGATAAGACCAATAGGGTATACAAGTGAGATACCAGTTAACATAAGGATAATAGCTGCGAGTAATCGTTCTATTGAACAGCTTAAAAATACCTATTTAAGGGAGGACCTCTTCTTTAGACTTGCCGTTGTTGTAATAGAACTCCCACCACTTAGAGAGAGGAGAGAGGATATTCCTTTACTTACACAATACTTTATAACAAAGTTCAACGAGAAGTATTCAAGGAACATAAAAGGGGTAACAGAGGGGGTATTCACATCACTTTATCGCTATCATTTCCCTGGGAATATAAGGGAATTAGAGAATTTGATAGAGGGCATAATAGCTATTTCACCGCCGGAAAAGGAGACAATAACCGAAAAGGACTTAAAGACACAATTACTATGGCAGGAAACAAAGCCTTCGGAACATACGCTTCTTTCCTTAGAGAAGCTCGAGAGGTTTGCCCTAGGGCAGGCGCTTCGCGAATCTAAAGGGAATAAATCGAAAGCGTCTGAGATTCTAGGTATCTCAAGGGATACCCTTTATAGGAAGTTAAAGCAATTTGGGATAGAGTAGTTGTCCGTTCGGTTAAACTCACAACGCAGCCTTCTCCTTTCGGTTTCAAAAGTGTAATTTCTTAACAATCGGGTAGAACACTAGTCTTGCTAGTGGTCTGGGCGGCAACGAACAAGCCTTCGCCGTGAGCAGTTCAACAGGTCTGCCCCGAGTTTAACGAAGGACTCAGCCGAACGGTCTTCAAACCCTATTCAAGAGAATTTCAAATGATCGCTAGGCGGGGTTTTCTAACCCCAGGTTACGTTTAATTAGTATGCACCGATAGACGAGGTTTTCTAACCTCGTCTTCTATAGTGGGACAAGAAGGTTCCGCCTCGAGGAACAACAGGTTCTTTGCTTGCCCCGTAGTTATTAACTTCTCTCATAACAGAAAGAATGTGATCCCAATAAGGAAGAGGCTTGAGTTGATGCTAAAGTTGGGCTTTGCGGTATCGGCGTTGGAAATGTGGTGGAAACGATACTGGAAGGTCAAAGCGGTCCCTTGGTTGAAGTGGACGTGGAGTCCGGGCCCAAATTGAAGCTGAAAGTTAAAATTTGACCCAAGATCGGGAAGGCCGGAGCTCACAGTAGAGGCCGTTATGAGCTCAAACCCGGTGACCATAATAGAGGATGCAACTATAGAAGAGGCTGCTCGAATAATCCACACTCGTAAATTTAATGCACTTCCCGTTGTTTCTAAGAAGGGTGAATTAGTAGGAATAATAACTGTCACTGATATCCTTGACGGTTTGCTCAATCTTTTGAGATTTCATGAGGAGCCTACAAGGGTACAGGTAAAGATACCTGAAGGTGTATCTTTAGTGGACGTGATTAAAGTGTTTCAAGTTAGCTCCGAAAAGGTTTTATCTTTTAGTTCATCTAGAGAGAGTAACAAAACATATTACTTTTGGGTCAGCGGCTGTGACTTCGATAAGTTAGATAGGAAGTTGAGAGAGAAAAGATTGAATGTTTCTGTAACTTATCCCGAAAGTTTAACAAAACTTGTGCAGTAATAGAAAAGGATAAAGTAATTAGACATGATAGAGGGTATCTCTTTACTTAACAGGAAAAACACAATTTATTCCTGCAAAATGGACTAGGGCGCAAAATCCGATAATAAAATTGCTCACCCTTGGTATCGTGAATGGTTTTCTTCCCTGTGGATGGGTTTATGTATTCATGCTCGGTTCTGTAGCTACAAAAGATCCGTTATACGGTACAATCCTACTAGCAGTTTTCTGGTTAGGGACAGTTCCTGCACTAACTGTATATCCAATCTTCTATTAAAAAATATTCGATAGATTCGCTGGACGCAGGTTCACAAGCCCCTTTATTTGGTCCGCTGGCTGTAACACAGGTTATTTCCATTATTGCGCTTTTGCTTGGTATTTATCTGCTATACAAATTTAAGGATAACGTGAGTTCGATATAACTTTTCAAGAGTGGAAAATTGAATGTAGCGAAGGACTTTAGTCCTCCATGATTATGGAAACCTGAAGGTTTTCGCTACATTATTTTTAAAGAGTAAATGTAGTGGAAGGTTTTAGCCTTCCAAATCTTTTTCTTCATGGCGACCTAAAGGTCGCCGCTACATTTTCAATAATGCATCTTCGTTTCAAAATGTAGCGGAGGGCGTTAGCCCTCCACCATCATGAAGTCCAAAAGCATTCCGCTACGGACAGGTAAACACCTGGGTGCACGTTATCATTCCCGGACCAAAACATTTAAGCGTAAGCTGTTTTACCCCAGGACCACACTCCAATTGACAGTCATGTTTGTCTTGATTACAAATTTTAAGGTTCATACTTTCTGAAACAAACAACCCTAGGTCGAACGGTGACTCGATGAATAAGACTCCATCATCATTAGCACCAAAACCGGTTAACAGGAGATTGTCAAATTCATCAAAACTAAGTGTAAAGGAATCGATACAGCAGCCAAGAACACCACTGCCTGTATACTTTCCCTCCATTGGACATTCCTCTGGTGTTGGAGTCGGTGTTGGTGTTGGAGTTGGTGTTGGTGTAGGTGGTGGGGTTGGTCGCGCCTCACAAAAACTCATTTCACATATTTGATTTTCGATGAAAACTGCTCCTGAACTTTGACATTCTTCACGATCAAGAGCCTCAGTACAATCACCTATAAATTGACAGCAACCTCCTGTTAGGAAACCAGGGACATGACTACTTTGATTACATGCATAAACACTAAACATAATAATAGCGATAAATACTGTAAGGATTAAATTTAGCCTTACTCTATTAATAATATTTAACTTCATTGTATTCCCCCTTTTTAGATCTTATAAACGAAAATTTGATTAAAATTAAAATAAAAACAACATGATATCAAAGTAAAAATTACATTATTCAAAAATATCCGTACACGTTAACACAATATTTAATTCAATTTCAACGGGAAAGGAAAGAATATATTTAAACATTGGTACCCTCTTGATGGGTTATTTGGTTAATATCCACCATACTCCTATCAGAATTTATTGTCAAGAGATTTTAATGACTTATGGAAATAATGTAGCGGTGATCATCGGTTAGCCACATGAAGATTGGTCAATTTGTAGTGCCCCGCTGACTGCTCACCAGCAAGCCTGTTCCCAGCGCTTAGACCGAGCTCGACGAAGTCTCAGTCGAGAGAATTGGTGGGCGGGGGAAGGGCTAAAGCCTTCCGCTAAATACAGAATAGGGAAATATTTGTAGCGTAAACCTTCGGGTTTCAATAGTGCGATAGCCGGGGTTTTCCAACCCCGGATAAAAAAGGATAAGCATTGGCGGGACATAAAACGTGGCTTTGTAGGGGTTTGATTAATCAAACCCCTACTACAGAGGTGAAAATACATTGAATCTTATGGAGAAAAAAGTCAAACAATGCGGGACTGGAAAGTCCAGCCTTATTGTGATTGATATAAATAATATAGTGGATAGACGGGATTTACTGCATTTATCCTAAAAATGTGGTAATCACCTATCAATAATACATTAATGTAAGATTTTCTGACATCTGACATAAACTAAAACCAAAAAGTCAAATAGAATAGGGTATCCAAGGTAAAATAGTATAATTCTATAAGGGTTGAGATTAGTTGGCATACAAATTGCTAATTATTTTTATAGGATTAAATAAATTAACGGAGGAGTAAATATGCTTGCAAAGAATGTTATGAAAACTGAAGTTGTTACAGTATCGCCATCGGTTCCGATAACAGAGGCTGCTCTATCAATGAGAGAAGAGGATATAGGCGTCCTTGTCGTAGTAGATGATGGAGGAAGGCCTGTAGGAATAATAACAGATAGGGATATTGTGGTTTCAGTCGTAGCCAATAGTGAAAACCCCGTTGAGATTTTAGTTGAAGAGGTAATGACCAAAAAATTAATTGTAGTTCAGGAAGATACAAGTATATTTGAGATACTTAAAATACTCGCAAAGAATAATATAAGAAGGGTGCCTGTGATGAAAAAGGGAAAGCTTGTTGGAATAGTATCGGTAGACGACCTTATTGTTGTTATCACAACGGAGCTTTCTAACCTAGCTTTGGCTTTAAGTGGCACCTCAAAGGTTCTTTGATCAAAAGAAGATGCTTGTAAAAAATTGGATGAGGCAAAATCCAATAATTGTGGAACCCGAGACGGGAGTCAAATCTGCTTTTTTACTTATGTAATTCTCTTAGTTAAAAAACAAGTGAGAAAATTTGCGTCTAAAAAATCACTATTTTGAAATCATATCAGAAGAAGATTTTATTCCTTATAAAAGTCCGCTACAATCCCAATCCTGATGTGATTAAAAGCATCAAGACCAAACCTACTATCACACCCCATGCAGTTTCTTGTCTAGAGCAACTACGGAGACTATCTGGTATCAGTTCGGCAGCGACTAGATAAATCATAGCGCCGCCAGCAAACCCTAATCCAGATGGTAACAGGGGCTTGAATACAGATACTAGAAGAAATGATGGTACAGCAAGGAGCGGTTGCGGCACGCTTGTCAAGATTGCATACCATGCACACCTCCATAGCGATACACCCTTTGCGCGAAGTGGAAGCGTGACAGCCATTCCCTCAGGAATGTTATGAACAGCAATCGCAAGTGCAAGAAGTAGGCCGAATCTCAGCTCACCTGTCGCATAGCCTACACCAATCGCCACTCCTTCAGGAATGCTGTGTATAAACATCGTCACCACAATCAGTACAGCTTGACGCGAGTCTACCGTGTTTAAGTTGGCAATACGCCAGTCGTTATCCTCCATGCGGCTTGCAATCCACGCAACAAAAGCAGCGCCAGCTAGCATTCCCAATACAACTTCCCACACGCTACCTCGACGGAGAGCCTGGTCAGCTAGGCTAAATACTGACGCTGAAATCATCATCCCGCCTGCAACTGCCGACGCTATACCTTGCCACCTTACTGACGGGTGTCGGACAAAGGCAAACGGCAAGGCGCCTAGACCAGTTGCCAGGTCGGTTAGCAGTGCTACAACGAAGACTTGAATAACTATATTGTCCAGCATGACGACGAGAAAATTATAATAACAAACCTCATAAGGACAAAACTAAGAAGAAAAGCTTGCAATCTTCTCCTTATGTATGCAAAAAGACCTAAAACTACTAACTAAACCCACAACAAAAATGTTCATGTTTTCTTCTGAGTAAGTCTAATCAGGTATTTTCTTCCCTCTTCTGCAAGAAAGATAATTGGTGGAAATGCAAGAAGAAAAGCCCAATCTACAGGATCCAGAGAGAATGTATTAAATATTTTTTGAAAGGGAGGGAAATAGACTATTATATTAATTATAACAAGCTCAGCCGCAATACCAAGCAAAACCGATCGGTTATTTAAAAAACCTATTTTAAATACCGACTCTCTTTCTGTGCGGCAGGCAAAGACATTTCCTATTTGAGTTGCTATAATGCCGGCTAGACACATAGTTGTGGCTTTTAGGTAGATCGGGCCTGATGAAATCAATTCCATACCCGGACGCCACCCGGAGGAATAGTAAATAAAGAAGTAGCCCGCCATACAGGCTAGTGCCTCAATTATCCCCAAAAAGCCATAAGCCCGAAGTAGTAAGGGCGGGTCTAATAGCCTTTTCTTTGATGATCTAGGTGGCTGGTTCATTACCCCTGGTTCCGGACTCTCAGCTCCGAGTCCTAGGGCAGGAAGTAAGTCAGTACCAAGATCAACAGCCAATATCTGCATTATGGTAAGAGGTAAAGGAATCTTAAATAAGACAAAAAGAATGAAGGGAATTATTTCAGGAATGTTAGATGCAAAAATATACGTTACAAATTTCTTAATATTTGAATATATTGCCCTTCCTTCCTCAATACCTGCGACAATACTTGCAAAATTATCATCCGTAATAATAATTGTAGCGGACTCTTTTGCAACGTCTGTCCCACGGAGACCCATTGCAATACCTACATGCGCCTTTTTAAGAGCTGGGGCATCGTTAACGCCATCCCCGGTAACAGCCACGATTTCTCCCATATCCTTAAGAGCGTCTACTATCCTCATCTTATGATCGGGAGAAACCCTTGCAAATATAACCCCCTTTCCTCGTAAGGCTTCCTTAAGTTCATCGTCATTCATTTCTGTAAGCTCAGTACCTGTAATGATCCGAGCGTTTTCATCCCTTACAAGACCGATTTTTCTTGCGATAGAGTGTGCAGTAAGACCATAGTCGCCTGTAATCATGATAACTTTTATGCCTGCGGTTTGGCATAAGCTCACTGCTTGAGGAACCTCAGGTCGAGGAGGGTCCATCATCCCAGTAAGTCCCATAAAGGTAAGTTCATGTTCAACCTCACTTGGAGAGTAAATATCTTTTTTCTCTACTTCTCCATAAGCCAGTCCTAAAACCCTTAGTCCCTCACTGGCAAAATTATCGAGGTGTTTTAGAATGCTAGTTTTGATTTCATCTGTTAAAGGCTCCTTCTTGCCATCTACATAAACCGAGTTACAAAGAGAAAGAACCTCACTAGGCGCCCCCTTTACATTAGCCAGAATATTTTGTCCCTCAATTAGATTTATTGTAGACATGCGCTTTCTTACTGAATCAAATGAGAGTTGAAAGATTCTTGGGTTCTTATCCTTTATATCTTTAAAGTCAAAGCCTGCTTTCTTGGCAAGTACTAGGAGTGCTCCCTCAGTAGGGTCACCGGCAATACTCCAGAATGGTTTTTCATTCGACGGCGCTAGAAGCTCTGCATTATTGCAGGTGGCACCTATCTTAATTAGCGCTTCCATCCCTGACTTTTTTATTTCTTCCCGAGACAGCGGAGAGCCATTATAAAGTATTTGACCACTTGGATCATATCCTGATCCTTCGATTTCAAAAAGACTATTGTTAAACCAAAGCCTTACTACGCTTATCTGGTTTGTAGTAAGAGTGCCAGTCTTGTCAGTACAGATAACAGTTGTGCATCCAAGGGTCTCGACAGATGACAGCCGTCTTATTATTACATGCCTTTTTGCCATTCTCTGCACTGCCATAGCCAGAGCCAAACTTACTGTGGGAAGAAGTCCCTCCGGAACGTTAGCTACAATAATCCCTATCGCAAATATAAAACTCTCGAAAGTTGTAAGATGGACAACGTAACTACCAAGGATAAAGAACAGGATCCCCATACTTATAGCTAAGATACTTACTACCTTTGTTACCTTTATCATCTCCCTCTGAAGCGGGCTTAATTCTTCTTTTATAACTTGAGTTAATCGCGCAATTTTACCTATCTCAGAGTGCATGCCAGTGGCGATAACTATGGCCCTTCCACTGCCTGAAAGAACATTCGTACCCCCAAAAACAAGGTTAGGGATTTCGGTCCAAAGGAAATTCTTTCCATCAAAAACAGGCTCGGAAATCTTATAAACGGGTCTGGATTCACCTGTCAGGGCGGAGTTATCAATCTGCATATCAAAGGCTTCAAATAGTCTTCCGTCAGCCGGCACTTTATCCCCTTCTTCAAGTAGGATTACATCCCCAGGAACTATCTCAGAGGTTAAGATTCTATCCTCTTTACTGTCTCTTAAAACCCGGCTGTAGGACGGAATAAGCTCCCTTAGAGCTTCGATCCCCTTTTCAGCTTTGTATTCCTGCCAGAAGGAAAAGGCAGCGTTTATAAAAATAACAGCAAGTATCGCCCAAGCCAGCTCAGGCAAATTAGCTATAAAAGCCAGGATTCCGGCTACCCAGAGAAGAATTGCAAGGAGATTGGTGAGATTAGCAGAGAAGCGAAGGATAAGTGGTTTTCTTCTAATTTTCTCAAGTAAATTTGATCCGAACCTCTGGAGTCTTCTTTTTGCCTCCTCTCTAGACAATCCCCTTTCGGTTGTGCCGAGTTCTAGCAAGAACTCTTTTTTCGGAAGATTAATATATGTATCCCAACCTATCCTTTCTGCGTTGACAATCTCATTTATTAATCCTTCCTTACTATATGCAGTGAGAATAGCATCGCAGAGTTTTTTATTTCGAAGGAGTCCCTCTGCTTTTGAAAGAATTTGGAGATGGGTTTCGCTCTCTTCTAATGGAGATAAAAGGAGAAATATAACTCGAACTGGTCTCTTATCAGGGGATTCAAAATCTATTCCAGACCTTGATATCGCCAAACAGGCAACTACCTCTTTTATCCCCTCGATTGTAGCATGCGGTATTGCTACTCCGTTTTCAAACGTGGAAGGTGAAACCTTTTCTCTTTCTAAAAGTACGGCGACTATATCATTAGGATTTTTAATCTTCTTGGTCTTGTAAAGAATATCAGCTACTTCGTGTATCGCTTGCGCCTTTTTCTTTGCCTTTAGATCTAGTTCGATTGTATTTTTATCTAATAGTTCAGAGATCTTCATTCTTTCAATACCGGTTTTGATTTTGTCTAAACTCTATTATATGAACTATGATTGTAAAGTATAACGTATGCTTAGATCGCAACTGTTATATAATCGTTATTTATTATTTTTGTTACCTACTCCATATCCACATGCAAAATTAAGACCGAAGAAATAAACGTAGAGATAAACTCATGAACCTGAGGACTGCCCTATTAATATCGGTCGTTTCAGAAAGGTATTTATAAATGAGAATGTAAAGGGGATCACTTTAAATAATGTTTATATCGAACATGGATCACATACGATTGTTTATATAGCTGACACGGATGGCTACAATAATATGGTTACAATAATATTGTGAAATTTCTAGAGCCGGGGATGTTAAAGCGTACCTCATCCATCTCGCCGGTTTCCTCTTTACCAGTTGCTGATATTTTGAAGAAATAAAGTTATACCAATTGCATATGAAGAGTCCATATGATTCTTCAAAGCAGGCTCAAGATCGCTGTTCATGGTTCGACAGGCCTGTCCCGAGACTAGGTGAAGGGCTCGCCACGAACGGCGAACCTCAGATACAGTGTTTAAATACCGTTCGCCCGTTCGGCTGAGCTCACGACGAAGTCTGAGCACAGTCGAAGGGTGTGCTTGTCCTCTAAAACCCTTTGTGAAATATAGCCTGTGTAAAACCAATGGTTATTTGAAGAGACATTAGATCAAATATCCTTTCTTTCGAAAATAAAAAGAGCTACTAGTAGTGGAAGTAAAAGCCAAGCAAGGAGGGCTATTGAGGAAATTATCATGCCTGTGAAACTTCCAAGGGTTTTACTGAGCACTGCTCCTGCAGGTCCCACAAGAGCTGCACTACCAAGTGATGTAAGAAGTGTAGTCCTTACAAGATCTGCAGGATTTAAAAACAGAAGTGCAATGATTAGCTCTCCGTAAGCTAGGGTTAAACCCACCAAGATAAAATCGTAGATGATCACAAACCAAAACCAGACCATAAAGCTAATCCCGATAGATTTTGCTTTTTCCCCTAAGGTTATTGATACCAGTGAGGCAATTGAGAGAAAAATAAGAGAAAGCAGAATAGAAAGAAAAACAAGTAATAAAAAGTGTGATAGCTCCTTAGAGCCTATGTTTAAAATAAGAATTAGCCCAGCAGAA
>Ga0209341_10000949_pt1 | contig 29434 bp, 27 predicted proteins | sample RifCSP13_2_FD_184020 | JGI IMG/M metagenome (GOLD analysis project Ga0209341, IMG submission 184020) | Soil microbial communities from Rifle, Colorado - Rifle CSP2_sed 13_2 (SPAdes) (version 2) | ecosystem: Environmental > Terrestrial > Deep subsurface > Rock core/Sediment | place: Rifle... | reverse complement strand
CCGACCTCGTGCCCGCGCCGGACCAGCCCGACGCCCAGCTCGTGGAAGAGGTGGCCCGAGGCGCGCGCCTCCGGTGGAAACCGGTCTGTCAGCATCAGGATGCGCATGGGCGTGGCGCCGCTACGCCTGGAGCTCGTCCTCGCGGTACGAGCGCCGGACGTCGAGGTGGTAGTCCGACGGGCGGTGACGCGCGAAGCCCCCGCGCTCGAGCCGCGAGAGCAGGTCATCGGCGATGCGCTGCGACGACTTGCCGTCGCCGAGAGGATTCGGCCACTGCCGGCCGTACAGTGCCTCCAGCTTGGCGAACACCTCGGCCGCCGGATACCGCGCAGCATCGGCGGGGTCGAACTTCACGCTCGAGCCGACATCGTAGACCTGCGGCCGCTCCGTGGACTTCCTTAGCTGGAGCGAGGGCACCTGCAGCACGCACGTCTCCTCGACGATGGTGCCGGAGTCGGTGATGACGCCGCGCGAGCGCGTCATCAGCGCCAGCATCTCCTCGTACCCGATCGGGTCCACGATCGTCACGTTTGGCGGCACCCTGAGCCCGTTCTGCTCGATGACCTTCTGGGTCCGATAGCTCGCTGCGAAGTAGACGCAGCGCCGCGCCGCCTCGACCAGCGCCAGGATGCTCTCGAGCGACGGCAGGGTGTGCACGTTCTCACGGCGGTGGCACGTCATCAGGTAGTACTCACCACGGACTAGGCCGCGCGCCGCGAAGAACGCGTCGCTCGCCAGGCGCTCGTAGTGGTCCTGTCGCTCGTAGTAGTACTTCGTGAGCACGTCCACGATCGGGTTGCCGACGACGACGATGCTCTCGGGGTTCAGCCCCTCGGCGATCCCCTGCCGCTTGTACTCGTCGAAGTACGTGTAGATCACGTCGGCGAGGTGGTCGATCATCGTCCGGTACTTCTCCTCGGGCATGCGCCAGTCATAGGAGCGCATGCAGCCCTCGATGTGGACCACCGGGATGTTGAGCTGGGCGGCCGCCAGCGCCCCCATGACGGTGTTCGTGTCACCGAGGAAGACGGCCGCCTCCGGGCGCAGCTCCTCCAGCACCGGGTGCAGACGCGAGATCACGGCCGCGGTCACGGCGGCGTCGGTCTCCCCGCCGGCGTTCAGCTCGATCTCGGGCGGCGCCACGCCCAGCTCGCGGAAGAAGATGTCCTTGAGGTTGTCCGAGTAGTGCTGGCCCGACCAGATGAACCGCACGTCGTACCGGGGGTCGGAGCGGATCGAGTTCAGGATCAGACACGCGCGGATCACGTCGGGCCGGATCCCGAGGATCACCGCCAGCCGCTTCTTGCTCACGAACGTCCTCCCTGTCGCATGACGGCCAGCAGCTCGCCGAGCGCCGACCGGAGGTCGGTCGCCTCGTCCCGGAGCCGCGCCAGCTCCTTCGAGCTGGTGGCGAGCACACGCCGCACCGGGCCGCCCGGCGCCAGGCCCGGCCGGACGACGACGCAGCGGTCGAACACCTCGCCGAAGAGCCGCAACAGCTCGAACTTGGTCACGGGCGGGTTGGGGCAGAAGTGCAGCGCCGGCCCCTCACGTCGAAGCGCGTCGAACACCCCGCCCGCCAGGATACGCTCGAACAGCCGGGCGAGCTGCAGCGTGGTGACGCCGTGCCAGACGTGGTCGGTGTAGCCGACGACCTCCTTCCCCGGCGGCTGCGCCAGGAACCACTCCAGGAGTCCCCGCCGCCCGGAGGGGTCCGGCCCGACGATCGAGCATCGGAGCGCCAGCACGTGCGAGGCCGCCACCTCGCCGAGGCTCTTGGTCTTTCCGTAGGGGTCCTTGCTGTCGTGCGGCGCGTCCTCCGCGTAGGCGTCGGGACCCCCGGCGAAGACGCCGTCCGTGGAGACGTGGATGACCCGCGCGCCGCGCTCGCGGGCGAACGTCGCAAGCTCGTGGGGGAACAGCGCGTTCACCAGGATGGCGTCGCGGAGCGCCTCGGCGCCCCGCTCCCGGAGGACCGCGTGCGTCACACCGAGACAGTTCACGACGTACTCGAAGCCGTCGCCGCGGTCCCACAGGGCCCGCAGATCGGCCGCACCCCTCCTCGCGTCCAGGAAGCCGGGCGCCGACGGGTCAGAGCGCTGCGAGCCCATGACGTCGAGCCTCGGACTCTTCGCGAGCTGCCCCAGCACCATGTGTCCCAGCATTCCCGTCCCGCCGAGGACCAGGACGCGCGTCATGCCGTGAGGATCCGCACCTCGGGCAGCGGAACGATGAACTTCCCTCCGCCCCGCAGGTAGTCCATCCGCCGCTTCTTGACCTCTTCGGCGAAGGGCCACGCGAAGAGCACCGCGTAGTCCGGCAGGCCCGCCTCCGTCGCCGCCCAGGGCCTGATCGGCACGTGCGTGCCGGGCGTGTACAGACCGTGCTTCGCGGGCGCGTCGTCCACCACGTAGTCCAGATAGGCCGTGTCGATCCCGCAGAAGGTCATGATCGTCGTGGCCCGGCCGGAGGCGCCGTAGCCGATCAGGCGCTTGCCGTCGCGCTTGAGGCGCGTCAGGAGATCCGTCAGGTCGGCTCGCGTCTTCTTCACGCGATCGGCGTACGCGAGGTACGTCTCGACGGTGTTGAAGCCGTGCGACGCCTCGTACTCGGCCAGCTCCACCACGCGTGGCGAGACGGGACCGGGCCGTTGCCCGATGTTCCGCGCGTAGTATCGAATCGTCCCGGAGCGCAGCGGAAGCCGCTTGACGTCGAAGATCTCCATCCCGAACCGCGCGAGGAAGCGCTGGAGGCTTGCCAACGAGTAATAGCTCATGTGCTCGTGGTACATCATGTCGTACTGCATCTCCTCGAGCACGATGCCGAGGTAGTAGACCTCGAACACGAACACGCCCGCCGGCGCGAGCACCGCCTCAACCCCGCGCATCACGTCGTGCATGTCGTCGATGTGCGCGAAGGAATAGCTCGAGACGATCGCCTCAGCGCGGCCGAGCGTCTCCCGGATCTGACTCCCCGCCTTCTCGGTGAAGCAGTCGTTGATCACCGTGATCCCAGGCTCCGCGATCGCGGCGACGACGTTCGTCGCCGGGTCCACCCCGACGCAGCGTATGCCGGCGGCGTGGAGCGGCTTGAGGAACACGCCGTCGTTGCACCCCAGCTCCACCACGATGGATCCCGGACGCAGGTACTCTCTTGTCATTTCCCCGGCGAAGTCGGCGAAATGATCGACGAGCGTCCGGATGGCCGACGAGAAGTAGAAGTAGTTCTTGAAGAGCACCTCGACCGGCACCACCTCGCAGACCTGCACGAGCGTGCAGTCCTGGCAGAAGTAGATCCCGAGCGGGTAGCAGCGCTCGGTCGGGATGTCCTCGGCTCGGAGGAAGGCGCCCGCGAGCGGGACCGCACCGAAATCCAGGAACTTCACGAGCCGCCTGCCGTCGCAGCAGCGGCACGAGGTTCGCTGGGTGTACTGTCCTGTGAGCTGCAGACCTTCCCCCACGATCCTCTCCTATCCGGCCATCCTCGGGCGGATGCCGAGAAAGGCCTTGAGCGGGTACTTGAGGTATCGCCAGAACACGCCCGGACGATACTGGAAACTCGAGCGCCGCTGGTCGTCGAGGCGGCTCGTCAGCGTGTGAGGCACCTCGCAGAACGAGCGCGCGCGGTACTTGGCGAAGTACAGCTCCTCCATAATCACCGGGAAGCCGCGCTCGGTCAGCGGCAAGCCCGCTACGAGCCCGACCTTCACCGCGCGGAATCCGTTCGTGCAATCCGTGAGCGGGAGTCGCATCAGCCAGCGGACCAGTCGGTTACCGATGACCGAGACGAGAACCCGGTGGCGCGGGACACCCACCATTCGCCCCCCGGGCACGTAGCGGGAGGCCTTGATGACGTCCACCCCCTCGAGCATCCGGTCCACGAAGAGCGGGATGTACTTCGGGTGGTTCGTCAGATCGCTGTCCATCACCAGGACGTAGTCGAATCCCTGCTCGGCCGCCCATGCGAAGCCGGTCCGCATACCCGCGCCGTAGCCCCGGTTCTCCGGGTGCGTCAGCACCGTCAGCGCCCCGACCTCGCCGCCGAGGCGCTCGAGGATCTCCCCCGTGCGATCCACGCTGCCGTCGTTCACCACCACCAGCGCGCCGGGCTGCGGGAGCGACCCGATCTCCTTGCTGATCGCGCGGACGCAGCGCTCGGCGTTCGCCTCCTCGTTGTACATCGGGACCAGCACGCAGAAGCGCAGCGTGGTCACCCGGTCAGAACCAGGAGACCCCGAGACGGTGGAGCCACGCCCTCGCCAGCACGTAGCCGTAGCTCAGGGCCTCGCGGGCGAACCGGAACTGGGAGATGCCCCGCTCACGAAATGACTGGCTGCCGGGGATGAAGACGATCTTCCCGCCGCTCAGCCACACCTTGAACATGATCTCCGGCACGACGGCGGTGCCGTTGTGCCGGATGCCGATCGCCAGAAGATAGATCCGGTCCACCAGCTTGAACGAGCACGTGGGGTCGCGAATGTCCCAGCCGAGCAACAGGCGCACTAGCCCGCGATACGCCGACTGGTAGCGCCGGAACCGCCCGGGGATATCCACCTGGTCCTCGGCCCGCTCGTACCGCGAGCACTGCACGAGCTGCGCGCCCTTCCGGGCGTGCGCCAGGTATTCCGGCAGCATCTCGATCGGGTGGGCCCCGTCGGCCGCCACGAGCAGGCAGTACCGTCCCGTCGCGCAGGCGAGGCCATAGCGGATCAGCGCCCCATAGCCGCGCCGCGGCTCGAACCGGTGGACGATCCGGATGTTCAGCGACGGATGCGCCGCGCGCAGCCCCTTCGCCACTTCGAGCGTATCGTCCGTGCTCGCGTCGTCGAGCACAATCGTCTCGACGTCGAGGTCCGCGCCGATGGAGACCTTCTCGAGGCGCTCGATCAGCGACGAGAGGCTATCCCCTTCGTCGAGACAGGGGATTAGAATGCTCAGCTCCGGCATCTACCGCGCGACCACATCCCAGGGGTTCCAATAGCGCGCGTCGAACCTGACGTCGTCTCCGCGACTCTCCTCGAGTGTCGCTGTCGAGAAGAAGACGAGGCGCGTGTCGGCCGTCAGCGTCATGAACCCGTTGGCATAGCCTGCGGGGATGTAGAGCACGCTCGGCCGCTCGGCCGAGAGGACATAACGTTGCACCGGCAGATCCCTCCGCGGACTGCTCCAGTCATCGAGTTTCACGGCTCCGACCACGGCTGCGCCGACCACGGCGGTCACGTATTTCTTCTCCCGGCGATGTCCGTGCCAGGCGCGCACGAAACCGACCTGGTGGTTCCGCACGATGTAAAACCGACGGATCCCGGCGAGGTCGAAGTCGTTCACAAAGCCGAGTGCCCCGCGATCGTCCACCGCGAGCGCGCCCTCGATCAGCCTCGGCTCCGCCATCGGGTTCAGATCTCGAAGCCCACGGGCGACGAGGGCCGATCCAGCACGTCGCGGAGGAAGCGCTGGTTCGAGTGCCGCGAGAGGCTGATGTTCTTGATGCGTCCCGCCTCGAGGATCGCCTTCAGCTCGGCGATACCGTCGTCCACGGAGTACTTCGCCTCGAACCCGAACGCCTCGATCGCCTTCTGGCTCGACACGCGGTAGTTGCGGCTGTCCTGGAACTTGAGGTCCGTGCGCTGCACCTCCAGGTCCGGGAACTGCGCCTTCAGGCGGTCCGCCAGCTCCGCGATCCGCATGTTGACCGCGTGCAGGTTGAAGACTCCTGTGTGGCGCGTCTCCAGGGTGCGGAGGATGGCGCCCGCGACGTCCCGTACGTGCAACAGCGGCCGGTACTGGTTGCCGCCGAACACGCTCACGCGGCGGTAGGCGTAGGCCTTGGCGGTCAGCACGTTCACCGCCAGGTCCATCCGGATCCGGGAAAAGTTGTCCGCCACCCCGAAGAGCGTGCCGAGCCGGAAGCTGATCGCGTTCTTGTCGAGCAGGTGGCCTTCCGCGCTGAGCTTGGTCTGGGCGTAGATCGACAGGGGGTTGACCGGCGACTGCTCGTCCAGGAGGTCGTCATTGGTCCCGTAGACCGAGCAGGTGGACGTGAACACGATGCGCCCGTCGAACCGCTCGGCCAGGCGACGGACGCTCACGTCGTTCAGCTCCACGGTGAGGTCGGGGTTGAGGGCGCAGGCGCCGTCGCCGACGATCGCCGCCAGCCACACCACCACGTCCGCCCAGCGGAGCTGGGGCGCCAGCCGATCCCAGTCGCGCACGTCGCCGAGGACGAAGTCCACGGGCTTCCGATACGACTCCTCGTATACGAGCGAGTCGTACACGCGCACACGATTGGGGGTCTGCAGGAGCTGATCGGTCAAGGCCCCCCCGACGTATCCTGCTCCGCCAACGACCAGCACATTCGCCACTTTGCGGTCCTTCTGTCCCGTTATATCCCGGCGTCGGCGGCAGGCAAACAAAAAGTCCCGGGATGCCCGCCCGACGCCTCAGCCACGGGCGGCCCGCTCCAACGCCTCCGAAAGCCTCCGCACCGAGTCCTCCCAGGTGAACCTCGCGGCCCGGGCCCGCGCTCTCTCACGCAACGACGAGCGGAGCTCAGGTGATGAGGCGATCCGATAGGCAGCCTCACCCATCCCTGCGGCGTCGTCGGGGTTCGCGTACAGCGCCGCATCGCCGCAGATCTCAGGCATGGGGCCGGCGGTCGTCGTCACGATCGGCGCGCCCTGGCGCATGGCCTCGAGCAGGGTGAAGGGGCACGCCTCCAGCCTCGACGCATGGAGGACCACAGTCGCGGCGCCGAGCAACCCCTGCACCTCGCCTCGAGGGACGTAGCCGAGGAACCTTACACGGGGCGCGAGGCCGAGGTCGCTCACCAGCTTCCTCACCTCCCCCTCGTACGCGCGGTCGAGGGACCCGCCGGCCAGCCTGAGATCCCCGGTGAACCCCCGCTCCCGCATCCGATGATAGGCCCGCACAAGCGTGGTGAGATTCGCATAGCGGATGAACTTCGAGGCCGCAGCCACGTGTGGCGCGCTGGCGCCTCCGTCGGTGACCAGCTCGACGTCATCCACGCCATAGTAGACGACGTCGATCTTGCTGGCGCCCGTGCCCATGCCGACAAGCACATCCTTCACGTACTGGGACACAGCCACGACGCGCTTCGCGGCACGGATCGAAGCGCGCGAGAGGAATCCGCGCAAGGCCGAATTGAAGCGCAGGGTCCACGTTTCCCGTCCGAACTTCGGAACCAGCGGGTCCATGTTGCACACCGCGATCACGCAGGGCTTGGGGCTCCGCAGCACGCCGACGTTCCGCCCTGTGTAGACGACGTCTACGGCCAGCCGATCAAGAAGGCGCGGCAAGGCATGCTGTTCCCAGAGCGTTCGGAGATGGCGACCCGCCCAGACCGGAACGGGGGCTCGAACGTAGGTGATGTTCCGCCTTGGCGCCGGTAGCGACTCCTTGTTCCCGATGACGAGCACGACAAGTTCCAACCGCGAGCCGTAGCGTTCGATTGCGGGGAGGAATGCTCGCAGGTAGGAGTCCGCGCCGTAAGCGCCGCCCCATAGGGCCGGCATGGCGACACGCAGCTTCTCCGACACGCTCAGGCGACCGGCCTCCCCTCACTCGTCTCGAGCATCGGCGCTGTCGGTCTCCATGACCAAGAAAATTGGACATTAGCCTAGCACAGGACCCGGGGAAACTGCTGAGGCGGTCTGCCCCTGATTGCATCCGAGGCAGGAACATCCCCCCTGCGCGCGAGCCCGTCAGACCGTACTCGTCGTGCAGGACGGGGTTGGTAGAAGCCGTATCGCCCCGCCGCTCAAGGACTAATTCCCTTTCACTCGACACTTCGGATGCGATAAGTTCTCCCTGAGGGGTGCTAGTGACGTCCGACATTGAGTTGGCCAGGGGCATCGTAGCGGCATTTGCTCTGACCTGTTTCTTCATCTGGCTGGGCTTGCGGTGTGCGGCTAGGATGGAGAACCCGGATCGCAGGTTTGGTCGAGCATGTGTGCTAACAGCCTTCCTCCTGTTCACAGGACTCGTCATCTGGTCGCAAGCGCTCATCTTGCAGGGCCGCTTTTCTCCCGGTGACGGAGAGGGCTACCATCTCGCCGGCATAGTGGCCCTGGACTATTTCGCGGAAAGAGAGTTCTTCATTACCGGTGAGATGCTCCGCCTTAACTATGCAGGATATCCTGCGTACTTCATAGGTCCCCTGTATGCCCTAGGTGGCCGAGTGCCTATCTTAGTGATCCTCGCCCAGTTGATTCTTCATCTCCACATCGCCGTGATGATCTATCAGATGACCCGCTGTGTGGAGACCGAGTACCGGGCAGCGAGATACGCCTTCCTCTTCGCGCTTTTCTTTCCAGACTCTATCGCGCTTTCCCTGTACCACCTTAAGGATGTCCTGATCCTTTGGTTGACCACGCTTTCCCTACTCAATTCCGTTCTAATCACGAGATTCGGCATCTCGGGGCGACGTCTGCTTGGAGTCGCCCTGGCCAGCACATTCCTAGCGACCCTCAGGACCTCCAACGTCCTCCTGGTTCTGTTAGCGTTCGCCATCGCATTGGCGAATCAAGAAACGATCTCGCGATACACGGCAGCCGTTGCGAAGGCGGCGGTTCTCGGCCTCGTGGTCTGGCTCCTCTCTGACCTGATCTCCTCGTCTTACAAGGAAGTCGAGGGACTTATGAGGTCTGACTATTACCGCGAGGGGGTATTCCCTGAAGCCGAGTCCCCAGAGGAATTGATTTCCGTGATCGGCGACTCGCCGCTGCGAGGGATCCTGCAGGGCGCAAAGGTCATCCAAGCCATGCTCACAGGCGGATACGCCGCTGTCCGTGAAATCAGAGAAATGGAATTCCAGTTGTCCCTCTTGAATGTCGCCAGCCCTATCGTTTCGCTAGGGGCACTTTGGCGATACCTCAATCTCCCGTTCACAGCGTATGGCCTGTGGGTGCTCGTCAGTAGGCGCAGGCGGACGGCGAGCCCAGTACTTGCTTTCTCCCTCCTGGTGATGGCCACCATGTTCGTGCTCGGCTATGGCGGACGTTGGGGGCTCCCCGGCATGGTCCTCAACTCCATGGCCTGGGGCATCGGATACTCAAGAACACTGGGATCCAGATCGGTTGCGCGCGCTCACATATCCGCAAACCGAGCCCATCAGGGCTCGACCCTTCACATCGAACGGACGCTCAGCCTTGAGCGGGTTCCCCAGCGTGTTGAGCCAACGACGTGAGCCGATTCCGCGTCCTGAGCCCCCGAATCTGCGTCAGCAACCCCCATTTAGAGGATCAACCCGGCTCTAACCAATTGACGAGATGCACCGCAAAGACGTCGATGTTGTAGTCCTCAACTATCGGACCGCATCCATGGCGGTTGACTCAGCCCGTTCTGCCCATGAGGACGGAGCGACATCGATCATCGTTGTCGATAATCACTCTGGGGATGATTCCCTCGCCGTCTTACAGCGGGAACTTGGGGCTGTCGCAAGAATCGTATCCCTGCCGGACAATCGCGGCTTTGCTGGCGGCAATAATTACGGAGCACGCGTGGGCAGTCGGCCCTTGGTGCTTTTCATGAATGCGGACGCTAAGCTGCATCCCGGAGCTCTCGCGTCGATGGCGAAGGTGTTCGATCAGGACCCTCAGATCGGAGCCGTCGCACCGGCCTTGTGCTTTCCCGACGGCAGACCCCAAGCGTCCGCGTATCATTTCATCACCCCGACGCGAGTACTCAATAGCCTCTTGGGGATAGACAGACTAGCCAAGCGTTGTGGATGGACCAGTCTATCTAGCAACGTGGATCTCCATCGCAATGGGGCGTTCTCCGGTCCGGTGGAGTCACTCTACGGCGCCTGCCTCCTTGTTCGGCGTAAGGCTTTCGAGGACGTCGGCGGGTTTGATGAGGCGTTCTTTTTATACTGCGAAGAGACGGACTTTCTTCTTCGTCTGGCTCAAAAAGGCTGGAAGGCTTACCGGACAGCCGATGCGACGGTGGCGCATGGTCATGGCGAGTCTGCGAACCAGGACCCTGTGAAAACGCTCGTGATCATGCAAGAAAGTCGCTGGATCTACGCCAGGAAACATTTTCGGCCGCTGGGGATGCTCGTGACCAGCATCGCCTCGATTGTTGGCCTCGGACTGCGATTCTTGTTTTCTTTGGACAATCAGGAAAGACGGAGATACAGGGCGGCATTGGGGTTCTGGCTCGGCTGGACCCCGAGCGCTGACCCGAGAAAACGACGCGCCTTGCCGCTCGCCGACCCATGATACATGTCGATTGCCCGGTCTGCCACGGTGGCGAGCATCGATTGCGTTGGCGCAACGCTGTAGACCGCCTGCATGGATTGCCCGGAGCCTTCACCTATGTCCAGTGCACCCAATGTGAGCTCATCTATCTCGACCCACAACCTGACAGTGATTCGCTCATCGATTACTATCCGCCCGCTTACAGTCCGCACCAGGCCTCACCGCCAAGCTCCGAGTCGCGCCGCGACCACGCATTATCCGACTATCTATCGCCGCAGAGGAGAATGGAGAAGTTCATCCGACATCGCATTCCAGGGGCCTCTTCACTCCTGGACGTGGGATGCGGAAGAGGGGATTTCTTGGCGCGCATGCGCGCCACCATGGGATGCCATCCCCACGGGGTCGATTTCAGTCGCAAAGCGGTGGAGGTCGCCAAAACACTGCATGGCCTTAACGTCTTCTGTGGACCATTAGCGAGCGCCCCATTTGCCCGCAAGTCCTTTGATCTCATCACTATGTGGTGGTACTTGGAGCATGACCCCGAGCCGATGGCCACCCTGGCAAGATGCAGGGAGTTGCTCAAGGATACCGGCTGGCTGGTTTTCGGCGTGCCGAATCATCGGAGCTTCAATGCCAGCATATTCGGCACGAGGTGGTTCCATTTGGACGCCCCCCGGCACCTGAACATCTTCTCCCCAACATCGATCAGAGTCCTGATGAAGCGATCAGGGTTTTCACTTCAACGCACCGATTACGACCGATCGACCTGGGGCTTGGTCGGCTCGCTGCAGTATCTCGTCGCGGGGCGCAACTTCGATTCCTCATTCGTCATCTCGGCAAACCCTCTGCTCCGGCTCCTTTCGCTCCCGCTGACCGTCTCATTGTCCTACTTAAGACTGTCGGATGTCGTTACCGTATATGCCAGAAGCAGATGACATGGGCATAGAATCGAGGACATTACGCGCCGTCTTCTGGGCCACCATCATGACTGGAACGAGCCTGCGACTCTACGGCATTACTCTGCCTTTGACCGAGAGCCACCAACTCCGCCAGGCCCAGACGGCAATGATGGCGCGAAATCTCTTCTACGATGGGATGAACATCTTCTGTACCCGTCTGGATTTTATCGGTTCGGGGAAGAACTGCGTCATCATGGAATTCCCGCTGATGCATGCCCTATCGGCTCTGCTGTACTACGTCTTTGGACCTTACGAGATCATCGGTCGTTTGATCAGCGTGGCGTTTTCGATCGGCGCCATGGTCATGATGCATCGGTTGGCTCGCCAGTTCCTTTCTCCCGAAACCGCTCTTTGGTCGTTGGCCTTATACGCATTCTCACCGATGAATATCTTCTTCAGCCGCGCGTTCATGCCGGAATCCTCAATGATGTTCTTCGGCATCGCTGCCATTCACTTTTCCTTGCGCTGGCTGGATACGCGGGCCCACGTCGTTTACCTAGCAGGTATCGTGTGCGCCGCAATAGCTTTGCTTGTGAAGCCGACCAGCGGCGTCATCCTCGCGCCGATACTCGCCGCCTGGTTCGACCGGCAGCGCTGGAGCATGTTGCGCCGTTTCGACTTCTGGTTATATATGGGCTTGACCGTAATTCCGATTGCCTCGTGGGCGCTCTATGCGTACCACATCAACGGCTTGAACCCGGATTTGCCGCCGGCCTTCGCGGGGTGGTTGGAGATCGTTTTCGAACGCGGCGGCATCATCGCACACTGGTTCGATGCCCAGTTCTACCGCTTTCTTGCAGTATCTCTCGTCCTGGTTCTCCTCACGCCGATCGGGTTTGTAGCGATGATTGCAGGAGCCCTCCTAATCCCGCCGGGGAAACCGCAGCGAGTTCTCCTCGTGTGGCTGGCTGCCGTGGTCGCCTACTTCTTCGTACTCTCCGGTGCAAACAGCGGACACCTCTACTACCAGCTGCATCTTCTACCTGTCGCAGCGATTGTGTCTGCCTACGCTGCGGAGAGATTGCAGTCTGAACGCAACTTGCTTCATCGCTTCTCCCACGGCAATTGGCGAACGGCATCCCTGGCCGTTCTCTTTCTCACCGCCGTCGGCTATGGCATAGGTTACTTCTGGTTTTTTCGGTATATGTACGATGCGAGTCTCCGCATGCCCTACACACTGGAAGTCTCAAGGATCATCCGCGAGCGATTCCCTTCGAGACCGGTAGTCATCACCAATGAGCCCCGGGGGTGGCGACCGACCGTGTTCTCCTACTATGCAGAGGCGAATGCCCGCCGTTTCCGCGTCTATTCCGACCAGCAAGCCATCGCCGACCTGGAGCGTCTTCGGGGCCTGGGAGCGATCGCTTATGTGGCATTGGACACGAGATACGGCAACGGCGTCAATGAGACGCGACGGTACCAGGGATTCTGGCGGTACCTGAATGCAAGGTACAGCCCGATCGCCGCCACCGAGCACTATCTCATCTATGATCTCCGCGGAGATTGACCTGAACATCGCGGGCGAGACCGCGTAGAGGATTTCTTGGCTAGAGTCTCCGTGCTCTTGTGCGTCTTTGATATAGAGAACAAACCCCTGCGCGGGCTGGAAAGTATGCTGGCACAAGAGTTCGACGACTTCGAAATCGTCCTGGTCGATGATGGCTCGACTGACAACACGCATGACATTATTGAGTCCTATGCGGATAAAGACAAACGGGTGCGCGCCATAACCGCCCCGTGTAATTTGGGTCTGGCCGGCGCATTGAATTTGGCTATCACTGAAGCGCGGGCCGATATATTGATGCGCATGGATATCGATGATTGGTCTCCCCCTTGGCGCATGGCACGACAATTCGCTTATCTGACTAAACATCCTGAAGTAGGCGTCGTCAGTTGCGCCTTCGAACGCGTGCGCACAAATGGGGAGGAGATTGACGTCATCGCGCTCCCTCTTGATCACGTAGACATTTGTCGCAGACTTTCCGTGGCATCTACTGGCATGTGTCATCCCGGCGCGATGATGAGAAAGATATGTTTCCTGAAGTATGGCTTTTATAATCCCCATTTCAGACGCTTCCAGGACTACGAGCTCTGGCTACGTTGGCGCTCTCACGTCGTTTTCGCCAATACACCGGACATCCTCCTCAAGATGTACTCTGCGGATAGCTATGAATGGGAGCGAATACGCAAGTTTGGCTATTGGCAAATGTATCGTTATGATTTTTTGGCGCGCTATCTCAATTTCCCTCACTCCAGGAGCAGACCGCGTGATCTTTTCGGCTGGTTTCTTATCCAAATCCACTATTTCGCATACAAACCCATCCGCTGGCTGCTGTTGATGCTCCACAAGGAAATACGAAGAGCTCGATGGAACATCTTCTTTGCGGGAAAGAACAGATAGAAGATTTCTTTGGACTACAACAACCTCGCCCGGTCTATTGGTCTATTGAGGTCGGCGACCGTATATTCCTAACCGCGTGAGTAAGCGAAGGTATTCTTCGCAGACGATCTCAAACGAATATCTCCTCGCCGCGACATGGGCGTTCTGCCCGAGTCTTACCCTCGCGCGTTCGTCGAGGACAAGCTCCCGAATTCGGTTCGCAAGATCAGCCTCGGTGCCATCGAACATCAGACCCGTCTCCCCGTCCTCCACGAGGTCCCGATGGAAATCGGCGCGTCGAACCACGGGCGGAACACCGTAAGCCATTGCCTCTAGCACTGAGTTGCTCATTCCTTCGAAGTCGGAGGGGTGCACAAAGATGTCGGCCTGACGGAATAGGGCACCGACGTCCGCCACCTGTCCGGGCCATTCGATCTTCGCAACGCCGCGCGCCCGACAGAGATCCTCCAGGCGGCGGCGCTCCGGACCGTCGCCAGCGACGACCCATCGTAGGCCGCGGAACTCTTCTCCTAGGATGGCGGCCGCTCCAATAAGGAGGTCCAGCCGCTTCACGCGGATGAGATTGGAGCAGGCCGCGATCAGCAGCCCCTCCCCAGGCTTCCGGGCCCGGGAGGGGATTCCAGGGGGGATCTCGACTCCGTTCGGGAGCAAGAGAATACGGCTCCCGGATACACCAGAAGATCGCAAGGCGTTGGCGACCGTGGGAGACATCGCGATCATCCATCCGCTCCGGGTCATGAAGCGCCACATTGCGCGACCGACCAGTCCCCGTCGACCGCGTACGCCGACCTGGATGCTTTCCAGGCCCGTCGCCTTGGCGACGCAGGGGATGCGCAGGAGCCCACACCACAGCTTGGCGAAAAAAGCTAACTCCGTGAACGCATGGACATGGACGAAGCGGACCTCGCGACGCCGGCGCAGCAAAAAGCCCAGCAGTGTGATCCCCATCCAGACACCAGGGAGGCGTCTTTCCCCGTGGAACGACAGCCACGCTTCCCGCAACCGGTGGACGGGAACGCCATCAAGGACCTCAAACTCTGGCAGTGATCGCTGCCCGCCATCCCAGGTCAGGACGGCGACTCGAAGCCCCTTGGCGGCCAGGCGGGGCGCCAACTTCCGCAGTTGGCCCTCCGCCCCGCCGTGGGGAAGCGGCGCATACCTGGGGGTGACCTGGAGGATCACCTCATGGCCCGGAGGACTGCCGCGGCTTCAGTTCCCGTGTGCAATCCTTCTTTTCCAAGCCAGGTGCTTGTCCAGAAACACAGCGACCTCGCGGGTCGGAATCTCGTGACCGCCATTCACGTACTTCACATCGAATGCGCCCTCCTTGCCCTGGATGGCCCACGCTCTTCTCAGCACCGACTCGACGCCGTGCGTGAAATACTGGTATCGATAGGAGTCCTGATCGTATCTACCGTAGGTCAACAGCAAGGCCTGCGGGGCGATTGCCGCGGCAAGATCGACAACGTCAAAGTATCTCCACATGCCGGGAATGACAAGCTGATTGGCGCCGATGGCATGCGGTGACGGAGCAACCCCGCTCGCCACAACCGTCGCGGCTACTCTCGGGCCCTCAATCGCGCTCAGGTACACTGCAATGTTCCCTCCAAGCGAGGACCCCACCACGGCCGCCCTGCCGGCATCGACATCCTCGTCACCCAGCAAGTACTCAAATGCCAGGCGCGCCTCCAACACGTAGCGCGTGCCCAGGGGGTTCCCGATAAGGATTGAATTGACACCCAGGACGGAAGCAGAGTCGGCACCCCCCTCGCTACCAGGATCGCTTCGTCGTTCACCCCACCCCAGGTTCTCGACCACATAGACCACGTATCCAGAGGACACCAGGGTCTCAACTAGATCGTGCGGGCCGTTCCTTCCAGCCCCCACCAGGTATCTCCTGGCCCCGATCCCAGATCCCGGTATGCACAACACTCCAGGCCTTCCACCTCGCCCCTCACCGGTCTTCGGAAACGCGGTCAGCCTGTACAAGATTATGGAGTCCTCGTCGTCCTCGAGCTCCAGGACGACCTTCTCAACCGTGTACGACCCGTCGTTCTTCACCAGCGTAGTAACTTTGCTTCCCTTGCGCCTTGGAATCCACGTCATCTGAAGGAGATCCCGCGCCTTCGTTACCGCGGTCTCCTTCCATCGAACGAAGTCTTGAGGTGACGCAATCTGCAGGGGATCAAATCCGAGTCGGCGCATCTCGCGCTCCAGCCTCGCGGGTATCCGGGGAGCTCGAAAACTCTTTTCGGGATCATCCACGACAAACCTCATCCGCCGCTTCACCTCACCCGTGACGCCGAGGCGATGCGCAAACAGGTCGGCCAGAACCCCTGCCGAAAAAACCGTCAGACCGATAAAACCCATAACTGCCGCGCGCCGCAGGGACCAGCGTATCTCATTCATGATCGTCGTTCTTTCGCTTCAGGGTGAAGAGGCTAAGTCTCGCCACTCGGCGCTCTGCCCATCCGTCCGGAAGCGGCGTGCACCGCGGGGTCACTGTGGAATTATCAGGTCTCGAACCTGAACTTCAAGGGCCGTCCGAACCGGTCCCACCAGAGATGGAACACCAGTATCGCCCACAAGTGATTCGTGAAGTCGAACGACCGCGACTGATGCAAACGCCAGCGACGCGAGATCTCGTCGTAGTTGAGGATCCCGGTGAGGGTGTCGTCGGGCCGGACCGTCTCGTTGAACAGAGGGAGCAGAGGACCCCGCAGCCAATCTGAAACGGGCACGCTAAAGCCCTTCTTGGGGCGCCGGCTGATCTGTGCGGGGAGATACCGCGACGCAAGACGCCGCAGCAACACCTTGCCCTGATTCCCGATGATCAAGTCTTCCTCTTTGAGGCGCCGCGAGACCTCGACCAGCCGGGGGTCGAGGAAGGGGCAGCGGACCTCCAGGGAGGCGGCCATCGACATCCGGTCGGCCTTGACCATCAGGTCCTCGGCCAGGTAGGTGCGGCGATCCAGGTCCATCATCTTGGACACGGAAAAGCCGGGCAGGCGCCGGTCCTCGTGCCCGGAGAAGTAGTCGATGTTCTCCCGGCCGAATCGCCTCCAGAAATCCTCGGCGAACAGGCGGCGCTTGAAGAACGCGGACATCATCGAGTTGAACGCGCAGAATACCTCAGCGTCGCTGGCCAGGGAGTGGCGCGCCAGACGCGTGAGGGACTTCCACAAGGTCGGCCTGTACTCGTCCACCCGGGCGCCGGCCCGGTTCAGCAGCGACCGGATCGCGTGGGGAACCCTCCTGAAGGCGCGGACACGCAGGGCCCGGCGGTACTTGTCATAGCCTCCGAACAACTCGTCGCCTCCCTCCCCCGAGAGCACGACCTTCCCCTCGCGCGCCGCAAACCTGAACAGCCGGTACGAGGGCACCGCGGAGGAATCGGCGAACGGCTCATCCAGGCGTGAGGCGATCTCCGAGACCTGGCCCGCCACATGGCCGTCCTCCACGCTGTCCACCGCCAGGGGCCGTCTGCACAGCGCAGCCACGCGGCCGGCATACGGCCGCTCGTCATACCAGCCGGGCCCGGCCCCCATGCAGAAGGCCTTGAACTCCAACCCGAGTTCCGAGGCCATGACCGCGATCAGGCTGGAGTCGATCCCTCCGCTCAGGAGCACGCCGACCGGTACGTCGGAGGTGAAACGCAGGCGGATGGAATCGCTGAGGGCCGCCCGGACCTCCTCCTCCGTGGCGGGCTTCCCGTTAGGAGGCAGCTCCCAGTACCGCTTCTTGGCGGACGCTCCCTCCTGGATCGTGAGGCAATGCGCCGCTTCCAGTTTCTCGATCCCTGACGCGATGCTGAGCGGGGCGGGAATGTACCCGAATGAAAAGAAGGCGTCCACCGCCCGGCCATCCAGGACCAGATCGTCCATGAGGGGATAGAGGGCCTTCAGTTCGGAGGCGAAGCAGACCCGCTCGGCGGTTCGACTGACATAGAGTGGCTTCTCGCCGAAGCGGTCGCGCGCCAGGAAGAGCCGGCGCTCGACGCTGTCCCAGATCGCGACGGCGAACATCCCGTTGACGAACTCCAGCGCCCCCGCACCGAATAGGCTATAGAGCCCAAGCAGCACCTCGGCATCTCCGGTCGAGCGAGGGGTGATTCCGTACCGGCGCAGCAGCGGGACGTGCTCGCGGTAGTTGTAGAACTCGCCGTTGTAGACCATCACGTAGCGTCCGTCCGTGCTCACCATAGGCTGGTTGCTGCTCGGGGACAGGTCCAGGATGGAGAGCCGCCGGTGACCCAGCCACACCCCGCGGCTTTCCCACACGCCCGAATGGTCGGGTCCCCGGTGGGAGAGCCTGCCCAGGCTCTCCACCAGCGCGGCACTAGGCACCGGAGCGCCGCGAAAGGATATCCATCCCAGGACGCCGCACATCACCGCGTTCCTTCAGGCCTGAACGGGCTGGACCTTCTCGAACCGGAAGTCGAACTGTGCCAGCTCTTCGACCATCTCCTCGATGGACGGCGGCCAGCGGTACCCGGCCGCCGCCCACATCGCCTCGTTGAGGGTAACCTGCTCCGTCTGGAGAGTCCGGTCAACAGCGGAGTCAGCCTCCACAGGCCTCACCGAAAGATCCTGCCGATGGTACGCCCTGGCGATGCACGCGAGCCGCTCCGCCTTTGACACGCTGTCTCCTGCCACGAGATGCTGCACGTCAGGCAGCGGCAGACCGCTCTTGATAATGCCGAGACACACGCGAGCAAAGCTTAGCACCGCGTGGGTGGGAGGTCGGCTCGACGCCCGCGACGTCGACCGCCCGGAGCTGGTCGATGTTAGCGAGGTGACGCCGTCCCATCGGTGGTTGACATACCCGTTCACCGTCGATCCCAGGGGCTGCCGCCTCAACCACTCCAGCAGGAACACGAACCCCCTGGCCTCCGGGCCTATGCCCGAACACCAGAGGCTGCGCACATTGCCGAGCAGCGGCTCGCCCAGGCTCTTCGTCTTGCCGTAGATGTCGCGGACGTTATGCGCGGTGCCTTCCAGGTACCCTCCCTTGGCGCCGTCGAAGACGCAGTCGGTCATGATCTGTAACACCGTCGCCCTCTCCCCCGCTGCCCGGCTGAGCTCGTACGGGAATAGACTGTTCATCCGGATGGCGCGCTCAGTCTCGGCAGGATCCCCATCATGGATATACGGCTTGGTGATGCCGATGCAGTTGATGACCCATACCGTGTCCGCCATCATCGCGCCCAACCGCTGGCCGGCGGGCACCGACGCATCGAAGGGCGCCCACTCGATCTCCGGGGCTCTGGCCTGGAACGCCGCGAGCGAGGCCCGGTCTCGTACAGTGGCGGCGACTCGCACCGCCCCGTCCCGGGCTAAGACATCGGCAACCATGGCCCCCAGCATGCCGCTTCCGCCCAAGACAAGCACTCCTACCGTCGCCTGCCGTCCTGCCGCCATCAACTTCTCGGCCCCCGAACGCCGCCAGGCGTCAGCGCCGCCGAGCCCGCGGACGTCTGGGGGCACCGCGATACACGGAATGCGGACTGCCGCCCCTCCAGATACGCGCACAGCGCGTCCCCCACGATATCGGCCACTACGCGGAAGTCGGCGGCGTTGAAGTGGATATCGTCGTAGAAGAATTGCGAGTCCTTCGGAAACCGGCGCGCCAGGTCCACCAGCAAGTGCCTTCGCTCGCGCGCGACGGCCCGGATCTGGTCGTTGTAGATCTCCAGGCGCCGCCAGGCCGTCCGGCCGTCGACGCCGCCGACCGACAGGCCTGCGAGGTCGGCTCCGGTCCGGGGATCCGTGCCCTCGCCATACAGCGCGGGCTGGGTGACGAACACCGGGTCGATCCCGGCCTCGCGACTCATCTGGGCCAGCTGCTCCAGCCGCCGCCCGAAGGCCGCCGCGCGCGACCGCGCGCCCGTCAAGATCCGCTCCGCGGTCTCGACGTCGGTCGCAGAGGTGTCATTGACCCCCTTCCGGGGTGCTTCCAGGCGAGCAGGCCGGCCCGCTTCATGGCGTTGCCGGGGACGGCTACACGCCGGCCTTGGCCCAGAAGGGCCACCGGGTCGCCCGGAGAACACACCGCGACAGGAACTCCCGGCGCCGCTCGGAAGGGAACACGATCAGGAACCCGAAGCCGGGGAAACTGAACACCGCGAGGTATTTCAGGACCGCCGTCGCCAGTGAATGCGCATAGAAGTCGAGATACACCAAGCCGAACACGCCGACGGCCAACACCAGGGCGCCGAACAGACGGGGCAGCGCGAACTCGATATGATAGTACCGGCTGGAGAACACGTAGGCCACGAGGTTCATGGCGGCCTTGGACACCAAGAAGGCCAGTGCCGCGCCCATCGTCGTCAGGCTGGGCACTAGCAGGTAGTTGAACACCAGCATCACGGCCAGCCCCAACACGACGACGAGAAGGTTGTAGACGGACTTCTTGGCCCACGCGATCCCCAGCAGGGTGAACTCCAGCATGCCCTGGAAGACGTAGGACAGCGTCAGGGGAGGCAGCAAGAGCACGGCGGCCGAGTAGTCTTCCGTCGCCACGATATGAAGGAGCAGACCTCCCGACGCCGAGATGAGCAGAGACAGGAAGACCAGCAGCACCATCAGTCCGCCGCAAAACTCACCGAACGCGCGGGGCGCCTCCTTCCGGTCCCACACGGAAAAGGCGTAGGGGCCGAAAGTGATGCTGAAGGCCCCGACCACCAGTCCCATCAGCGAGGCCACTCTAGTGGCCACGGCATAAATGCCCATATCGGACAGGGACGAGTAACGGATCAGAAATAGGCGGTCCAGCGAGGGGATGATCGCGCCAACCAGCATCACGACCGCAAACGGGAGTCCGTAGAGAGCCATCCCCTTGAGGAGCCCTGTGGTCGGGACCCATCTCTGGCCCTTGAGGGGCTTCAGGCTGATGCCAAGGCCGATGAGGGAAAAGAAGTTCATGGCGATGACGGCCGGGAGGATGCCGCCCTGGATGCCCCACCGCAGATAGGCCACCATGAAGACCGTCAACCCGACCTGAAGCGCCGAGACACCGAGCGTCAGGAGGAGATACGGGCGCCGCTGGAAGTTCCACTTGAACACGCCCGTCGCGAACGAGAAGAAGACCGCCCCTGGGACGATAAGCAACGCCAACTTCCAGTAGCGTATCAGCTCCGGGTGCCCAGCAAACATCAGCCGCCCGATGGGGTCGGAAAAATACCAGAAAACGAGCGCGAACAGCGCCAGGAGCATCACTTGGATGATGAGCCCGGAGGCGATCACCCTGGCCCGGTGCTGGGGGTCGCCGGGCCGGTCGTAGAGGAACCGTGCAACCGCCGAGTCTTGACCCAACACAACGACGCCGGTGAACACCACGGCCCATGCGACCGTGGCATCGATGACGCCGTAGTCGGTCGGGGTGAGGAACCGGGTCAGGATGGGCACGGTGAAGACCGCCAGCAGCTTCGTGGCCGCCCCGCTCAGGCCATAGAGCAGCGTGTCCCCGACCAGGAGTTTTGGACTTAACGAGGCTGCCGGTGGGCACGGAGTAGGGCCGTTCTCTCCGCGCTCGACAGTCGCTGGAGAGGCCCCTGAAGTTGAGGTGAGGTCCTCGGGAGGTGCAGCAGCAGAGCGAGACGTTACCTCCATCGCCGCCCCGCCAGGGCCGTACTTTCTGTGGAGCCATTCGACCTCCTCGGGAGCAAGATCTTGACGGGCCCTCAGCGGGCGCGGCCCGTACCTCCTGGTCTTGTTCTGGGGCGCCCACGGTCGCCGCCATTCACCACCGACCTAGCTGGATTGCCCAAGACCGTTTCGCCTGCACCAACAGGATGCACAACGTTGGAGGCGATGGCGATGAAGGCGCCGGTGCCGATCTCGATGCCATCGCGGATCGCCGCGTTGGGACCGATCCAGCAATCGCGCCCGACGACGACGCTGCCCGACATCTCGGCGCAGGCAGCGACTAGCGTACGCGCGCCGACGTGGCAGTTGTGAGCGATGTGCACGTGATCGTCTGTCTTGACCATGTCCTCGATCACGGTGGGGTGGATGGTGCCGGAGGCGACAGTGTTCAGCGCACCTAGTTCCACATGGTCGCCAATGAAGACGCCACCGACGTGCGGCAGGTGATAAGGATCGCCGTTCGCGTCGCGGTAGACGCCAAAGCCGGGCTGGCCAATCACGGTGCCGGCCTTGATGATGCAGCCCTTGCCGATGCGCACGTTCGGTCCAACCACAACGTTGGGACAGAGGTACGCTCCCTCACCGATCTCACCGCCCGCCCCGACCGTGACCCCCACCGACAGGCGGGCCGTCAGGTGGACCTTGGCGGTGGGATGCACACGCTCGGTCTGAACGTCACCCAGGTAGTCGAACAGCTCCCACACCACGCGCGCAAAGACCTTGCGAGGGCTATCGGTGATGATGCGCGCCTGCGGGATTCTGCGGCGGTAGTCCGAGGTGGCGATCACTAGCACGCCCGGCTCGGGCGCGCTTTCCAGCTCGCCGCATAGGGAATCGCTGAACCGGTCGAGAAACACCACCCGGTACGGGTAGAGCCGATCAGGCGTGGTGACTCCCTCTACGTGGTCGAGCTTGTGAGCGTCCAGGATGTCCAACCCGCACAGAGTCCGGATGGCCTCCGCGGTCAGGCTCTTGGCGGCTAGGGCGCCGGTTCTCTCCATTCCAGCTGGAGTCCTACTCATGGATGTGGCGGTGATAGTAGGTGTCGGAGTGGATCAGCAGGTACAACCTTTGAGGAGAGTCCTTTGCATGCTCGGCTGGCGCTCGGTGGTCGCCATTGAGCAGCACGCCGTTCTCGTAGGCCTTCCAGCAAAACCACTCCGAATCTGAGACGTACCGCGACTCGTAGAAGAGCCCGAACGCCGGCGAACGGTCGTAAGCCTCGTACACGAGGCTGAAGTCTTCTGGTTTGCGACCGTTCCAGAAGTCGAGGTTGTTGTTACCGGTGACGTCCCCGTGGGCGGCGGAGCCCCAGATCTGGCCGCCCCACACGGTCACCATCACGGCAAGGTCCCTTCTCAGGAGGACCTCAGGATCCTCGCTCCAGATAAGGCTCTGGTCGACAAGCTCGGTGTGCAGGCCGATCTCGTGCCCCCGGGCACGAATCTTCTTCACGATCCGATACGACTCGAAATCGAGCAGGTTGTATTGTTTTGCGTGCAGTCTGAAGAAGAAACTTCCTTTGATCCCGAGGTCATCAAAAATGCCGCACTGCACCTCGGCTTTTTTCACCGTGCAGTCGGCGTCGACGCGCAGCGCGGCGATCTTCTCGGTTCGGCCACCGCTCCGCTTTCTGCGCGTGTATTCGACCAAGCTAACGATTTCGTAGCCAGCATCCATGACCGCGGACAGCTGCTCCCTTAGATAGTCGAACGTGAACGCGGTTATCGCGTGTCCTTTCCTACACCCCGGGGGTCGCCCTGCAGGATCTTGAGATACAGTCGGAGCGAGCGCTCGATGACGAACCCTTGGAACCACCTTCGCCCCTCCTCCCCCATCCTCTTATAGCGCACGGGGTCCTGGACGTAATCCGCCAGTCCTTGCGCGATTCGGCCGGGGCTGTCCGCGTTGATCATCGGATAGAGCGCCTCATACTGGCCGAGATAGAGCTCGTCGTCCCGATGATGCATGACCGGCTTCGCCGAGGCGAGCCCCTCGTTGACGACCCCGTACGTCACGTAGCTCAAGCCGAACTCGCCGGCCACGATGTCAGCTAGGCTCAGGGCGATCCGGATCTCCTTGCGGTGCATCTGTGGCAGCCATCGAACGAACTGCTCAATTCCAAGGTCGCTTACTAGACGCTTGGTCGCAAGCACATCCGGACCGTATTCGACCATGATAAGGACGGGATTGATCGCGCGTCCCAGCCCGACAAACTCCGCGAAGCCGCGGACGAGCTTATCGTTCCCCTTGTTCAAGAAGGGGTCCCGGAAGCTCGCCCATCGCTGGCTGCAGTGATGGAAAACCACCAAATCGCTGGCAGCCCGGATCTTGGCCAACTCCTCGTACCAGTGGCTCCGATGGCAAAAACGAAGAACGGCCCCAGGCTCCCAATCCGGCGCGTAGAGACACGGGGGAGGTACCCGGATCCTTCTCCCGCCCAGGCGAAGAGGGGCAAGCTTGCGTTCGTGGATACCGTTCGTCTCATCGTAGCTCACATAGCGCGCCTTGCGGATCCCATCTCGCTGGCTACTACTGAAGGACAAGTAATGCACTAGGTGTTTCGGGTTCTTGTGAAATTGGAAGAAGGGGTATTCGTAGATGTCGTTCCCGTAGGGCACGAAAAGGTCCAGGGCGCGGCCGATCTTATTCAGAAACGCGGGGGCCGTCCCGCAGCCGACGAGCTTGTCGTAGCCCTCCAAATCCCGCGCCACCTCGTCCGGGCTGACCGAAAGAAACCTAAAGGGATGCCCCCACGCAAGCTGATGGGTGTACTTCTGGTAGGCCAGATCGAACATGTCTGCGGAGGGATGGAAGTGGGAGTGCTCGTAGTCCAACAGAAAGAGATGCGTGTCCATCCCCGCGTCCCTGAAATACCGGGCCAACGCGCACAGGTTGTTGTTCATGTTTCCGATGCAGGCGACCTTCATCTAATCCTTCCCCAACACGAGTGCATTCCTTCTTGCCCTGTCGACCGGCTCTTCGGGACTGGCGACCTCGTATGGCAGTCCTCCCAACCAATCCACAATAGGATGATAAAGGGATTCTTACCACGCCTCCGCCTTGCGATCATCGCGGGGAATATGTGCTGTGAGCGATAACCGCAGATGTCGCCGAGGCCCAGGAAAATCCGCATGATCCCAGCGGTCTAGATGTTCGTCCGCGACGTGTATTTGATGTAAAAGCTCTTGTGGACTAGGTCCATCCGGTACATCAGCCAGAAGAACGGGCGCAGACGCTCGAAGGTCGGTTTGTACGTCTTGAACTCGCGGTAGGTGTGCGCGGGCTGGGTCATCACCCGCTCGAACTCCGCGTCGGTAAAGCCGAGGCGCTTTCTAACCATCTCGATGATCTCGGGGTCGCATTGAGGCGGCTCGGCGATCAGGCGCAGGCCCTCCTCGCGGCTCATCTGGCCAGATCGGATCAGCGCGGAGTAGCCCAGCAGACGGCCGTCGATGTGGAACCGCTTCGGCAGAAAGTAGGTGTGATAGAAGGCCGTGAACCGGTTCTCAAGATGGTGGCCAGAGTACCACTGCCAACCGAACTCATCGGAGAGGAACTTCTTGGTCTCCTCTTTCCGGTAATCGACCCAGTACAGCGGTCGGATCTTCTTGACTCGGCTGATCAGCATGTACTTCAGAAATCGCGACAGCCAGAGGTTGGGAAACGACCTGAGCCTGTGCCGTCGATAATTGCCGAACTGCTTGACGACGCTCTCGATGTACTTGCCGTCCATGTACAGCCAGCCGAGCGGCGACACCCCTTCAGTCCGGAACGAATGCCCTTCGAAGATATACTTGATGCCGTACTTTTCCGCAGCCATGTAGAGCGTCGTGGCGAGCCCGATATCGGTGGGCGCCTCGATGTCTGGCACGCCGGCCAGCATGAAGGCCCTGTAGATGTCGTTGTACTCCTCGTTATCGACCACGTACGTGAACAGCTCGACATCCAGCTTCTTTAGCACGTTGTGGATGTTTTCGACCGCGATGGTGGAGTCCCAGGTGTTGTCGAAGTGCGCCGCCAGGGGACGCAGCCCGAGCTCCCGGGTCTTGTGGAGCAGGTACGACGAGTCGCAGCCACCGCTGACACCCACCACGACGTCGAATTTCTTGCCCCGCCCCGCCTCCCGGATCGTCGTAGCGAGATCGCGCAGTCTCTGCTCACCCGTCTCCCCGCACGGGTACTCGGCATCGAGCTGGTCGTGTAGCGCGCAGTAGTTGCAGACACCCCGCCCATCGAAGACGATGCCCGGAGTCTCCTGGTCGTAAAGACAGCGCGCGCACCGGCCCGGCTGCGGCGCCACATCGTTGGTGCCGGTGGCTGCCCCCATGCTAATCGCGCTCTCGAGCTTCTCGCTCATCGTCCCTGGGCACGCCTCATTCTAATACCCTCCGCAGCTCGCTCTTCGCAGGGAAGTTCACGAGCACGCCGCGATCTTTTCCCTGGTAGACGACCATGCTGCCGGCGGCCACCGCGGAAGCGCCCCCTTCCTTCACCGCCCGGCCGAAGTCTTCCATCGTGCCCGCGCCGCCGCAGGCGATGACCGGGATGCTGACCGCGGCGGTCACGCGCCCGATCAGCTCGAGGTCGTAGCCCTCGAACGTGCCGTCCCGGTCGATCGAAGTCAGAAGGATCTCCCCGGCTCCCAGCTCCTCCACCCGGCGGGCGTAGTCGACGGGGTCGTCGCCCATCGCACGGCGCCCGCAGCGCGTGTAGACCTGGGGGCGGCCGAACATCCCTCGCTTCACGTCGATGGCGACGATGACGCTCTGGCTCCCGAAGGCGTCGGCGACCTCGCGGACGAAGACGGGGCTCTCGTGGGCGTAGGTGTTCACGGCTACCTTCTCGGCGCCGAGACTGAGAATCATCCTCACGTCCTCGAGGCTGCGGATACCGCCGCCATACGCGAACGGCATGAAGCACTCCGTCGCAATCTCGGCGACCAGCTTGAACTGTGGCCTCCGTTGCTCGGGAGTGGCGGTGATGTCGAGGAAGATCAGCTCGTCGACCTCTTTCTCGTTATAGATCCGGACGGTGTTGATCGGGTCGCCGATATACGCTGGGTTCTTGAACCTGACGGTCTTGACCAAGCCTGCGTTTCGCAGCAGCAGACAAGGCATGACGCGCGTCTTGAGCACCGTCAGGCAAGCTCCGCGAAATTCTTCAGCAGCGTGAGTCCGAATCTGTGGCTCTTCTCGGGATGGAACTGGATCCCGAACACGTTGCCCTTCTGGACCGAGCAGACGAACTCGTAGCCGTGGTCGCACGTTGCGAGGATGTCCGCCTTGGCCGCGCAGACGACGTGGTAGGAGTGGGCGAAATAGAATGCGCTCTCCTTGTCCAGCCCACGGAACAGGGTGTCGGTGCGGACCGGGCGCACGGAGTTCCAGCCCATATGGGGAATCTTGAGCCCACTCTGGTGGTCCACGCGAAAGCGGATCGTCTCGCCCTCGATCCAGCCGAGGCCGGCCACGGCGCCCTCTTCGCTGCGGCTGGTCAGGAGCTGCATGCCCAGACAGATCCCCAGGAGGGGCTTGCTGCCCTCGAGGACAGCCTCGCGCAGGAGCGGCACCAGGCCCATCTCGTTGAGATTCCCCATACCCTTCTCGAAGGCGCCCACTCCCGGCAAAATCAGCTTGTCGGCTTGCCGGATCTCGGCCGGATCGCACGAGATCGCCGCCGGCACGTCGAGCCGCTTGAGCATGTTCAAGACCGAGCCGAGGTTGCCGATCTTGTAGTCGACGATCACCACCATGCTGTCAAGAACCTCCCCCGTTGCGCGTGTCGAACCGATAGAGGACGTACCCGCCCTCCCTCAAGACGCGGACCCTGCCCTTGATGCTCCAAATCACGGCGCCCCAACCCCCGGCATTTTGGGCTCCGCTGACCCCATAACTCGACATGGAATGCCGAAAGCCTTGCTCCCGGCTGGAATGCCCTCCAAGACCAGACTATTGGCTCCAATGACACATCCATCGCCGATGATGACGCCCTTGCCTATGATTGTGTTCGGCCCGATGTAGCAACGGGATCCGATCCGACTCGGCTGGCGCTCGGGGCCGCTCCGGCCGCCACTCAACGCCCATTCCACCGTGTCGTGGGTGTAGATCTGCACGCCGGCGCTGATGCTGCAATAATCACCGATCGTGAGCCCGCCGGATCCATCCAACATCGTGAACGGGCCGATCCACGTGTGCGCTCCGACCATCACGTCCCCGTAGACATAGCTGTTGTGGTAGATGCTCGTTCCCTCTCCAAAACCCAAAGCCCGCGCGCGCGCCCAGCGGTCGAACAGCAGTTCCTCAAGTGGCAGATCTCGCCTCCAACGCCCGCGCACTTCTGTACGCAGGCGCTCATAGAGCTGCCTAAGCTGCTCCTTGAGAAGCTCGAACTCGTCATCTCGCACGAGACGCCACGCTCCTCACAGAAGGAACTTGCGGAGCCACCACTCGAAACTCAACAGCGACCAGATGAATAGCCGATGGTTGCGCACCGCGGACGTGTGCTCGTCCAGCCGCCTCGCGACGTAGGCCGGGGTCAAGAACTCGTAAATCCGCGCGCGAGGATCGCGCAAGAGGCCGTTCACATAGTCGATGCTCTCGCCACGAAACCAGCTGGCGTCCGGTCCGGTGAAGCCCTGCTTGACCCGCTCCGTGACCGACGACGGGATGAGCCGTTGCATCGCCTGACGCAGCACCATCTTTCCGCTGCCTGTTCGCATGGAGGACGGCTGGTACTTGCGGAGGTCGTTCTCATCGATGATCTGGGCCACCCGCTCGAGGTCGCGCAGCTTGTATCGGGATGGCAGCCGGCAGGCGAAGTCCACGAGATCGTTGTCCAGGAAGGGCACGCGCGTCTCCAGGGAGTGGGCCATGCTGACCTTATCCTCGACGACGAGCAGTCCGTGCAGGAAGGTCTTCAACTCGAAGTACAGCGAGGCGTTGACGCGCTGCTCCGGAGTGTCGAGCGGCAATCGGGCAGTTCCGAACACCCCGCGGAAGACATCGAAGGTCGAGTGGCCTCCGATGCTACTCCAGGTCTGTGCACCGAAGAACGTGGCTTTGTCCCCGTCGGGGACCAGCCGCTGCCAGAACCCGTAATAGCTACGGTAGTACGTGTCGGCGTCCTGGCTGCCGAGTCCGCGGTAATAGCGCCATGGATAGCCACCAAACAGCTCGTCGCCGCCAGCCCCCGAAAGGACCACCTTGACGAACTTGCCGGCCAGCCGAGCCACGTAATAATTCGGGTAGCACTGACCTACCCTCAGATCCTCGAGATGCCAGATGAGTTCCGGCATCACGTGCTCCATGTCGCCGGCGTGCAGCACCATCTCGTAGTGTTCGGTCTTCAATAGGTTGGCGAGCACCTCGGAGTCGGCACGCTCGTCGAAGCCAATCTCGAGACCGGAGACCGACGACAGATCGAACCCACCGGTGAAGGTCATCATCCGACCCAGGTGCCGCCGTGCCACCGCCACGATGGACCCGGAGTCCATCCCACCGCTCAGGTAACTGGCTAACGGCACGTCGCTGATGAGTTGCCGCGTGACAGCCTGGACGAACAGTCGGTGAAGCTCCTCGGCTGCCTCGTCCATCGACAGCGAGACGGATTCCTTGGCGAGATCGAAGTCCCAGTACTGGCGCGGTATCGGCTCCCTGTTATCGTCGAGGTCCAGCAGGAGGTAATGACCCGCTGGCAAGAGCTTGATCCCCTCGAAGAGGGTCAGGTCGCTCAGGATATTCTGAAACGTGAAGTACTCGTTCAAGGCCAGGTAGCATAGAGCGCGCCGCGCGCCAGGATGAGCCAGGATAGCCTTGATCTCCGAGGCGAAGAGTAACCTGGCCCCATCCCAGTAGTAGTAGAGGGGCTTCACCCCGAACCGGTCTCGGGCCAGGAACAACCGCCGCGCCCGCCGATCGACGATGGCGAACGCGAACATGCCGTTGAAGCGCTCGAGGCACGCCGCTCCCCATTCCTCGTAGGCGTGGATGACTGTTTCGGTGTCGGACCGCGAGTGAAAGCGGTGGCCGCGGGCCTCCAGCTCGACCCTGAGCGTCTGGTAGTTGTACACCTCTCCGTTGCACACAATTAGCACGTCGCCGGTCTCGTTGGCCATAGGCTGTTGACCAGTGGGGGTCAAGTCGATGATCGCGAGTCGACGGTGCCCGACGCCGACCGAACCGGCGGCCCAGAGCCCCTCGCCCTCAGGCCCCCG
>Ga0209341_10000947_pt1 | contig 29511 bp, 29 predicted proteins | sample RifCSP13_2_FD_184020 | JGI IMG/M metagenome (GOLD analysis project Ga0209341, IMG submission 184020) | Soil microbial communities from Rifle, Colorado - Rifle CSP2_sed 13_2 (SPAdes) (version 2) | ecosystem: Environmental > Terrestrial > Deep subsurface > Rock core/Sediment | place: Rifle... | reverse complement strand
CGACGCTGACCTCGCGCATCAGGCCACCGGCGCCTGCGTGGCGTCGGGCAGCGGCAGGGTCATCGTGAACGTCGCCCCCTCGCCCTCCCTCGAGGCCACAGTCAGGCGCCCGCCGTGGCCGACGACGATGTGGCGGGCGATCGCGAGGCCGAGACCCGTGCCGCCGCCGGCGGTCCGCGATCGGTCCGCCTTGTAGAAGCGCTCAAAGATCCTGGGCAGGTCGCTCGCGCCGATGCCGATGCCGCGGTCGGCAACGGAGGCCTCGACGGCGCCGCCGGACCGGCGGACGGAGATGGTCACGGTCGAATCGGGCGGGCTGAACTTGACCGCGTTGTGGACGAGGTTCGCAAAGACCTGGCCGAGCCGCGATGCCTCGCCGCGGACGAGCGGCAGCTCCGGGGCGACGTCGACCTCGAGCCGGATCCGCTGGCGCTCGGCGAACGGCCGCAGGCGCTCGACGGATTCGGTGGCCACGCGTCCCACGTCCACGTCGTCGAGATGGAGCTGGCGCCCGCCGCTCTCGATCCGGGCGAGGTCGAGGAGCTCGGAGACCATCTGGGCGATGTTGCCGGTCTCGACCTCCAGCTTCGAGATCCGCTCCCGCATCCGCGGCGGCACGGCCTCGCCGGCTGCCGCGGCGTCGCGGGCCAGGGTCTCGGCCAGGAGGCCCACCGTTGTGATCGGGGTCCGCAGCTCGTGGGACAGGTTGTCGATGAACTCGGCCCGGATCCGTTGCAGCCGCCGGAGCTCGGCGACGTCCTCGAGGACGAGCCAGATGCCGAGGATCGGCGAGCGGCGGGCGCGGATCACGAGGGTCGGGCCATCCGGCTCGCGCAGGACGATCTCGCCCGACGCCGTCCCGTGCTCGGCCGCGGTCCGGGCAATCGCCTCGATCCGGTGGTCCAGCAGCGCCTCGATCGCGGTCCGGCCGAGCATCGTCCCGGGCTCGCGCTCGAGGAAGACATGGGCGGCCGTATTGGCGACCTCGACCCGCAGGTCGTCGGTCAGGCGGATCACGCCGACGCCGATGAGATCGGCCAGATAGGCGAGGTCCCGCAGCCGCTGGGCGAGGGCAAACTCGGCTGCCTCGGCGCGCCTTCGGAGGCGCATGACGCCGTCGACGAGCTCCTCGCCCCTCAGGTCGTTCTCGGCCCCGACGTCCCCGTCACGAACGCCATCCGCGACGCCGTCGAGAATCCGCCCGCGCGACAGGGCCACCCCGGCGAAGATCGCGATCAGGACGGCCTGGGCGGCCACGAAGGCGATGACGAGCCAGTCCACCAGCCGAGGATCGCACACCGGGCCGCGGGCCCGCGCGGTACTCTGTGGAAGCCGTCCGTTAACATTCCGTGCGCCGCGGCGCCGCCCATGCATTCCAGGAGGAGTCGGTTCGTGCGACTGCGGATGATCCCCCGCGAGGAGCGCTTCTTCGACATGTTCTCGGAGGATGCCGCGAACGTCCTCGGCGCCGCCCGCCTCCTCGAGGCGATGCTCCGCTCCTACGACGTCGTCGAGCGTCGCGCGGGCGAGATCCGGGACGCCGAGCATCGCGGCGACGAGATCAGCCACACGATCGGCCACCGCCTCGAGTCGACCTTCGTCACGCCCTTCGATCGGGAGGAGATCCACGCTCTCATCAGCGGCCTCGACGACGTCCTTGACTTCATCGAGGAGGTCGCCGACACGTTCGTGCTCTACCGCGTCGAGGCGCCGACGGCCGTTGCGGTCGAGCAGGCTGCGATCATCGTCAAGCAGTGCGAGCAGCTCCACGAGGCGCTGACCCACCTGCGTGGGTTCAAGCACCTCGAGAAGTACTGGATCGAGGTCCATCGCCTCGAGAACGAGGGTGACCAGCTGGCCCGCAAGGCGATCGCCGACCTTTTCGCCGACGGGAGCGACCCGCTCGAGGTCATCAAGTGGAAGGAGATCTACGGTCTCCTCGAGGCGACGATCGACAAGTGCGAGGACGTCGCCAACATCATCGAACGGATCACGATCAAGCACGCTTGACGCACCCGCGGGCGGCGGGCGCTCGTCGGGCCGTGACCGACCTCCCGGCGGCCGTATCATCGCGGCGACCATGGGGCGCGGCGGGGAGGGTGCGGGATGAGCTTTCTCGATCGGGCGAAGCAGGCGGCGCAGCAGGCCGCCGAGCAGGCGAAGGCCGCCGCGGAGCAGGCCCGCCACACGGTCTCGGAGGGCGCCGACAAGGCGTCTGCGGTCATGAGCGACCCGGCGACGGCGGAGAAGGCGCGCCAGGCGCTGACCCGGGCGAAGAAGGGCATCTCAACCGCGATCGATCGGATCGACCCCGGTGTCCTGGCCGACGTGATCATCAAGGCGACGGCGCTGCAGGAGCGCGCCAACGCGGCCCTCAAGGCCAAGGGCTCGCCGTACCGCATCAGCGAGGTCGCGATCGGGGCGGCGATCCCGCCGAGCGTCACCTTCGCGATATCCCGGGTCGACGACCCGGACGTCGACGTGGTGCCCGAGGGCTCCGTCGCGAGCACCGAGCTCCTGGCTGACGTGGCGAGCACCGGCGAGACCGTCCAGGCCCTCGACGGGACGATGCTCGACGAGGCCGCCCTGGTCGCGGACGAGACGTAGCTGACGCCAACCGACGGCGGCCGCCCGCCGCGCGGCCGGTCACGAATGTCCGTGAGATGCGACCGAGGCCCCGGCCGGCTCGCGCCGCCGTCGGGTGTGGGCTAGAGTCGCGGGCACGGGGGGAATCACGAACCTCGTTCCGGACTGTTGACGATGCCCGCGCCATCGTCACGGGGGGAGCTCGTCGCGGCAGGAGGATCCATGACTCGAAGCTCACGGTCGCTCGGCGACCCGCGACGGAGGTGGCTCGCCGTCGGCCTCGTCGCCGCCCTCGCGCTCTCGGCCTGTGGCGGCTCCTCGTCGCCGTCCCCCACGACGGGGCTCGATGGGACGAGCGGCCCCGGTGACAGCCAGGGGCCCGGCGAGACCGAGGGTCAGGGCGCGACCGACGGATCGTTCGCGGGCGACGGCAGCGAGGCCTTCAACGCCGCGACGACCGCCCTCGACGCCCTCGACTCGTATGCCTTCCGGGTGGAGATCAAGACGACCACGGTCAGCGGTGACGTCACGACCGAGAGCGACATGGTCATGTCGGGCGTCGTCGTGAACAAGCCCGAGGAGGCGAACAGCCTCATCCAGGAAGAGCGCGACGCGGACGGCAACGTCACCAGCTCGAGCGGGATCATCGTCATCGGCGAGGATGCCTGGGTCGGCGACGGCGACACCTGGACGCCGATCCCGGCGGCCCAGGCCGCGGGCTTCATCCAGGCCATGGCGGCCTTCCGGCCCGAGCAGATGTTCGGCCTCTACTTCGCCGGCATCGGCGGCAACTTCAGCGAGGTCGGCAGCGAATCCAAGAACGGCATCGATTCGACGCACTACAAGGGCGACGAGGAGGTCGGGGCCCTCCTGGGTGCCATCGCCGGCTTCCAGGGCCAATGGTCATCCGACGTCTGGATCGCCAACGACGGCGGCTACCTCGTCCACTCCGAGGCCGGAGCCGAGGCTGAGGCCGGTGCCGAGGCCGGGAGCTACCTGATCGTCGTCGACATCACCGACCCGAACGCGGCCGGCCCGATCGAGCCGCCGGCCTGAGGCTCAGGCCGGCGCCGGGGCCGGGATCTCGAAGCCGTCGCGGAGCCAGCCCTCGACCGTCTCGAGGGGTACGGTCCGCCGGTCGCCCGTGGCCCGGCGGGTGACCTCGGCCCCGCCGGCGGCGAGCGAGCGCGGGCTGATCGTCACGATCCAGGGCATGCCGAGGAGCTCGGCGTCGGTGAATTTCACGCCTGGCGACTCGTCGCGGTCGTCGTAGAGGATCTCGCGGCCGGAATCGGCCGCGAGCTGGTGAAGGCGCTCGGCGACCTCGGTCACGCGGGGATCCCTGGCGGCCGAGATCGTCACGAGGTGGGCCGTGTACGGGGCGACCTCGTCGGGCCAAGCGATGCCCTTGTCGTCGTGGTGGGCCTCGACGATGCAGGCGACGTTCCGCCCGAGGCCGATCCCGTAGGAGCCCATGACGATCGGGTGCGACTGGCCGTCCTCGCCGAGGTAGGACGCCCCGAGGGCGACCGAGAAGTCCGTCCCGAGCTTGAAGATGTTGCCGACCTCGATGCCCTTCCGGAGCGTCACCGGCGAGCCACAGGTGGGACACGGATCGCCCGCCCGAGCATTCGTGATCTCGGCGACGTGCTCGGGCGCGTAGTCGCGCGGCACGTTGACGTTCCGAACGTGCCAGCCGACGCGGTTCGCGCCGGCGACGAGGTTCGGCGAGCGGGCGACGAGCTCGTCGACGACGACGACCGCGTCACGGGCGCCAAGCGGCGAGCCGTAGCCGGCCTCCATGCCCCGGTCCTTGATCTCGTCGAGCGTCGCCGGCCTGAGCCCGCCACGGGCCTTGACCGTGTTGACGAGCTTCGTCTCGTTGACGTCGTAGTCGCCGCGAACGATGGCCACCACGAACCGGCCGTCGCCGGTGACGAAGAAGGCGGCCTTGGCCGTCCGGCTGCGGGGAACCCCCAGGAAGGTCGCGAGCGCCTCGATCGTCGTCGCGCCGGGGGTCTCGACGTCCTCCATCGGGAGGAGCGCCTCGGGCTCGGGCTCGGGCTTGCCGACGATCGCGATCTGCTGGTTGTCGGCATAGCCGCAGGCGTCGCACATGACGAGGGTGTCCTCGCCGAAGTCGTTGACCACCATGAACTCGTGGGCGCCGGTCCCGCCCATGATCCCGACGTCGGCGCCGACCGCGATGGCATCGAGGCCGAGCCGCCTGAAGATCCGCTCGTACGCCTCGTATTGGAGTCGGTAGCTCCGGTCGAGGCCCTCGTCGTCGCGGTCGCAGCTGTAGGCGTCCTTCATGACGAACTCGCGGACGCGGATGAGCCCGCCGCGCGAGCGCGGCTCGTCCCGGAACTTCGTCTGGAAGTGGTAGACCATCAGCGGCAGCTGGCGGTAGCTCCGGACGATGTCGCGGAGGAGGGTTGCGACGACCTCCTCGTGGGTCATCGCCAGGACCATGTCGCGCTCGCTACGGTCCTTGAACCGCACCAGCTCCGGGCCGATCTTGAAGTACCGGCCGCTGTCCTTCCAGAGCTCCGCGGGATGGACCACCGGCATCTCCATCTCCTGGCTCCCGATCCGGTCCATCTCCTCGCGGATGACCTGCTCGACCCGCTGGGTGACCCGGAAGCCGAGGGGCAGCAGCGAGTAGATCCCGGAGCCCAGCTGGCGGAGGTAGCCGGCCCGCAGGAGCAGGCGGTGCGACGGCATCTCCGCGTCGCTCGGGTCGTCGCGGAGCGTGGTGAAGAAGAGCTGGCTCAAGCGCATGGTTCGCGAAGGATAGCGGCGACGGTGGCGCGCGCGCCGCGAGGCGCGCCATCCCGGGCATCGGGCCCGGTGGATCGTGACCTCCGGCAGGTCCGATATCACACCGTGCGCTTGATATGTACAGCCGGCGATGACACGAAGATCTGCGCGCCGGTGACCACGTCCCTGCGCCGACACCGCGCCGGGTTCCGCGCCGGCGGCCGAGGCCCGGGCCCGCGAACTGCTAGCCTTCGAGCGTGCCCGACGGCGTGACCCTGCTCCTGGTGACCGTGCTTGCGCTCGCCGTCCTCTTCGACTACGTCAACGGCTTCCACGACACGGCGAACGCGATCGCGACGTCGGTCTCGACCCGGGCCCTCCGGCCCGACCACGCGATCCTCATGTCGGCGACGGCCAACTTCGTCGGGGCGCTCACCGGAACCGCGGTCGCCAGGACGATCTCGTCAGGCATCGCCACCACCCCCGACGGCGACGCCGGCCAGATCATCGTCGCCGCGGCGCTCGTCGGGGCAATTGCCTGGGACCTCATCACCTGGCGGTTGGGCATCCCGTCCTCGTCGAGCCACGCCCTCATCGGCGGGCTCATCGGCGCCGTGATCGCGGCGAGCGGGACGGGGGCCCTCAAGCTCGACGGGATCCTGGGCAAGGTGCTTCTGCCGCTCGTCAGCTCCCCGATCCTGGGCGTCGCCGTGGGCTTCGGGCTCATGGTCGTCCTGTTCAATGTCTTCCGGCGGGTCCATCCCCGCAAGCTGAACGATCGCTTCCGGCGGCTCCAGGTCGTGTCGGCCGCGTACATGGCCTTCAGCCACGGCTCGAATGACGCGCAGAAGACGATGGGAATCATGACCCTAGCGCTCGTTGCCGGTGGGGTCCTGCCGCACGACGCCAAGATCCCGCTGTGGGTCATCCTCCTGGCGGCGTCGGCGATCTCGCTCGGCACGGCGGCGGGTGGCTGGCGGATCATTCGGACGATGGGCCAGCGGGTGGTCAAGCTGGACCCGGTCCACGGCTTTGCCGCCGAGACGACGGCGGCCACGATCATCCTCGGGGCGTCATCGTTCGGGATGCCGGTCTCGACGACCCACGTCATCTCGTCGGCGATCATGGGCGTGGGCTCGAGCGACCGGTTCTCCGCGGTCCGCTGGGGCGTGGCCGGCAACATCGTCGTCGCCTGGGTCCTCACGATCCCCGCCTCAGGGGCGGTCGCCTGGCTCGCCTGGGAACTTCTCAGCCGAGTTCTCTAGCCACGCGCGTGCGCTAGATCCCATAGGGTCTCGTCAAGCTTCGAGCCCCCAGTTGGGGTCGAAGTCCTGACCATTGCGCCAGACGCCCCAGACGAGGCTGAGCGCCTTGCGCATGCAGTGACCGAGGGCGTTCATCTTCGACTTGCCGGCGGCGCGCTTGCGCTCGTAGTGGGCCCGGATGACCGGATTGTGCTGAACGCCCACGACGGCCGCCATCCGGTACGCCGCGGCCCGGAGGTGGCTGTTGCCGGCCTTGCTCATGTGCCAGGCGGTCTCGGGGTTCGATCCCTTGCGCCCGGAGCTGCGCTCGGCGGGATGGACCCCAGCGAAGGCGAGGAGTTGGTCGAAATCGCTGAAGCGGTCGATGTCGCCGATCTCGGCGAGGAACGTTGCTGCGATCGCCGGACCGACGGCCGGGATCGTCCGCAGCCGCCGGGCGGTCTCGCCATCGAGGAGGCCCGCGACCCGTGCGTCGGCCACCTCGATCTGACGCTCGAGCAGATCGTACTGATCGAGCAGGATGCCGACCTCGAAGGCGACCTCGGCGTCGAGCTCGGGCACGGCGATCGAGTCCGCCGCCGCGGCTTGGAGGCGCTCCGCCTTCGTCTGACCAAGTCGCCGATGACCAGGCCCGGCGTTCGCGTTGGCGAGGGTCGTCGTCCGACGCTTCGTCGCCGCTCGTGCCGTCGGAGCGATCCGCAGAACCTCGCGGGCCGTGCGGCAGGTCGGATCGTCGAACAGCTCACCGAGCTCCGGAAAGCCGAGCTCGACGAGCCGGATCAGGCGCTGGCAGACCTTCGCCTGCTCGTCGACGAGGGTCATCGCGAAGCGAGCGGCCTGACGCAGCTCGGCACCGGCGAGCGGATCGCGGGCGGCCGGTTGATCACGCATTCCCATATCGGCCAGGCTCCGGGCATCGGCCGGATCGGACTTGGTCCGGGCGAGCCGGCTCCGTGCAAAGTACTTCGCCGAGAGGGGGTTGACGACGGCCACCGGGACGTCCTGGCGACGCAGGTGGCTCGCGAGCGGCATCCAGTAGTGGCCCGAGGACTCCATCGTCACGAGGCTCACCGGTTCGGCCTGTCGCTCGAGCCAGGTGTCGAGGGCAGCGAACCCCGCCCGGCTCTGGCTCACCCGGAGGACCTCCCGGTCAGCCCTGGCCAGACCCTCCCGACAGCGGGCCACCGCGTGACTCCGTCCGCCGATGTCGATCCCGATCGTCGCCACCCGGGCAGCCTCCTTCCGCGGACCTCGCGGGTACCCGCTCACTCCGGTCGACGTCAGCTGATGTATCCGATCACCGGTCAACGCCGTCGGATCCCGATCACCGTCCAAGGCCGAAGGTCGGGGGCCGGAAACTAGCGCGAACGGTCATCTGCCGGATAGCGGCTCGCCGGTCTCCCCGTGGAGGTCGGGGCCATCATCGACCTCCACAAGGCGGTATATCAGCGGTGGTGCCCGCGGACGGCGGCGGTCATGGCCCGGATGCGGGCCTGGCGGGTCGTCCGGCGGGAGATCACGAGGGCGAGATCGGCCCAGACCCGGGCGTAGGCAGCGCGGACGACGGCGTCGTCCGGGTTCGCCTCGCGGGCCCAGGACGAGGCGAGGGCTTCGTGGGAGCGAATCGGGGCGAGCTGAGCGACGACCGTCGCCACGTCCAACCCGACTCCGGAGACAACGTCCTCGTGGGTCTGCGACGGGACCTCGAAATCGGGCCAGGTGGTCTCGCGGTCCGCCACCACGAGCGCACCGCCGAGGCCCCGGAGGAGCGGGGGCGCGGCGGGCGGCTCGCGGCGAGCGGTGTCGGGTGGGGGCGCACCAGGAGCGTGCGCCGCGGGACCCGGTGTCCCGGCATCGCCGATCGGGAGGAGCTCCGCAGCGGTCGATCCGAGCATGGCCGGAGCGTGGATCCCGCGCGTCAACGGCGCGTCTCCGGCCGGTCAACGAGCGATGCGAAGCCGGGCGGCGCATCGCGTTCTCGTCGCGCCGCTGCGGCGTGACGGTCGGGCTCAGGTTCAGGCGGGCCGCCGGAGGACGTAGCCGACGCCGCGGATCGTCTGGATCAGCGACGGGCTCCCGGGATCCGGCTCGATCGCCGAGCGGAGCCAGTGGACGTGGACATCGACCGTCCGGGTCTCGCCGGCGTAGTCATAGCCCCAAACCTGCTCGAGGAGCTGGTCGCGGCTCAGGACCTGGCCGGGATGACGGACGAGGAAGGCCAGGAGCTCGAAGACCTTCGGCTTGAGGGGGACCTCGTGGCCCGCCCTCAGGACGCGATGCCCGGCGAGGTCCACCTGGACGTCGCCGAGGTCCACGACCGTCGGACCACCGGCCGCCGCGGCCTGCTCGACGCGCCGGAAGATGGCCCGGATCCGGGCCGTCAGCTCGCGCAGGCTGAAGGGCTTCGTGACGTAGTCGTCAGCCCCGAGCTCGAGACCCACGATCTTGTCGACCTCGGCGCCGCGCGCCGTGAGCATGACGATCGGGACGGCCGATTCCGCCCGGATGATCCGGCAGACCTCGATCCCCGACAGCTCGGGGAGCATGAGATCGAGGAGAACGAGATCCGGGGCCTCGGCCCGGAACTGCTCGAGGGCCGCCCGCCCGTCGCCTGCCTCGACGACCCGGAAGCCGTCGGCGGCGAGCGCGTCAGCGAGCGTCTCGCGGAGGGTCGGTTCGTCGTCGACGACGAGGATCGTTCGGGCCATTGACATCGAGGATAGCCGCGCGTGTTAACGCGGGATTGAGCGCCGGCGGCCGGGGGCGGTCGCGCACCAACGAATTGCGGAATGCTCTGCCCATGAGCGCTATCCAGCGGACGCATCGGAGCGCGTGTCCATCACGTGCCGGAAACGGGCAACCCTGCGCGTACCGACCACCCCGTGGCGATTGACGGCCCAATTCGGAGGTCGAGTTGTTACCCTGGGCCGGCCCTCGTTTCGTAGCGCCATCCTGTTGAGAATTCCGCGAAGACCCGCCCGGCCGTGTGCGTCGGCGGGCTCGAAGCGGCCGCCGCGCCGGTCAGGGCTCCTTGATGTAGTACTCGGTGAAGCTGCGACAACGTCCATCCGCGTCGAACTCGAGCAGGTAGGCGTTGTGGTAGCGCCGCTCGAGCGTCGTCCGCGTCGCGTCGGTGAAGTAGTCGGACGTGCCCACGGCCACTGCCCGGTGGCCCTCCACGACCCACGGCCGGTAGGCAGCGTCATACGTCCCTGCCTCATCGCGGCCCGAGGCGTCGCCGGCCGGGGCGAGCCAGTCGGTGACGATCGTGTCGCGGCCTCTCTCGGGCGCGTCCCAAGGGTGATAGCGGTACTCGGCGTCGGCCGAGAACAGGTCGCCGATCGCGGCCGGGTCGTACGACTTCCAGGCCTCGACGTAGCGATCCAGCCAGCGCTGGACGTCGCCGTGGGTCATGGGGTGCCTCCTTCCGGGGACGGGTTGGCCGGCGTCGGGGCGCCGGCGGCTGCCAGCCGGGTCAGCCCGGCGAGGGCGGCGTCGAGCCGGGCGAGGGTCCGCTCGCGGCCGAGGGCCACGAGCGTGTCGAACAGGGGTGGCGTGGCGGTCCGGCCGGTCACGGCCACGCGGATCGCCATGAACAGGTCGCCGGCCTTCCAGCCGCGGGCCTCGGCGAGGGCCCGGAGCGGCGGCTCGATCTCCTCGGACTCGAAGCTGACCGCACCGACGTCGGCGATGACACGGCGGGCATCGGCCAGGGCAGCGCTCGTCGTCGTCACCTCCCAGCGCTTCGGCACGATCGTCGCGGGATCGGCCCGGAGGTCGTCGACCCACAGGAATCCGATGAGGTCGCCGACCGCACCGAGCGTGGGCAGCCGCTCGCGGATCATTGGCAGGACGGCCCGGATCTCGTCGGGAGCCGGGGTCCGGTCGATCCGGCCCGCGCTGTGCTCGGCCTCGAGGAACGGCTCGAGCCGGCCGATGAGGTCCTCGTCGTCGAGGCGGCGGATCCACTGGCCGTTGAGCCACTCGAGCCGCTCGCGGTCGAAGACCGCGCCGCCCTTCTGGACGTGGTCGAGGTCGAAGCGGGCGGCCAGCTCATCGAAGGACAGGATCTCCTCCTCGGTCCCGGTCGACCAGCCGAGGAGGGCCAGGTAGTTGACGAGTGCCTCGCGGATGAAGCCCTGGGCGATGTAGTCGGAGATCGCGGTCTGGCTCTTGCGCTTGCTCATCTTCGTCCGGTCGGGGTTGAGGATGAGCGGCAGGTGAGCGAACACCGGCTCGGCGTGGCCCAGTGCCCGGAAGAGGAGGATGTGCTTCGGTGTGTTCGAGATGTGGTCCTCGCCGCGGATGATGTGGCTGATCTCCATCGCGGCGTCGTCGACGACGACGACGAAGTGGTAGAGCGGCGTGCCATCCGCCCGGACGATGACGAAGTCACCGCCGAGGTTGGCGGTATCGATCTCGATGCGCCCGCGAACGGCGTCCTCGAAGCCGATGACGCCCGGCGGGACGCGAAAGCGGGTGACGGCCGTCCGCCCCTCGGCGACCCGGGCTGCCCGCTCGCCGGCGGTCAGGGCGGCACAGCGTCCCACGTACCTCGGCGGCTGGCGGGCAGCCTCCTGGGTTGTGCGGTCGGCCTCGAGCTCGTCGGGCGTGCAGTAGCAGGGGTAGGCGAGGTCGCGGGCGAGGAGATCGGCCGCGGCCGCGGCGTAGCGCTGGAGGCGCTGCATCTGGCGGTACGGCCCGTACGGCCCGTGATCGTCGCCGCCGACCGAATCCGGGCCCTCGTCCCAGGTGATCCCGAGCCAGTGGAGGCCGCCCAGGATGTCCGCCTCGAACGCCGACGTGCTCCGGGCGACGTCCGTGTCCTCGAGGCGGAGGATGAACGCTCCGCCATGGTGCCGGGCGAAGAGGGCGTTGAAGAGCGCCGTTCGGGCGGTCCCGATGTGAAGCGGCCCGGTGGGGCTCGGGGCGATCCTGACGCGGATCTCGGACATCGGACGATTCTAGGCGGGTTGAGGCCGCCGAGGTCAGGCGCCGAGCTCGCCGATCACCACTTCCGTTCCTGATGCCCGTGGACGCATCAGGCTGGCTGGTGTCATGCGTACGAGGGCCTCAAGGTCGGCGATGACTTCCTAAGCGGGCCGCTCGGGTCTCGCCCCACCTGCGCGGCCGCGCGTCAGCTCCGGCTCGGGACCTTGTGGAACAACGCGGCGTCGGCCGTGCCGGGCAGGACCCGCACGAGCCCTGCCGGCCGGAGCCCGAGCGTGGCCCGCCCGAAGGGACCGTCGATGGTCATCGAGTCGAGCGATTCGGACCGCGACAGGACGCTGATCGGGGCGCCCGGGCGAAGGCCCCGGGCCTCCAGGTAGGAGAGGAGCCCGGCGTCCTCCTCGGCCTCCTCGGTGATCCGGTAGATCGTCGCCTTCTCGCCGGCGTTGACCGCGGACAGGCGGACGCCGGCGGGCCGGCGCTCCGTCGCCTCGATATCGATGGGATTGCCGTGGGGGCAGGTCTCGGGATGGCCGAGGAGCTCATCGAGCATCGCCTCGACGCGCGGCGAGATCGCCGCCTGGAGGCGCTCTGCCTCCTCGTCCGATTCGGCCCAGCCGAGCCCGACGACCTCGGTGAGCAGCCATTCGCACAGGGCATGGCGGCGAAAGATGCCGTCGGCGGCCGTCCGGCCGGAACCCGTCAGCACCAGCTCGCGTCCCTCGGCCTGGGTCACCAGCCCATCCGCGACCAGGCGCCGGAACATCTCGCTCGCGGCCTGGGTGCTGACGCCGAGCCGCCGCCCGACCTGTGACGCGCTCACGCGGACGCCGTCGCCGGTCATGACCCGGAGGGCCAGGAGGTATTCCTGGGCCGCCCCCGACAGGTCGCTCGACGCGTGACGCCGGGAGGCGTGGGCGCTGCTGCTGCTCATCGGCCGAGGATACGGCTCACGGGAGCCCCCTCGTCACGGCCCGCCGCAGGAGCACCGCACCGACGCCCAGGACCCAGACGACGGCGAGGACGGCGATGAGCGCGGCCGGCCCGTACGTCCGGTCGTACGTGGCGCCGCTGGCCGACAGGGCGGCGGCGGCCGGGAAGGCCAGGAGGACGACCGCGACGGTGCCGCCGGCGAGGACCCTGGCGATCGCGGGCAGGGCCAGGAGGACAAGGAGGATCGCCGCCTGGGCGAACCACGGGTAAAGGTCCGCCGGCGCGCTGCACGTCGCCTCGAACGCCGCGCAACCGGTTGCCTCCCCGATGGCGGCCGCGGCCGCGATCCCGAGGGGCGGCCAGGCGATGACGGCGCGGACGAGCCGGCGCATTCCGGGCGTGAGGCCGATCGAGAACCCCGGCCACGGTCCGGACGGACCCGAACCCTCGGGCCCACCCGTGTCGTCGGCGGGGGCAGGCGGCCGGGGCGCCCAGGCGGGTCGTGGCGGGGGCGTCGCTGCCGGCTCGTCTGGCCATGCCCGGGCGGGGCCTCCCGGCGTCGCCTGCCGGCCCCGCGGCCCCGACTCAGCCTTCGAGGGGCCGTGCGACGTGCCACTCCCCTGTCTGGCTCGGCGATCCGCGGCCGCCGCGGCCCTGGTCGCGGCCCGGGCGAGGTACTCCGGGCCGTGCTTCCTCGGGTCGGCGTATTCGCGCGGGTTGACCCGCCAGTACTCGCCCGAGGACGGACCGTACCAGGACGCCCCGGACCAGGACGTGTCGGCCTGCTCCCTCGCCTCGTCGTAGGTCGTCGAGCCGAAGGTCGCCTTCTTCGACGGCCGGCGACGGCCCGTGGGGCCGCGATCGCCGGGGCCCGCCGCGCGCGACCCGCCGGCGGCTCTCGAGCGCGATCCGCCGGCTGCCCCGGCCGGACCCGCCTGCGCGGCCCCGCCTCTTCCGGTGCCTCCGCCGGGCTCCCGACCGGCGCTTGCGCTGCCGCGATCCCCGGCCGTCCGACCGGTCCCCGACGACCGTGTTCCCGGGGCGCTGCCCCGCGGGGGGGCGCCGGCTCCCGACGTCGACCGGGCGCGGGCGGGATCGGCCCGCCACGGCTCCGCATCGCTCGATCCGGACGATGGCCGGCGCATCCCCGGTCGCCAGGGCGCCGCGGTGAGCGTCTCGTAGGCGCGCTGGATCTCGAGGAACTGCGGCAGTGCGGCCGCACCCGCGGAGTCAGGATGGTTGGCCTTGGCCAGGCGGCGGTAGGCACGCTTCACCTCGGCCGTCGACGCGCCGGCCGGAAGCCCGAGGACGCGATAGGGATCGATCGCCATCACCGCACAGTGTCCACGCCCGGGACCGAACCGTCAGCGGGCCTGGCGTGACCTCAGCGAATCAGCTCGGCCAGCGGCGCCAGCTCGAAGGACGGGATGGCCTCGGCGCTCACCCGCCCGTGGGGATCGGTCTCGACCGGCCGGTGGTAGCGACCCAGGACGCGAAGCGCCTGCCCGGCGAGGACGCCGGCCTGGCTGAGAGCCTCGATCGTCGCGGCCCACGTCCCGCGATCGAAGCCGTCGCCGTCCTCGATCTTGATGGCCATCCCAGACGCCGTGGCCCTGGCGCCGTTGGCCCGCGGCCCCGCCAGGATTGCGAGGCCGCGGAGGGCCTCCATCCCGCCCTTCGAGACGATGCGCCCCGGGATCGCCTTCATGACCGACGTGTCGATCCGGTCACGGGATCCACCGACCATCTCCGGGTTCGCCAGCATCGCGTCACGGACGATCGTCAGGCCGGCGGCCAGCGAGGCCCGCCCGTCGGAGGCGGCCACCGCCGAGGGATCGGCGAGGAACGCGTAGGCCTTCGCGATCTCCCGGAGCGGGAAGGCGTAGGTCGGGATCCCGCAGCCGTCGATGCCCAGCTTCAGCCTGGCGGCTGTCGTCCCGAACGCGCGCGCCACGGCGGTCCGGTAGGCGACCTGGGCCGGGTGCTCCTCGAGCCAGTAGCCCATCGGATCCCAGCCCCGAAGCTTGCAGAGGAGCAGGAACACGGAGTGCTGGCCCGAGCACATGTGGCGGACCGGGCTGGCCTTCTCGCCGTCGCGGGCCAGGCGGGCGGCCGTCAGCTCGTCGAGCGGCATCTTCTCGGCGCCGCAGGCGAGGAGCGACTGGGTAAGCCCGACCCGCCGGTAGATGCCCTGGATCGTTCGAACGTGGAGGTCTTCGCCGGAGTGGCTGCTGGCCATGATCGCGAGCTCAGGCGGCTCGAGCTCGAAGGCCTCGATCCCGCCGGACTCGATGAGCGCGACCAGGCCGAACGGCTTGACGCACGAGCGGAGGTTCGCGACACGATCCGGGTCGCCCAGGCCGCGGAGGAGCCGGCCGCTGACATCGACCTCGACGATGTCGCCCCGGTGGACGCTCTCCTCGATGCCGTTGCGAACCTGGCGGACGAGGACCGGGGGGACCGTTCGCCGGTTCTTCGCTCGGGCGGACGATCCGGCTGCGGGCACGATTCGCGAAACCTCCTGCCGTCTCACGGGACGCCCCGGCGTCGTTGCCCCCTGCCAGCGCCCGGGCCATGCCACCGCATCGAGGGCCGGACGACATGCCGCGGCACTCGGGAACGCCGTCCGTCCGGTCCCGACCGGCCGCACGCCGCAACGGTAGTCACGCCCGGAGGGGGCGTCAATTCGGCTTCGCCCGCCGTTGTACGATGGCCGGTGACGCCCCGCACCACGCCCGCCGGATCGGCGGCGCCAATCTCCCTGCCGGAGGCCCTCGTCGATGTCGACGCCGACGCTCCACGTCTCCCAGCACCCGGCGGTGCTCCACAAGCTCGCGATCCTGCGCGACGAGACGACCGAGCCCAAGAAGTTCCGCGAGGTCGTCCGGGAGCTGTCGTGGCTCCTCGGCTACGAGGCCCTCGCCGACGCGCGCGTCCGGCCGCTGCAGGTCACGACGCCGCTCGAGACGATGGAGGGCGCCGAGCTCGCCGACCGGATCGGCCTCGTGCCGATCCTGCGAGCCGGCCTGGGCATGGTCGACGCGATGCTCGAGCTCATGCCGACGGCCCAGGTCTGGCATCTCGGGCTGTTCCGCGACGAGCGGACCCTTCGGCCGGTCGAGTACTACAACAAGCTGCCGACCTCGGCCTCGGTCGACCTGTGCCTGATCCTCGACCCGATGCTCGCGACCGGCGGCTCGGCGATCGCGGCCATCGACGTCCTCAAGCGATGGGGCGCCGTCCATCCGGTCCGGATCAAGCTCGTCAACCTGATCGCCGCGCCCGAGGGGGTCGAGGCCGTCACGCAGGCCCACCCCGACGTCGAGATCTACTGCGCGGCGCTCGACCGCCAGCTCAACGGGGTCGGCTACATCATGCCCGGCCTGGGTGATGCCGGGGATCGGCAGTTCGGGACCGGCAAGGCCGACTGAGCTCGGGCACCGGGATCCGAGCGCGCCGATCGATGGACAAGCTCTGCCCCAAGATCATCCTCGAGGGCACCCGGCTCACCCACAAGACGGACCTCGCGTTCGCCCTCAACGACCACCCCCGGATCGTCGGGCCGCGGCGCTACCGCTACCACTCCCCGCTCATCTCGGCCGAGTGGTGCGCGTTCAGTCCGTGGCCCTGGGGTCGCGGGATCATCAACTTCGAGCCCGGCGAGGAAGCGCAGGCCCTCGAGACCTACCGGACGTGGGTCCGCCTCTTCGAGCTCCAACGCCACTACTCCTGGATCGTCGACCGCTTCCACCTCTCGACGATGGCGTACCAGCGGAGTCAGGGCCGGGACTACGACTTCGGCTGGCTCGAGGACCGGCTCGCGCCGTTGGGCTTCCACCTGGTGCTCTGCGTCCGGCGGCCGGAGACGTTCGAGGCCGCCCGCGCGGAGCGCCTTACGGTGTCCGGCAAGCCCTCCCAGTACGACGACCTCGACGTCTTCATCCGGGAGCAGGACGCCCTGCGCGAGCTCGCTGGCCGCAGCCGCCTCCCGGTCCTCGAGCTCGACGTCTCCGGCGGTGACCTCGACGGCGGGTGCAACCGAATCGCCGACTGGCTGTCGGCGACGGGCGGCCTGTGGTGCCGCCCCGAGTAGGGCGGAGGGCAGACGCCGGGTGCGAGCAGGAGGATCGAGGAGGGAGAATCTCAGGGAGCCGTCGGCGTGACGTGAGCCGCGCCGTCCGCTCCGACTTCACGACGCTCCGCGAGGGCTCGCTCCACGCGGCGCTCAAGGCGCGCTACGCGGCGATCGTCGCCGGCGCCCGGGTCGAGGCCGCCGTGGACGGCTTCGTCGTGGACGTCGCGGGTCGGGACGAGCTGGTCGAGGTCCAGACCGCGAGCTTCGCGTCCGCCCGTCGCAAGCTGGAGCGGCTTGTCGGCTCGCACCGCGTCCTGCTCGTGTATCCCATCCCGGTCGAGAAGTGGCTCGTGACTGTCGATGCCGATGGCGCGGTCGTGCGACGCCGGCGCTCGCCGAAGCGCGGCCTCGGGCTCGACCTGTTCGACGAGCTCGTGTCCATCCCGGCGCTGGTCGCCCATTCCAACTTCCGGATCGAGGTGGCGCTCACCAGCGAAGAGGAGGTCCGCGGGCCGATCCCGGACGGCGCCCGATACCGCTACCCGCGGACGTGGTGGCGCCTGGACCGCCGCCTGCTCGACGTCGTCGACACGAGGCGCATCGACACGCCGGCAGACCTGCTGTGGCTGCTGCCGCCCGGGCTCCCGGAGCCGTTCACGACCGCGGACATCGTGGCCGCGACGGGACGCTCGAAACGGCTCGCGATGCGCGCGGTCTACTGCCTCGAGCGGTCCGGCGCCATCGCGCGGCTCGCCCGGCGTGGCCGGTTGACCACCTACGGCCGCGGCTGACCGTTTCGCTCCGTCGAGCTCAGCCGGTGACGGCCCTGTCGGCGATGTCGAGGGCGGCGTCGATGACCTCGAAGCCCTCGGCCAGCTGCTCCTCGGTGATGCACAGCGGCGGGTTCGTGTGGATCGAGTTGTTGGCCAGCATGGCGTACACGCCGTGCTCACGGAGGTACTTCCCGATCGCCTTCATCTCGTCGCTCGTGCCGTTGAATGGGGTCAACGGCGTCCACGGGTCGCGCGACCGGACGAGGTCCAGGATCCCGAAGAGGCCGAGGCTCCGGTGGGCGCCCACGGACGGGTGCTTCGCGGCCAGCCGCTCGTGGTGGGCCTGCATGACCGGCCCGAGCCGGGCGGCGTTGCCGACGAGGTCGTCCTCCTCGTAGACCCGGATCGTGGCGAGGGCGGCGGCCAGCGACACCGGGTGCGACGAGTACGTCAGGCCGCCGAAGAACATCTTCGATTCGAAGGCCTCGGCGATGCCATGGCGCATCGCCACCGCGCCCAGGGGCAGGTAGGACGAGGTCAGGCCCTTGGCCATCGTCATCAGGTCGGGGACGACGTTCCAGTGGTCCAGCGCGAACCACTTGCCCGTCCGGCCGAAGCCGGCCATGACCTCGTCGGCGACCATGAGGATGCCGTACCGGTCGCAGATCTCGCGAACGCCCTGGAGGTAGCCGTCGGGCGGGATGAGGATCCCGTTCGTGCCCACGATCGTCTCGAGGAAGATGGCCGCGATCGTGTGGGGGCCCTCGTAGCGGACGACGTCCTCGAGCCCCTCAAGGGACTCGGCCGCCGGGCGCGGCTCGGCCTCACCATAGCGATGCGTGTCGGGGTAGCGGACGACCCCCACGAGCCCCGGCTCGTTGGCCCAGCGGCGCGGGTCGCCGGTGAGGGTCATCGCCCCGAACGTCGCGCCGTGGTAGGCCCGGTACCGGGCGAGGACCTTGTAGCGTCCCGTGTGGTGACGGGCCAGCTTGATCGCGTTCTCGATGGCCTCGGCCCCGCCGAGGGTGAAGAAGACCTTGTCAAGGTCGCCGGGCATGATCTCGGCGAGCTTCTTTCCAAGTCGGCCCCGGATCTCGGTCGCGAAGGCGGGCTGGACGTACTGGAGCTTCATCGCCTGCTCAGTGATCGCGTCGATGACCCGGCGATCTCCGTGGCCGATGTTGACCGACATCAGCTGGCTGTTGAAGTCGAGGATCCGCCGGCCCTCCGGCGTGTAGAGGTAGACGCCCTCGGCGTGATCGATTGCGATCGGGTCCAGCGCTCCCTGGACGGACCAGGAGAAGAAGGTGTGGGCGCGGTTGAGCGCGACGATCTCCGCGCTCGACATCGTGACAGGCGATTCGACGGCCATGGATGGGCTCCGTTTGACGATTTCGGCAAGGACGTGTCGATCGATTGTGGCAGACACGGCAAGGTCGTTCGCTGTGCCGGCTGGCCCTGCCGTGGCAGGCCGAATATTCCCCGTTGACGCACGTCGCCCGGCGATGGACAGTCCGCGCATCATCATGGGGAGGGAATGATGCGTGCGTCCATGCGGCGGATCGGGGCGATGGTCGCCACCGGATCCTTGTTCCTGCTCCTGGCCGGCCCGGCCGCGGCAACGATCAGCCCGCCGTGCTCCGGCACGGGAACGTCGACCTCGGGCGGCGAGATCGATCTGACGACCGCGACCGAGTGGCATCTCAAGTCGACCGACACGGCCGGCGGATCCGGCCAGTCGACGGTCGAGATGCAGTCGGCGACCGTCTCAGCCTCGGCGCTGGGCCTGGCCGTCCCGATCGCGGGCGGCTCCGGCGATGGCGACACCCAGGGGTCAGTCAGCGGCGTATCCGTGGCGGCCTTCGCCTACCTCGGTGCGCGGTTCGTCGTCTCCGGGTCGGCGTCGGGCGAGGGCGGGAGTTGCTCCGGCTCGATCACCATCATCCTCGACGACGTGAACCCGCTGCTCACCCTGTTCGGTGGCGGCGGCATCGTCCTCGCCCTCATCGGCCTGCTGGCGATCTTCATGGGCGCCCGCTCGGCCGGCGGGATGGGAGCGCGGATCCTCGCCGCGATCCTCGGCGGGCTCGGCGGCGCGGGGCTGGGACTCGCCCTCGAGCAGTTCGGCGTCCTCGATCCGACATCCTTCGTGGGCCTGGTGATCGCGCTCGTCGGCCTCGTCCTGGGATTCGTGCTCGCGGGCCGGCTCGGCTCGGGGCCCGCGCCACTGCCAGCCTGACCGGGGCGAGCCCGCGCGGGATCGCCCGTGCGGCCGCCGAGGGAGCCGCTAGAGTGCACCGGCTGTGCCGAATCGATCGCTCTGGCGACACGCCGACTTCCTGAAGCTGTGGGCCGGCCAGACGGTGTCCGAGATGGGCTCCGTCGTGACCCGGACGGCCGTGCCCCTCGTCGCCCTCCTCGTCCTCGGCGCGGGGCCGCAGGAGATGGCCTACCTCGTCGTCTCGGCGAGCTTGGCCATCCTGCTCATCGGCCTCTTCGCCGGCGCCTGGGTGGACCGCCTGAAGCGCCGGCCGCTCCTCATCTGGACGGACGCGATCCGGGCGGTCCTCCTCTTCTCGATCCCGCTCGCCCATGTCGTCGGCGTGCTCCGGATGGAGCAGCTCTACGTGGTGATGTTCTTCGAAGCCTGCCTGGGCGCCCTGTTCAGCGCCGCTTACCCGGCCTACGTCCCGTCGCTCATCGGGGTCGATCGCGTCGTCGAGGGCAACAGCAAGCTCGCCACGAGCTCCTCGATCGCCGAGATCGGCGGGCCGGGCCTCGCCGGCGGCCTGGTCCAGGTCGTCAGCGCGCCGTTCGCGATCCTCGTCGACGCGGTCTCGTTCGCGGTCTCGGCGATCTCCCTGGTCCTCATCCGCGCGCCCGAGCCTGACCGCCCAGCTCGCGAGGCGCCGACGCCGATCCGCCACGAGATCGTCGAGGGCCTGCGCCTGGTGCGGAGCCACGGGGTCCTGTTCGCGATCGCCATGCGCTCGATCGTGGCCCACATCGCGGGGTCGTTCTACGGCGTGCTGTACGCCATCTTCCTGCTCCAGGAGCTGCACCTGGATCCGTTCCTGTTCGGCCTCGTGGTGTCCGCCGGCGGCGTCGGCTCGCTCGTCGGCTCGTTGTTCGCGTCGCGGGTCATCGGCAGGCTGGGGCTCGGGCCGGCCCTCATCTGGACCGCGGTCGGCGCGGCGGCCCTGGGGGTGCTGACGCCGCTGGCCCAGGGCCCGCTGCTGGTCGCGACCGTGATGGTCTTCATCCCCCAGCTCATCGGCGACGGCCTCGGGACGATCGAGGGGGTCGCCGAGATCTCGCTCGTCCAGGGCCTGAGCCCGGATCGGATCCTCGGTCGGGTGAACGCCACGCTCGAGGTCATCTCGCACGGGATCGCCTATCCGATCGGTGCCCTCCTGGCGGCGGGTGCGGCGGACTGGATCGGCGTTCGCGGCGGCATCGCCCTGGGCTGGGCGGGGATGGCCATCTCGATCCTGTTCCTCGTCCTCTCGCCGCTGCCCCGTGTCCGCCGCGCGGCGGATTACGTCGCTTCTGAGGGCTGACCGGTCGAGGTCGGGCGGGTGTACCCTCTCGCCTTCGAGCCCGTTCGAGCCATCCCACGAAAGAGGGTCGAGATGCCGCGCATCGTCCGAGGGGCGCTCCTCCAGGCCACCTGGACCGGCGACAAGGAATCGATGATCCAGAAGCACGAGAAGGCCGCCCACGAGGCAGCGAAGCAGGGCGCCCAGGTGATGCTCTTCCAGGAGCTGTTCTACGGGCCCTACTTCTGCCAGGTCCAGGACCCCCAGTACTACGCCTACACGGAGCTCATCCCGGACGGGGCGACGACGAAGCGGATGGAGGACCTCGCGAAGCAGACGGGCATGGTCCTCGTCGTGCCGATGTACGAAGAGGATGCGACGGCCTCGGGGATCTACTACAACACCGCCGCCGTCATCGACGCCGACGGCAAGTACCTCGGCAAGTACCGCAAGACTCACATCCCCCACGTCAAGGGCTTCTGGGAGAAGTTCTACTTCCGGCCCGGCAACCTCGGCTATCCCGTGTTCGAGACGGCGGTCGGCAAGGTCGGCGTGTATATCTGCTATGACCGCCACTTCCCCGAGGGAGCCCGGGCGCTGGGTCTCAACGGCGCGGAGATGGTCTTCATCCCGAGCGCGACCTCGCGCGGCCTGTCCGAGTACCTGTGGCGGGTGGAGCAGGTCAGCCACGCCCTGGCCAACGGCTACTTCGTCGGCACGATCAACCGGGTCGGGGTCGAGAAGGAGATCGGCGACGACGACTTCTACGGCCAGAGCTACTTCGTCGATCCGCGCGGCCAGTTCATCGGGGCCGTCGGCGACCCGTACGCCGAGGAGCTGATCATCCGGGAGATGGACCTCGACGTCATCCAGCAGGTCCGCCAGACGTGGCAGTTCTACCGGGATCGCCGGCCCGACGCGTACGGCGACCTCGTCCGACCGTAGGCAGCAGAAGGCCCGCACCTCCCGGCGACGCAGAGAAACGGAGCGCCTTGGATGCAGTTCGGATTCACGCTCAGGCCGGACCACCCGCTGGAACGGACCGTGTCCCTGGCGAAGCTCGCCGAGGCTGCTGGATTCGAGTACGGCTGGATCTTCGACTCGCACGTCATCTGGCGAGACCCATACCCACTCCTGCTGCTGATGGCACAGGCGACGACCCGGATGCGCCTCGGCACCTGCGTCACGAATCCCGCGACGCGCGAGCCGTCGGTCACCGCGTCCTCGCTCGCCGTCCTCAACGAGGTGTCTGGCGGCCGGATGGATCTCGGCATCGGCCGCGGGGACTCCGCCCGGCGCGTGCTCGGCAAGCCGCCCACCTCGATGAAGGACCTCGAGCAAGCGGTCCACGTCATCCGGGCCCTCGTCGAGGGCCGGTCGATCGAATTCGAAGGCGCGACCCTCGAGCTTCCCTGGACGACCGGTGACCGGCTGCCCGTGTGGATCGCGGGTTACGGGCCGGTCGCGCTGAAGCTGACCGGACGGATCGCGGACGGGGCGATGATCCAGATCGGCGACCCGGACCTGGTCCGCTGGTTCGTGTCGCAGGTCAAGGCGTCGGCGGTCGAGTCGGGGCGAGACCCCGACAGCGTCATGGTCATGGCTGCCGCGCCGGCCCATGTCGGCGACCTTGGCGACGGCCGCGACCGGACGCGCTGGTTCCCGGCCCTCGTCTCGAATCATGTCGTCGACCTCGTGAACCGCTACCCGCGCGAGGACCTGCCGCCCGAGCTGACCCAGTACATCCGCGAGCGGGAGGGCTACGACTACCTCCACCACGCCGAGGTCGGGAGCTCGAACGCCGCATTCGTCACGGACCAGATCGTCGACCGGTTCTGCCTCGTCGGCTCGGTCGCCGACCACATCGAGCGGCTGCGGGCCCTGGCTGGCGCCGGCGTCGACCAGTTCAACCTCTACCTGATGAACGGAGGCGAGGAAGAGCAGATCGAGATCTACGGGCGCGACATCATTCCGGCCCTGCGCGACGTGGCGGCCGCGAAGGCCTAGATCGATCGGAGGCGACAGCCATGGACAAGAAGGCCAAGACCCCCAAGAAGCCGAAGCAGAACAAGCCCAAGCCGGCCAAGTAGCCAGGGGCGCGGCACTGGACCCGGTGTCGCCGGACACCGGTCGTCTCGGCGTGGCCGCTGTGCAGGTGCGGTCCGGTCGGGTGCGGGCGGATTCGTAGCACTTCCATCCCTCTCGACGCTGGGACCCCCATCGCGCGCACATTCAGACCCCGAGATTCGGCAGGGGGTGCGCGTCCATGGGATGGATCGGCCAGCAGCTCGTCGGCGGGCGCAGGGATCCGTGGTGGGATCCCGACGGCAGGAGCCGGCGCCGGAGTCGGTCTCGACGGGTCCTCGTCGTCGCGCTGGTGGCCCTGGCCCTCGCCTCGCTGGCCCTCGGGCTGCAGGTCCGCACGGCCCGTGCCGCGACGACCGTCAACCTCGACCAGTGGGCGACGATTGACACCGCCTGGCAGAACGGCAACCTCAACGGCAACAACTCGCGCTACCCGGAGGGCGGGATCGTGCCCTTCCGCGTGGCCTTCGAGGGCCTCGCACCGGGGGCCCACGTCATCCACATCAACTACGACTTCACGGCCGGCGGCCACAAGGCCTACGACTTCCTCGCCACCTGGAACGTCACCAACGCCAACGACCACATCTGCTCGGCGAGCGGTGGCGGCATCTCGTCGATGTGCCCGTCCCTCGGCAGCCCGTCGACATACACCTTCCCCGCCGACCCGTACGTCGCCGACGGCCTGAGCGTCACGACCGCCCAGGTCTACTCCGGCACGCCGCGCAAGCTGACGCTGTGGGGCGGGACGATCACCTCGATCAGCGGGCCGGTCCACTCGGGTTCCGTGGCCGGCAACAGCACCGCCGACTTCACGGTCCGCTTCAGGAGCACGGGCAGCGCCGTCCTCATGGCCTGGGGCGGCCACCTGGCCCAGTCGGCCTTCTGGAATCTCGCCGCGGGCGGTGAGCGCGACGGCGCGGGAGAGGTGTCCGGCGCTCCGTGGCACATGCGGACGCTGCAGCTCGACGGCTCGGGCAACAAGAACCAGGACCGGAGCATCCAGCCGAGCGCGATCGTCGGCGAGCTGCCGCCGTTCGCCCTGGCTCCGCCCACGCCGGCCCCGGCTGTCCCGGGCCCGGGAGCCACGCCAGCGCCTCCGGCCGTGGCCGTGCCGACAGCGCCGGGCGGTTCGCGGGTCACGCCACCCCCGACGACGACCGATTCGGGCGATCGGACGCCGCCTCGCGAACCGGACGCGGCCGCCGTCGCGGCGTTCCTCGCGTCGGGCGTCCTCATGCTCGCCTGGATGGTCAGCCACCGTCGACGCGCCCTGCGCCCCCGCGATCCCTGACCGTCCGCCCGCTCCCCGGCGCCCGCCGGGCCCCCGGCGGGCGATCCCGCTGAACCCCACCCACGAGCCAAGGACCAGCCTGGAGGTGAGCCCCGTGCCCTCGTTGTCCCTTCGCCGTCGCGACCCGTTCTGGGATGCCGACGGAAGCGCTGCCCGCCGCCATCGCCGCTGGCGCCGGTTCGTGGGGCTGGTGGCCCTCGTCGTGTCACTCGGCGCCGTCGGCGGCGCGGCCCTGGCCTGGGCGGTCGCGCTCGGCCTGGTGCCCGGCCTCGCGACCAGCCTCGGGATCCATCTGCCACTCGTCATCCACTGAGCTCGCGAGCTCCCGGGCTCGCGGGCGCCCGGCCGTCGGGCCCGCGGCCGCCGCCGGGCGGGCCTGCGCCGCTCGATGCCGGGGCTGCGCTTCGCTAGGATGGGCGGCGAACCGAGCCGCGTCGAAACGACGTCGAGCGCACGGCGCCCCGGCCGGCATGGAGGACTGCCCGCGATGCGCACCCTCATCACGAACGCCACGATCGTCACGGCCGACGGGTCATTTGGCGCGGACGTGCTCGTCGACGGCGAGACGATCGCCGCGATCGGCGCCGGCATGGCCGGCATGGCCCAGGTCGACGAGACCATCGACGCCACCGGCAAGTACGTGATCCCGGGCGGCATCGACGTCCACACCCACATGGAGCTGCCGTTCGGCGGGACCTTCGCCAAGGACACCTTCGAGACCGGGACGCGAGCCGCCGCCTTCGGCGGCACGACCTCGATCGTCGACTTCGCCGTCCAGTCGCGGGGGGCGTCGCTCCGGGCCGGCCTCGATGCCTGGCACGCCAAGGCCGAGGGCAACGCCGTCGTCGACTACGGCTTCCACATGATCATGAGCGACGTCAACGACGACACCCTGGCCGAGATGGACCAGCTCGTCGCCGAGGGCGTCCCGGACTTCAAGCTCTTCACCGCCTACCCGGGCGTCTTCTTCAGCGACGACGGGGCGATCTTCCGGGCGATGCAGCAGACCGGCAAGAACGGCGGGCTGATCATGATGCACGCCGAGAACGGCCTGGCCATCGACGTCATCGCCGCCGACACCGTGGCCGCCGGGACGACAGATCCGATCGGCCACGGCCTCGCCCGCTACAGCGTCCTCGAGGGCGAGGCGACGAACCGGGTCATCCGCCTGGCCCAGGCGGCGAAGGTGCCGGTCTACATCGTGCACCTCTCCGCCCGGGAGGCCCTCAACGCCGTCCGGATGGCCCGCGACGAGGGCCTGCCCGCGTTCGCCGAGACGTGCCCCCAGTACCTCTTCCTGGGCCTCGAGGACCTGGGCCACGGCTTCGAGGGGGCGAAGTTCGTGTGCTCGCCGCCGCTCCGGAGCGCGGAGCATCCGCCTGAGCTCTGGAAGGGCCTCGTCAAGGACGACCTCCAGGTCGTCTCGACCGACCACTGCCCGTTCGACTTCCACGGCCAGAAGGACCTCGGGAAGGGCGACTTCCGGAAGGTCCCCAACGGCCTGCCCGGGGTCGAGGACCGGATGGACCTCCTCCACGACGGCGGCGTCGTCGCTGGCCACATCACGAAGGAGCGCTGGGTCGCGGTGACCTCCACGGCCCCGGCGAAGCTCTTCGGGATGTACCCGCGCAAGGGCGCCGTGGCCGTCGGCTCGGACGCCGACCTCGTCGTCTACGACCCGACCCGCAGGCGGACGATCTCGGCGTCGACCCACCACATGGACGTTGACTACTCGTGCTACGAGGGCCGGACGGTCCAGGGCGCCAGCGACGTCGTCATGAGCCGCGGCTCGGTCGTCGTCCGTGATGGCGAGTTCACCGGCCGCAGGGGCCGCGGGCAGTTCCTCAGGCGGGCCGTCGCCGACTACGCCCGGATGGCCTGAGGTCAGCCGCTCGTGCCCGTCCCGGCCACGTTCCGCATCGATGCCGATGTTGCGCAGCTCAAGGACGTCCGGCGCTTCGTCCGCGATGTCGCCCCCGGGTTGGGCGCGGACGAGGCCTCGGTCCGGGACCTGGTCCAGGCGGTCGACGAGTGGGTCACGAACGTCATCGTCCACGGCTATCGCGGCCTGGGCGGACCGATCGAGGTCGAGCTGGAGCGTGCCGGCGACGAGATCGTCGCCCGGGTCAGGGACGCCGCGCCGGCCTTCGATCCCGCCACGGCGCCGGCCTTCGACCCGGACCTGCCCCTCGAGCGGCGCCCGGCGGGCAAGATGGGCATCCACCTCATCCGTGAGCTGTGCGACCGGTTCGAGCACCGCGTGCCGGCCGGCGGTGGCAACGAGAATGCGATCGTCAGGTCGACGACGACGGCCCCGAGCAGGACTGGAGGAAACGCGTGAACACGACGATCGACCGGGTCTCACCCGAGGTCGCCGTCCTGGCCCTGGACGGCGAGCTCGATGCGTCGAACTACCGCGAGCTGATCGCGACCGGCAGCGGGCTCTACGCGGACGGAGCACGCCGCCTCGTCCTCGACCTCTCGAAGCTCAGCTACATGTCGAGCTCCGGGATCGTCGCCCTCCACTCCCTGGCCCTCATCTTCCGGGGCCTGCAGCCGCCCGATCCCGAGGCAGGCTGGGCCGCCATCCACGCCGTGAGCGCCGACACGGCCGAGGGCACGTGGGCGGACCAGGTCCGCCTCGTGGCGCCGATGGCGGCCATCGACACCGTCCTCGAGCGGACCGGCCTGAAGCGGATCCTGCCGGTCCACGCCGACCGGGACTCCGCGATCGCCGGCTGAGCGGCGGTCGGTCGGGCAGGCGGGGCCGCGATGACCCAGCTCGACGACCTGCTCGCCGACGCCTCGCTGGCCAGCCTCCTGGCACTCGCCTCGGCCGCGGCCGGCGGGGCCGCGATCGGGGTCACCGATCCCGACGGGCGGCTGCTCGCCGGCCGTCAGGTCACGGCGGTCACGGCCCGCCGCAGCCCGGTCCGGCTCGACGGCGAGGTCGTTGGCGTGGTCGTCGGCGAGGAGGCGGTGGCGCCCGAGCTGTCCGTCCTCGTGGGCTGTGCCCTGGAGCTGGCTCTCTCCGGGGCGCGGGTCCAGGCCGAGCGGACCCGGGTGGCCCAGGAGCTCGCCATCGGACGACGCATCCAGCAGGCCCTCCTGCCGAGCCGCTACCCCGTCGTCCCGGGCTGGACGTTCGCCGCTCGCTACGAGCCGGCCCGCGAGGTCGGTGGCGACCTGTTCGACGTCTTCGCCGTCCGCGGCCAGGCCGAGCGGATCGCCCTCGTGATCGCCGACGTGACCGGCAAGGGAATCCCCGCCGCGGTCCTCATGGCCGACGTCAAGGCCCTCCTCCACGCCGCGACCGACAACACCGACGCCCCGGCCGAGGCCCTCCGGCGCGTCAACGTCGTGCTCGTCAACGAGCGCGCAACCGCCCTCTTCGTCACCGCCGCACTCCTCGTCGTCGACGTCGCATCCGGCCGAGTTCGCTATGCCCTGGCCGGGCACGAACCGCCGCTCGTTGCCCGGCGCCGCGGTGTCGTGGACCGGCTCGAGGCCTTCGGGCCGATCCTGGGGGCATTCGGCGACGCGACGTACGAGGAGCACGAGGCGGCCCTGGAGCCCGGTGATGCCCTGACCCTCTATACCGACGGGATCACCGAGACGCGCAACGCCGAGCGGGGGTTCTACGGCGACGACCGCCTCCTCGCCAACGTCGGGCAGGCCTGCGGCCGGCCGGCCGAGGAGATCGCCCAGTCGATCGTCGACGACGTCCAGGCGTTCCGCGGCGACGCCGAGGCCTTCGACGACCTCACCCTCCTCGTCGCGGAGCGGCGGCCGCGGTGATCGGCGGGCGTCGGCTTCGGTCCTTCGGGCGCGACCAGCGCCCCGGTCGCCGACCGAGCACCGTTGGGCCTGAGATGCATCGCGCAACGCTCGCCGCCGTCGCGATCGTGATTGGGGCCACGGGCCACCTCGTGCTGGCGCCGGGCACCGGGGCCCGGGCGCCGGCAGCGCCGGGATCGCCTCCGGCTGCCTCGTTCGAGCAGCTCGACCGTTCCGCCATCAGCGACCGAGCCACGGACAGCCGGCCGGAGCCGGGCGAGCGGGCGCCCACCGCCACCGGCATCGACGACTGGGGCCTGACCATGTTCGTGGATCCCCGACCCGCGAGCGAGGCCGCTCTGGCGACGGCCACCCCGGCGCCGCCGGAGGTCGTCCGCTTCCGGCCGCGGGACGGCTGGACGGACGTCGGCCGCTCAGCCCAGCTGTCCGTCCGCTTCACGACCGCGATGGACCATGCCACGACGGAGGCGGCCTTCCACGCCACGATCGACGGAGTCGACATGGCGGGCACCGTGCGCTGGGCCGAGGGCGACACCGTGCTCGTCCTCCGGCCATCGACTGCCATGCCCTACGCCGCAGTGGTGGAGCTGCGCGTCGACCCAGGCGCCCGCTCGACGGCCGGGCTCGAGGTGGCCGCGATGACCTCGGTCACGTTCACGGTGCAGCCGCGGCCCCGGCCGACGTCATCGGGGAGCGCCGCCCCCAGCGGCTGGCAGTGGCCGCTCATCGGGCCAATCACGCAGTACTTCAGGCAGACGCTCACCGCGTACGGCATCCACCAGGGCATCGACATCGACGGCGACACCGGGGATCCCGTGCGGGCGGCGCGGTCCGGGGTCGTGGTGGTCGCGGGCTACGCCGACGAGTGCGGCGGGCTCCAGGTCCGGATCGACCACGGCGGGGGTCTCCTGACCTGGTACCGGCACCTCTCGGCCATCGAGACGACGGTGGGAGCCCCGGTGACGGCGGGAACCCTCATCGGGCGGGTCGGCGCCACCGGCTGCGCCTTTGGCTCCCACCTCCACTTCGGGGTGGGCGACGACGGCGAGTTCGTCGATCCACTGCGCTACCTGCCGCCTCGCTAGAGCGAGCCGGAGTAGCCCGAGGGCCGGTCGGATCGCCGACCGGCCCTCGTCTCGGGTAGTCGCTGGCTACGGCACGCTCACCCGGTTGCCGTAGATGTTCTGATCCAGACCGCCGGCGTTGGCGCAGGTGTCGGGGCCGAATACGCCCGGCGAGGTCTCGGTCCGGCATTGCCAGACATCGAAGCCGTCGGCCGGTCCACTCTCGCGCGGATCGGTCCCCGGGACGACGTCCCGGTTGTCGGTCCACACCACGTACGCCTCCAGGCCGCCCGCGGCAAGCCCGTTGGTGTCGGTGATGGCGACCCAGTTGTAGTCCCCCTGGAACGGGATGTTGCGGCTGCCGAACATCTCGTACTGCGGCTGATGGC
>Ga0209341_10000945_pt1 | contig 29542 bp, 21 predicted proteins | sample RifCSP13_2_FD_184020 | JGI IMG/M metagenome (GOLD analysis project Ga0209341, IMG submission 184020) | Soil microbial communities from Rifle, Colorado - Rifle CSP2_sed 13_2 (SPAdes) (version 2) | ecosystem: Environmental > Terrestrial > Deep subsurface > Rock core/Sediment | place: Rifle... | reverse complement strand
GTTGAACAAGACCAGGATCATCAGCGCCAGCCGCCGGGGCAGGCTCTCGGCCAACTGCGGCATGAGCATAAAGGCAACGACGAGGAAGAAAGCCGTCGTAATCAGGCGCAGGTCGAACCAGCCCAGCGTGGCGCGCGCCAGCAGGTAAAACGGGACCGGGAGCAAGAATGAAAGCGGCGGGTAGACATAGTGGAACACCGCCGGGTTGAAATCATAGCCCGGCACAGGCGGCGTCAATGCAACCGCCGTGCCCTCGAAAATTTCCGCATAAGGATTCCGGCCCGCGAGGATCATTTGGGCCGCCAGTTCAATCTGGACGGCGCTGTCCACCAGAGTGACATTACGGGCGACTGCCTCAGCGCCCAGCTGGAGGCGCTCCGTGATGAAAGCAAACACCAGCAGGATCATGGGAGGCACAGTCAGCAGGGTGATGAGCGTCCACCTGAGGAGATAGCCCCAGGTCTCCCGCCGGGTTTGGTGGTCGGGCGCAGGCGCCAGCGGCAAGCCGAGGAAATCCAGGGCCAGATAAATCAGCCCCCCCAGGACGTAGAATACGACGGTCGGCCCGCCGACCGCCCAGACCTGCATCCCCAGCAGCGCGGCCAGTATCAACAAGTCCGGTCTATCACGGAGCGATGACCTGTCCATTCCGCGTTACTCGTAAGCCAGACTTTCCCAGACGCTGATTTGCGTGGCGCGGCGGGCCGGGAGCCAACTCGCGACCATGGAAAGGACGACGATGATCCCCAGCCACAGCCACATCCCGTTCAGCGAGTAGTGGTAAGTAAAGGGGAATTGCATGGCCGCGCCGAGCGCATCCACGAAATACCGCGCGCCTAACATGCTGAGCGGCACGGCCTGCGCCCAACTGAGGAGGCCGAGCATCAATCCCTCACCCATGAAGATGAGCGCCACGTCAAGCGATGAGGCTCCGACAGCGCGCATCACGCCGATCTCGCGGCGGCGCTCCATCACGTTGATCGAAAGCGTGCCTGAGAGTCCGATGCCGCCCACGATGGCCACCAGAGACGTCATCATCTGCAGCAGCCCGCCGATGATGTTCCAAAGAACGCTGAACAGGCGGCGGTTCTCGATCATCCCGGCGGAAAGTGTGACGTCTATGCCCTGCGACCCAAAGTAGTTCAGCAGCGCCTTCTTGACGCGCTCCTGCGCCTCGAAGGTGTCTTCCCGGGTGCCCACCTGGGCGACCGTCGCCCGCCCGGCCTGGTGCAGGTCGGCGGCCAGCACGTCGCGCCGCATGAAGACTGTGTCCTCTAGTCCCCCTATCCCGATGTCAAAGGCCAGCCCCACAATTGTCCACGTGGTCTCTTTGCCTCCGCCGAGGTTGAACACCACCTGGTCGCCGAGGCCCAGGCCCATGTCCCGCGCCAGTTTTTGGTTGAAGACCACCGCGTGCCCATCCGCCGGATCGAGCCATCGTCCGGCCTTCAGGGAGGCATGGTACAGCTGGGTCCCGTCGGGGGGCCCGCGCACCTCCACCGTGTATTCATTCGCCAACCCGGTTAATCCGGGCCGGTGGGCTTTCGCCTGCAGATAGACCCACATCTCCACCTGGTCCACTTCGGGATTCGTCCAGAGGGCTGCCTCGGTTTTGGCGATCCGATGAAAGCGGTCGAAGGCGAAGATGACATCGTAATCCTGCGATTCCAGGACGTCGTTAATGGTGCCAAAGAAAGAGTCGCCGGTCGTCACGACCATCATGAACACCGCCCCGGCGGAGAGCAGCGTGATCTCGGTGAGCGCGACGCGCCAGAGGCGCCGGAACGTGTTGCGCAGCATGAGCGTGACCAGGCGCGGCAGGCCGTGCACCTGCCCCATGAGTTTGTCAATGCGTCCGCCGCCGTAACGCCCCTTGCCCACCCCGTAGGCGGCGATCGCCTCGCGCACCGAGATGCTCACCCCCTGCAGCACCGGCCAGAGCGCGGCCAGCAGCGGCGTGAGCAGCCCCACCCCGGCCTGATACAAAAACGACGCGGGCAGAATGCGGAATGGAGCGACCGGGACATTCAAGGCCGTGAGCCAGAACATCGCCATGTAATAACCGATGAGCATCCCCAAAGGCACGGCCACGACGAGGCTTAAGCAGCCATACACGGCCACCCCGGCCAGGTAGAGCGTGGCAATTTGCTGCCGCTCGGCGCCGATGGTCTTCATGATGCCGATCTGCGTCACCTGCTGGGCGATGACGGCGTTGATCGTGTTGATGACCAGCGTCACGCTCAGGGCCAGCGAGAGGATCGCCATGACGACGAGGATCGTCGTCAGGCCGTCAAGAAAGGTCTGGGATTGCGCCCGGTCCGGATCCTGGAACTGCGCCAGCGACAGGGTCTCGATGGCCCGCGCCGCGCCGAGCCGTTTCAGTTTGTCCTCGACCGCGTCCGCCGCGCGTTGGGCTGCCTCCCGGCTGTATTCCGGGATGGTGAAGCGCAGGTGGTTGAAGTTGCGCAGGCCGACGAGTTGCCCGGCGGTGTCGCGGCTGACGTAGAAGGAAGGCTTGTTGGTGAAGCTGAAAGGCGGGGGCGACTGCGCCGGGTCGCGCAGCGTCCCGGCCATGCGCAGGGGCACGGCGTTGTTGTTGACTTCGACGTACAGCGTCCCGCCGATGGACGGCGCGCCGTAATAGGCCTGCTGCCCGTGCTCGACGACGATCTCGTCGGGGCCGGGCCACTCGCCCGATTTCCACTCCAGCAGGTCGAATTTCTGGTGGTCGTAATCGGCCAGCGCGGTAAGCGTGGCGTCCTGCCACTCACCCTCCCGCTGGGGCTTCCAGCGGATGTTGGCGGTGATCCAGCCCTCGGCGTCGTCCACTTCGGGCAGGCGCGCGACGGCCTCGACGGCATCGTCGTCCAGCGGCACGGCGAAGGTCATGCGCACGTGCGCCGAGCGGTTGGCCTGGCGCGACAGGGCCATCTGCTGGTTGAGGAAGGTGCTGCTGGAGGTGGTCATCCCCAACGCCAGCACGCCGACGGCGATGCTCAGCACGACCAGCAAGGTGCGGCCCTTGTGGTTCCACAGATCACGCCAGACTTTGCGGAAAGCGATGCTCATGGGTGAGGGGTGACGAGTGGCAAGTGACAGGTGACACATTTCGCGTCACGCGTCACTCATACGCCAGGCTTTCCCGCACGCTGATCTGGGTGGCGCGCCGCGCGGGGAACCACGAGGCGGCGAGGGCCAGCGCCACGATAATCCCCAGCCAGATCCAGGCCCCGGTCCACGAGTAACTGTAGAAGAAAGGAAAGTTCAGCGCCTGTCCCAAAGCCTCCACAAAGTACCGCGCGCCGAGGAGGCTGAGCGGCACGGCCTGCGCCCAGCTGAGGAGGCCGAGGAGCAGCCCCTCGCCCATGAAGATGAAGGCCACGTCGCCCGAGGACGCGCCCACGGCGCGCATCACGCCGATCTCGCGGCGGCGCTCCATGACGTTGATCGAAAGTGTGCCTGAGAGTCCGATGCCGCCCACGACGGCGACGAGGAACGTCATCAGTTGCAGCAGGCCGCCGATCAGCCCCCACAGCACGCCCGCCAGGCGGCGGTTCTCGATCTGCCCGATAGAGAAGGTGACGCGGATGCCCTGCGCTTTGAAATAGTCGAGCAGGTATTGCTTGATGGCCTCCTGCGCCTCGAAGGTGTCCTGGCGCACCCCCACGATCGCGGTGGTGGCCCGCCCGGCCTGGTGCAGGTCGGCGTTCAACACGGTGCGGCGCATGAAGGCGGTGTTTTGCTGCCCGCCCACGCCGATGTCGAACACGAGCCCCACCACCTGGCCGGTCACAGCGCGCCCGGCCCCAAGTTCGAGCACTAGCGTGTCGCCCACCGCCACGCCTATCTCGCGCGCGACTTGCTGGTTGAGCACGAGCGCGTGCCCGTCGGCCTGGTCGAGCAACCGCCCGGCGATGAGCTTGGGGTTGAAAATCCGCGTGTCGTCGGGCGCGCCGCGCAGTTGAATCACGTGCTGGTCGGCCGGGGCGGTCAGGTCCGGTTTGTGCGCCTTGGCCTGCACCCACGTCCACATTTCCACGAATTCCACGTCGGGATGCGCGGCGGCGAAGGCCTGGACTTTTTCGATGCGGTAAAAGTCGCGGAAGACGAACAGCACGTCGAAGCCCCAGCCGGCCCAGATGTCTTCAAACGTCCGGTTGAACGAGGCGCCGGTCGTCACGACCATCATGAAGATCGCGCCGGCGCTGATGAGGGTGATCTGAGTCAGCGCGGCGCGCCCCGCGCGGCGGAAGGTGTTGCGCAGGGCGAGCGTCGCCATGCGCGGGAGGCCCTGCACGCGGCCCATGAGCCGGTCCAGCCGGGCTACGCCGTAGCGCCCGCGCCCCAGGCCGTAAGCCGCAATCGCCTCGCGCACCGAAATGCTCACGCCGCGCAGGATGGGCCACAGCGCGGCGGCAAACGGGACGATCAACCCCACGCCCAACTGGTAGAGGAAAACGTTGGTCAAAATTTCAAAGGACGCGACGGGCACGTTCAGCGCGACGAGCCAGAAGCGCGAAAGGTAATAGCCGCTCACCGCGCCGATGGGCACGGCCAGCGCCAGGCTCAGAAACCCGTACACCGCCACCCCGCTCAAGTAGAGCGTGACGATTTGCGGGTACAACCCCCCGACGGTCTTCATGATGCCGATCTGCGTGACCTGCTGGGCGATAACGGCGTTGATGGTGTTGATGACGAGCGTCACGCTCAGCGCGAGAGAGAAGATAGCCATCACGGTCAGCACGAGGCTGATGCCGTCGAGGAAATCCTGGGTTTGCTCGCCCTGCGGGTCAATCAAATCGCTGGAGAGGGTGTCGGAGACGGTGAGCGCGCCCAGCCGCTTGAGTTTCTTCTCCACGGCGCTCAGCGCGGCCTCCACGTTCTCACGGCTGTAGTGCGGGACGGCGAACCGCAGCTGGTTGAAATTCCGTGTGCCGAGGATGCGCTCCAGCGTGTCCCGATTGACGTAGAACGCGGCCTGATTAATGGGAGAGTAGGGCGGGACGAGCTGGAGGGGGTCGCGCAACAGGCCGGAGACGCGCAGGGGCACGGCGTTGTCGTTCACTTGCACATACAGCACCTCGCCGATGGGCGGAACTTCATAGAACGCCGCCTGGTTGATCTCGGCGGCGATTTCGTCGGCCTTCGGCCACGCGCTGGTTTTTAATTCGAGCCAGTCAAACTTCTGGCGCTCGTAGTCGGCGACGGCGAGCAGCGAGGCATCCTTCCACTCGGCGTCAGGCGTTGGCTTCCAGCGGATGGTCGCGCTGGCGGCGCCGTCCGCGTCGGCCACTTCAGGCAGGCTGGCAATGGCATCCACCACGTCGTCGCCGATGGGCGTGACGAGGGTGAGCCGCGCATGGGGCTTGTGGCTGGCCTCGCGCGCGAGGCGCATCTGGCGTTTGATGAGCGCGTCGCTGGCGGTGGTCATGCCCAGCGCCATCACGCCGACGGCGATGCTCAGCGCCACCAGCAGGGTGCGCCCCTTGTGGTTCCACAGATCGCGCCAGACTTTGCGGAAGGCGATGGACATGAGTAAGGAAGAAAGCAGAAGAAGGAAGAAGTATGAAGGCGATTATATATCCATCCTGACTGGACAGATACTGGGGAGTTTTCAGGTCCGTCTGTTCCATCCATTGACCACCTTATCTACAATATATCCCCCTTTTCCACAGGCTTATCCGCAGGCGTTAACTTAGGCAGTGATTGGTGCCGCCCCACTTTCTCCCACGCAGGTTGGGGGGGACATAAGCGTATTTTTGGCTGCTCCGCCCCTGCCTGTGGGAGGCTCACCTTAAAAGTTCCATGCTCCTATTGCTTGAAGTGGGAAAACTGATATATACTGTGGGCGCTAGTGGGGAAAAGTGGGGGAGCGTGGTGCGCCGATCCTAATTCCAGGTTCGGCGTTAGCCCGTTAAGGAATATGTAGAACAAATGTTCTTGGGCGAATTCGCGCATGCCATTGACGACAAAGGCCGTCTGACCATCCCCGCGAAGTTCCGCGAGGAGTTGGCCGGGGGCGCTGTCGTCACGCGCGGATTCGAAAAATACCTTCTGCTCTACACCACCGAGGCCTTCACCCGTCTCACCGTGCGCGCCAAGAGCCTCAGCCCCACCGATCCTGAGAACCGCGCACTGCTCCGCCTCGCCTTCTCCGGGGCCAGCGAGGCCGCGCTCGACAGGCAGGGGCGCATTCATATACCGCCCTTCCTGCGCACCTATGCCGACCTCGACGGCGAGTGCGTCATCGTCGGCGTCGGCGACTACGTCGAGATCTGGAGCCGGGCCGGGTGGGATGAGCAACTTAAGATCGTGAACGACCCTGAGGTCAATGCGAAGCGGTTTGCGACGCTGAACCTGGCGACCGGGCAAGAATCGGCCATGTCGGTTTTGATGCAGGCGATGCCTGCGGCGGCCTCGGCGGCGCCTACCGCCCCAGTGGCGGTGGCCACGCCGTCCGCGGCGGCTTCGGCCGGACTGGCGAAGCCGGTTGCGGCAGGTGAGTAGTTCGCACGTTCCAGTTCTTTACCAGGAAGTGCTGGCCGGGCTTCGGCCTCGGCCTGGCGGCAGATATATTGACGGTACACTCGGCGCGGGGGGGCACGCCGCCGGCCTGCTGGAACTTTCCAGCCCGGATGGCCGACTCCTGGGCCTGGATCGTGACCCGGCAGCCCTGGAAACAGCCCAGGTGAACCTCGCGCGTTTTGGCGAACGCGCCATGCTCGTTCGGTCTTCCTACACCCACATGGGCGAGTCGGCTCGTGAATTCGCCCCAGTGGACGGCATCCTGCTCGACCTCGGCCTCTCGTCCCTGCAGTTGGACGACCCGGTTCGTGGCTTTGCCTTCCAGGCCGATGGCCCGCTGGACATGCGCTTTGACCCAGACGCCGATCTGACGGCGGCGGAGATTGTGAACGACTGGCCGCTCGACGAACTTGCCGACATCATTTTCAGTTATGGCGAGGAGCGCTACAGCCGCCGCATCGCGCGGGCCATTGGCGCGGCGCGGCCCGTGGAGACCACGCGGCAGTTGGCAGAAATCGTCGCCAGGGCTGTCGGGAGGCAGCGCGGCCCTTCGCGGATCCACCCGGCCACCCGCACCTTTCAGGCGCTGAGGATCGCCGTCAATGGAGAACTCGAGACGGTCGAGGCGGTCCTCCCGGTCGCGTTGAGCCTGCTCAAGCCAGGCGGGCGGCTGGCTGTGATCTCCTTCCACTCACTGGAGGACCGCCTCGTCAAAAGCTTTTTTCGGCAGCAGGCGCGCGGCCCAGCGGCGGGATACGACAGCACAGGCAGTTCCACACGTCTGCTGCCGCCGCGCTTCGAGCCGACAATAAAGGAAATTACCCGCAAGCCGATCGAGGCTTCGGAAGAGGAAATTGCCCGGAATCCCCGGGCGCGCAGCGCCAAATTGCGGATCGCAGAGCGATTGTGACAGATGGCATAGACCTTGCATGACACCATGACAGGTAGAAGTGGCAAGCGGCATGAACGGGAGCGCCTGGCCCATCGGCGCCTGACACAATAACGCTTGACACCTTGCGATGAACAACGCTTACGCCGATCAAATCCTTCGCGCTTTCAGACAGGCCCCCTGGCGCAAGCAAGTCCAGACGGTGGCGGTTCTTTCTATTGCCTTGCTGATCATCGCCGTCGTGGGCGGGTTCTATCTGGCAGTCGCCTCTCGCGCCGGAACAACCGGGCGCGACCTGCAGCGCCTGGAAGCGCGCAAAGCAGCGCTGATCCAGGAAAACGACGAACTGCGGGCAGAATTAGCAGGACTGCGCTCGGTGACGCGCCTGGCCGACCGCGCACGGGAACTGGGCTTTATGCCGGCCCAGTCCGATCAGGTGGAGTACCTGTCGGTGAGCAATTATCCGCATCCGGTCGCCTCCGGGCCTCCGGCCCAGAGCGCTGCGCCCCGCGCTTCCACGGCCTCCCCAGGCGACTGGCTGGCGCAACAACTGCGCGGCCTCGCCACGGACGGGGGAGGCTGACGCCATGAATGAGACGATCTTCGTCCGCTTCCGCCTGCTCTTGATCGGCCTGGGCATTCTAACCGGGCTGGTTGTTGTTCAATTACTGCGCATTGATTTCAGCGGCGACAACCGTGAATATCTCAGCGACCTGTCGAAGACGATTTCACAGTCGCCGCGCGAGTTCGCTCCGGCGCGCGGGCGCATCTTCGACCGCCACGGCGAATTGCTGGCGACGAACGACGTGCAATACGAACTGGGCCTCTCGCCCCCGAACGTGGTCCAGCCCAAAGATGTGGCGACCACGCTCTCGGACCTCCTCGACCAGTCCGTCACCGACCTGGTTCTGGCGACCGACAGCGACAAACCCTATGTGTTGATCCAGCGCCCGGTGAGCGCCGAGTTGGGCGAAATGATCAAAGCCAAACTGGCGCAGGACGACGAACTGAACCTCAGCGGGGTTGACCTGACGCCGATCCCGCATCGCGTCTATCCGGGCGGGCAGCTGGCCTCGCAGGTGTTGGGCTTTGTCGCCTACAACCAGGACGGGCGGCAGATCGGCTACTTTGGGGTGGAGGGCTTTTACAACGACCTGCTCGCGGGCCGCTCGGTGAAGGGCATCGAGCGCTTTGTGCCGTTTGACGTTCAGCCCGACCCCTCACCCGATCAGGGCGCCGACCTGTACCTCACCCTAGACCGCAACATTCAATATCTGGTCGAGGTGATGATGGCCGAGGCGGTCAACCGTTACGGCGCGGCGGGCGGCTCGATCGTCGTCGTCAACCCGAAGAACGGCGAAGTCCTCGGCATGTCCTCGTGGCCGACGTATGACCCGAACAACTATGTCCAGGCGCCTCCGGGCGACCCCGAGAACCCGGCCGTGAGCGGCCAATACGAGCCAGGCTCAACCTTCAAAGTCCTGACGATGGCGGCCGCGCTCGACTCCGGCCTGGTGACGCCGCAAAGCCCGTTTGTGGATAACGGCTTCATTGAAGTGGGCGGGGTTTTCATCCGGAACTGGAACGGCGCGGCGCACGGGCCGGTGGATATGGTCGGTTGCCTCCAGCTCTCGCTGAACGTGTGCCTGGCCCACCTCTCCACGCAGATGGGGCCGACCACTTTTTACAATTACCTGTCCACTTTTGGGGTGGGACACTCGACCGGCGTGGATTTGGCGGCCGAGGCGGCGGGCCGCCTCAAGGTCCCCGGCGACCCCGACTGGTTCGAGTCCGACCTCGGCACGAATGCGTTTGGGCAAGGCGTCGCGGTCACGCCGCTGCAACTGGCAACGGCCGTCTCGGCGCTGGCAAACGGCGGCGCGATGATGCAGCCCCACATCCTGCTCCGCGTGCAGAACGGCGACAAATCCTTCACCACGCAACCGCAGGTGCTGGGGCGGCCGATCAAGCCCGAGACGGCGGCGACGTTGAGCGAGATGCTCGTGCAATCCCTGGAAGGGGGCGAGGGGAGCGCGGCTCTGGTGCCTGGTTATCGCCTCGCGGGGAAAACCGGCACGGCCCAGATCCCGATCCCAGGCGGGTACGACGAGAACAAAACAATCGCTTCGTTCATCGGGTGGGGACCGGTGGACGATCCGCGATTTCTGGTGGTGATCAAGCTCGATCAACCTTCGTCCAGCATCTGGGGTTCAGAAACGGCGGCTCCGCTGTTTGGGGACATGGTGAAGCGCCTGGTCGTGTTGATGGAAATCCCGCCGGATGACGTGCGACGCACACTGGCCGGGCGGTGAGAATGGCGGCCGCGGCCCCCTCATCCTGTCATCTCGTCACCGCGTCAGGTGAGCGGGTGACGGGGTGACCGAGTGACAAGGGGCTATGTTGACACTCGGTCATGTCTTAGAAGCGCTGACCGGATACCAGGCGGCGGGCGGGTCGCAGATCATCACCGATGTCGCAATTGATTCGCGGCTCGCCATCCCGGGGGCGCTGTTCGTGGCCCTGCCAGGTGAGCGCAACGACGGCCATTATTATGTGTCGGCGGCGTTTGCCAAAGGGGCTATCATCGCGCTGGTACAGCGCGACATGCCTGGGGACTTTTACACGATTGATCTCCGCGAGCCGGTCACGTACGCGCAGGCCACCAGCCTGAAATTCCCGGTGTGCCTGCGCGTGGCCGACACGCTAGGGGCCATGCAGACGCTGGCGGCTTACTGGCGCAGTCGGCTTAACCTGCGGGTGGTCGGCGTGACCGGCAGCGTCGGCAAGACGACGAGCAAGGAACTCATCGCCGCCGTGCTCAGCACGCGCTATCGCACCTTAAAAACCGAAGGCAATTACAACAACGAGATCGGGCTGCCCCTGATGCTGCTCAAGCTCTCCGAGGCCCACGAGCGCGCGGTGCTGGAGATGGGGTTTTACCAGGTCGGCGAGATCAAGTTCCTGTGCACTCTCGCCCGCCCGCACGTGGGCGTGGTGAACAATGTGTACGCGGTCCACCTGGAGCGGGCGGGGAGCATCGAGAACATCGCTCGGGGAAAAGGGGAGTTGATTGAGGCCCTCCCGGCGGCGCCTGACGGGGCGGCCATCCTCAACCACGACGACCCGTTGGTGCTCGCCATGCGCAGCCGGACGCGGGCGCGGATCTTCACCTACGGCCTCGATCCGGCGTCGGACGTGTGGGCCGACCACATCGAGTCGCGCGGCCTCGACGGGATTTATTTTCATCTACACTACCGGCACGAGACCCTGCACCTGAAAGTGCCGCTGTTGGGCCAGCACTCGGTGCACACGGCGCTGCGGGCGGCGGCGGTGGGACTGGTCGAAGGCCTGATGTGGCAGGAGATCGTCGAAGGGCTGCAATCGCTCGGGGCCACGCAACTCCGCCTGTCGGCGGTGACCGGGCCGGGCGGGAGCCTGATTCTCGACGACACCTACAACGCCTCTCCGGAATCGGTGATTGCAGCGCTCAACTTGCTCAATGAACTGGAAGGCCGCCGCGTCGCCGTGCTGGGCGACATGCTCGAGCTCGGCGCCTACGAAGAACCGGGTCACCGGCTGGTCGGGCGGCGGGCGCGCGAGGTGGTGAGCCTGCTGGTGACGGTGGGGCCGCGCGCGCGCATCATCGCCGAGGAGGCCCGTGAAGCCGGGCTGCCGGCGGAGGCCGTCGTAGAACTGAGCGACAGCGATGAAGCCATCGCTTATTTGGCGAGCCGGATCGGGCGAGGAGACGTGGTGCTGCTGAAAGGCTCGCGCGGGGTCCGCATGGACCGCATCGCCCCGGCGCTGGTGGTGAGCGCATGAGCCAGAATGCCACCTTCGCGCTTGCGCTGGGAGGCATGGCGTTCCTGTTGTCGGTGATCTGGGGGGAACCGCTCATCATCCTGCTGCGGCGCTTCAAGATCGGCAAGCAGATTCGCATTGACGGCCCGCAGACGCACATGGTCAAGCTGGGCACGCCGACGATGGGCGGGTTCATGATTATCGTCCCGGTGCTGGCGATCACCGCGTTTGTGAACGTGGTCAGCCTGGTGCGCGGCAATTTTCAGGGACGCTCGGTGCTGCTGCCGCTCGCGGTGCTCACGCTGTTCGCCGGATTGGGCGCGTGGGACGACTGGTTGGGTCTGAGCGGAGTGCGGCGCGGGGAGGGCATGCGCGGACGGCACATTTTCTTCTGGCAGAGCGTCATCGCCATCTCCGCGGCGTTCGGGTTGTATTTTGTGCTGGATATTCACAGCCTGGCGCTGCCCGCCGTGCCGTTCACGATTAACCTCGGCCTCTATTACATCCCGGTGGCATGGTTTGTGATCGTCGGCATGTCTAACGCGGTGAATATCACCGACGGGCTGGACAGCCTGGCCGGGTTGATCACGGCGACCGCCTTCATCGCCTACGGGGCGATTGCGCTGCTGCAAGGGCAAGTGTTCATCGTGCGGTTCTGCTTCACGCTCGTCGGCGCGTTATTTGCCTTTCTCTGGTACAACGCGCACCCCGCCGAATTGTTCATGGGCGGCGCCGGGTCGTATGCGCTGGGCGCGACGCTCGGCGTGGTCGCGCTGATGACCGGACAATGGATGCTGCTGCCGATCATCGCGATCATCCCGGTGAGCGTGACCCTGAGCGTCATTATTCAGGTGAGTTATTTCAAGTGGACCAAGCGGCGGACGGGCGAAGGCAAACGGGTGTTCAAGATGGCCCCGCTGCACAACCACTTTGAGCTCGTGGGGTGGAGCGAGCCCCAGATTGTCCAGCGCTTCTGGCTGGTGGGCCTGCTCGCGGCGATGATCGGGATCGCGCTGGCGCTGTTGTGAGACGTATCCCGTACGGCGTATTCTGTGCATCTTAAGCAATACGCACGACGCGATACGGAGATGTGTGTTCACATTCGGATGCCTGGCAATCAGCCAGCGTGACAGGAGGTGATGGTGGATGGACATCGGAATGCTCTGGTTTGACGACGACGCGCGGCGGACACTGAATGAGAAGGTCGCCCGCGCGGTTGAACATTACAAAACCAAATATGGCGCTACGCCGACCCTCTGCTTTGTGAACCCGAGTGTGCTGAAAGACAGAGATGCGCCTGAAATGGCTGCGGGGGTGCTGCTCCGCCCGGCCCGCACGGTCATGCTGCACCACTTCTGGATTGGGGTGGGCGAGACGGGGAATGGCAACGGGCGCGGCGCTGAAGCGCATGGGAAGAATGGGAAGCGTGGAGCGAGGAGCGTAAAGCGTTGAGTGAAGAGCGTGAGTTACCGAAACAAACGTATTGTCATCCTCGGCCTGGCCCGGCAGGGCGTGGCGCTGGCGCGGTATCTGGCGCAGGCCGGGGCGAGCGTGGTCGTGAGCGACAGCCAACCCGCCGAGAGACTTCGAGCGAACCTAGCGGCGCTGGCTGACTTACCAATTGAATATGTGCTGGGCGGTCACCCGCCCTCTCTCCTCGACGGCGCGGACCTTCTGTGCCTCTCCGGCGGAGTTTCCGCCGATTTGCCGCTAGCACAGGAGGCCCGCCGCCGAGGGGCGCCCTTGAGCAACGACTCGCAGGTCTTCCTCGAAAACTGCCCGCCGGGGGTGCAAGTGGTCGGTATCACCGGCAGCGCGGGGAAGACGACGACGACGACGCTGGTCGGGAGGATATTGGGCGTGGAGCGTGGAGCGTGGAGTGTGGAGCGTCACGAGAAGAGTGTGACGCCTCACATCCTACGCCTCACACCTCACGCAGTCTGGGTCGGCGGCAACATTGGCAACCCGTTGATTGCCGATATCAGCCGGATGCGTGCGGGTGATGTCGCGGTGATGGAACTCTCCAGTTTTCAACTGGAGATCATGACCCAAAGCCCGAACGTTAGCGCCGTGCTGAATATCACCCCAAACCACCTCGACCGGCACGGGACGATGGAGGCGTACACGGCGGCGAAGAGCCGCATCCTGCTCCACCAAGCTGCCGACGACATGGCCGTGCTGGGGCTGGATGATCCGGGGGCGCGAGGGTTGGCGCCGCTGGCGCGCGGCCGCCTGATGTATTTCAGCGGCGAGGACCTGGTGGAGCAGGGGACGTATCTGCGAGGCGAGACGCTCGTGCTGCGCTGGCAGGGGCGTGAGCAGGCGATTTGCGAGTTGAAAGATATTCGCCTGCGCGGGCGGCACAACGTGCTGAATGTGCTGGCGGCGTGCGCGGTCGGCGGGCCGGCGGGGGCAACGCCGGAAATGATGCGCGCTGCGATCGCGGAGTTCACCGGCGTCGAGCATCGGCTGGAGTTTGTGCGGGAGCGGGACGGCGTGCAGTGGTACAACGACTCGATGGCCTCCGCGCCGGAGCGGGTGATCGCCGCGCTGAAATCGTTCGACGAGCCCATCGTGCTCCTCGCGGGCGGGCGGGACAAGAAACTGCCGTGGGAGGGCTTTGCCCGCCTCGCCAAAACGCGTGTGAAGCACCTGGTGTTTTTCGGCGAAGCGGGGCCGCTCATCCAGAGAGCCGTCGAGGCGGCGGGGATGGAGAGGGCGCAGTATACGCGGTGTGAGAAACTGGTCGAGGCCGTCTCAGTCGCCGTGCGCCAGGCCAGCCGCGGCGATGTGGTCCTGCTCTCGCCGGGAGGCACGAGTTTTGACGAATTCAAGGATTTTGCCGAGCGCGGCGAGAAGTTCAAGGAATGGGTCAGGCAGTTGTAACCAACGGATGACGCGGATGAAAGAAACAAAATCAACCCTCATCCGTTCAATCCGTGTGGTCCATTGACAAAAAACCTATGGCTACCATTGAGTTGCAGCAAAACCAACCTGTGCGCAAAAAAGCCTTTGGCCTGCCGGTGGACACCCTCTTGTTGGTGGCCATCGGCGGGTTGACAGCGTTCGGGTTAATGATGGTCTATTCGTCCACCTTCGACTGGTCGTACCGGCAGTATGGCGACCCGTCCACCATTTTCCTGCGCCAGGTCAGGTGGCTGGCGCTGGGGTTGGTGCTTATGGCTTTCGCCGCGCGCATTCGCTACCACTGGTGGCGGCGGCTGGCCGTGCTGCTGATGATCGGCGCGCTGGGCGCGCTGGGCCTGGTCCTGCTGTTTGGCTCGCAGACGTTCGGCGCGCAGCGTTCATTCATCAACGGGTCGGTCCAGCCCTCGGAGCTCGCCAAATTAGTCCTCATCATTTACCTGGCCGTGTGGCTGGACTCGAAGGGCGAGAAGATCCGCGAGATGGGTTACGGCTTCATCCCCTTCGGCGTGATCGTCGGCGTGGTGGCCGGCCTCATCCTGCTGCAGCCCGATCTCTCCGCGGCGGCGACCGTGGTGCTCGTGGCGACGCTCATGTTCTTCGTCTCTGGCGCCGATTTGATGCAGATGGGCGCCGTCACGCTCATCGGGGCCTTTTCGGCCTTCGGCGTGCTGCAACTCTCGGCCACGGGGCGCCAACGCCTGGCCGACTATCTCGTGGGAGTACAGGACATCACGCAGGCCTCGTGGCACATCAAACAGGCTGCCATCGCCTTCGTCAACGGCGGGGTGTTTGGGCGCGGATTGGGCGAAAGCCATCAAAAGTTCGGGTTTCTCCCGACCCCGCACACCGACTCGATCTTCGCCATTATCGGCGAAGAACTGGGGCTAATCGGCTGCCTGTTCGTCATCGCGCTGTTCATCGTGCTGGTCTGGCGCGGGTTCAAGATCGCCGCGCACGCCAAGGATACGCTCGGCGCGCTCCTGGCGGCAGGCATCACGTGTTGGGTCGGGCTGGAGGCGCTCATCAACGTGGCCGTGATGGTCGGGGCCATGCCGTTCGCCGGGAACGCGCTGCCCTTAGTCAGCTACGGCGGCTCCAACCTGGTCGTGACTTTAATCGCGATGGGCATCCTGCTGAACATCTCGCGGCGCGACGAAAGCGAGACTATTCCGCGCAAGACGCGCCACACCGGCCTCTTGCGCGAGCAAATCATCGCGCAGGGACGGACGCGGAAGCCGGGCCCGCGCGCGGCAGCGCAAAATGCGAATTTTGATCTCAGCCGGGGGAACGGGCGGGGGCGTGTACCCCGCGTTGGCAATCGCTAAATTGTTGAGGGCTGATTTTGGATTGTGGATTGGCGCTGCTCAATCCGCAATCCGCAATCAACAATCACAAATCCTTTGGGTCGGCGGCCTCGGCGGGATAGAAAAGGAAATCGTCGAGCGAGCCGGGCTGCCGTTCAAGGCCATTCACGCGAGCGGGGTGCACGGGGTGGGATGGCGGTTGCCGCGCAACGGGTTCAATCTCGCGCGAGGCTTTTTCGAAGCGTTGGGCCTCGTGCGTCATTACCGGCCAAAGGCACTCCTGGTGACGGGCGGGTTCGTCGCCGCGCCCGTCGCGCTGGCGGCGTGGATTAACCGGGTTGCGATCCTGGTTTACGTGCCGGACATCGAGCCGGGTCTGGCGCTGCGATTCGTCAGCCGGTTGGCGAGCCGGATCGCCGTGACGGTGGATGACTCGCAGAAATATTTTGATCCGCGGAGCGCGCGGAAAGTGGTGGTGACCGGCTACCCGACCCGGCCTGAACTGGCGCGAGCCACGCGGGACGAGGCGATCCGGCATTTGGGCCTCGACCCCGGGCGGCTCACGGTGCTGATCACAGGAGGCAGTCGCGGGGCGCGGAGCATCAACCGGGCGGTGTTCGCGGCCCTGCCCGAGTGGTTGCAGGATTACCAAGTGATTCATTTGAGCGGCCAGCTCGACTGGGCGGAGACGGAGCAGGCGCGGAACGCGCTGCCCGAAGCTTTGCGCGTTTATTACCATGCCTTCCCGTATCTGCATGAGATGGGAATGGCGTTGGCCGCCGCCGACCTGGCCGTGTCGCGGGCGGGGGCCTCGGCGCTCGGCGAGTATCCACTCTTTGGCCTGCCCGCAATTCTGGCGCCGTATCCGTACGCGTGGCGGTATCAGAAGGTGAACGCTGATTATCTGGTTCAACGTGGCGCGGCGATCCGCGTGAACGACGAAGACCTGCGGGGCCGGTTAAATGCCGAAGTCCGCGCGCTGCTGGCGGACCCGGGACGCCTTGCCCGGATGGGCGCAGGGGCGCGGGCGGCGGCGCGACCCGAAGCCGCGCGTCACGTGGCCCGGGAGCTGGTCGCTTTAGCCAGCCCTGAAGCGAAGGGAACGGATGCGCGCGCATGATGAGCTTATCCGCCGTCTTCTGGCTCTTCGTCGTCTTGTTCGGAGTCATTGGCGGCTTCCGGGGCTGGGCGAAGGAAATTCTGGTCATCTTCAGCATGGTGCTGGCGCTGTTCGTCCAGTACGTGCTGGAGAAATGGGTGCCGGGGGTGCGCGACGCGATCAACGCGCAGAGCGGCGCGACGCAGGTCGGCATTCGCGCGGCGTTGATTTTGGCGCTGGCCTATTTCGGTTATCAGACGCCCGGCCTGCCCGCCGCGCTCACGGGCAAGCTGGCGAAGGATAAGCTTCAGGACTGGATGCTCGGCGCGGTGCTGGGCGCGATCAACGGCTATTTCATCGTCGGCTCGGTGTGGTATTACATGCACGTCGCCGGATATCCTTTGGAGTACGTCATTCCACCGACCGATCCGAATGTCCTGCGGTACATTGCGTATATGCCGCCGAGGCTGTTGGGCGAGCCGTACATTTTCTTTGCGATTGGCGCGGCGTTTGTGTTTGTGATTATTGTGTTCGTGTGAGACCAGGCGTGCCGCAGGTCCGCATGGCGTATTCCGTTGCGGCGCTGAACGGACTACGCGCTACGCAAGACGGGCCATGGATATGACGAAGCGCGTGTATTTCATCGGCATCGGCGGTGCGGGGTTGTCGGCTATCGCCAAAGTCCTGCTGGAGCTGGGTTGGCGCGTCGCCGGCTCGGACGAACAACTCTCGCCCCTCGCGCAGGCGCTCGCCATGCAAGGCGCGGTCGTGCACGAAGGGCACGCGGTGGAGAACATTGACCAGGCGGACGCGGAGGTGGTCATCATCTCCTCCGCTGTCCCGGCTGAGAATGTGGAAGTCGTTGCGGCTAAAGAACGCGGCCTCCCGGTGCTCAAGCGGGCCGACTTCCTGGGACAGTTGATGGAGGGCCGCGCCGGCGTGGCTGTGGCCGGCACGCACGGTAAGACGACGACGACCGGCCTGATCGCGTTCGTCTTTGACCGCGCCGGGCTGGACCCGACCTTCATCGTCGGCGGTGTGCTGGCCGACTACGGCACGAACGCGCGCGCGGGCCAGGGCCGGCCCTTCGTGATCGAGGCCGACGAATACGACCGGATGTTCCTGGGCTTGAAGCCGACGGTGGCAGTGGTGACGAATGTTGAGCATGATCATCCCGATATTTATCCGACGCTGATGGAGATGCAAGAAGCGTTCCGGGCTTTCACGCATTTATTACCGAATGACGGACTGCTGGTGGCTTGCGCGCGCGACGTGTTCGCGAAGCGCTTGGCGCAGGAGCGGCAGGACCTGGGCTGGCCGGCGGTCACTTACGGCTTCCGGCCCGACGACAACTTCCGCGCCGACCTGCCCCAGCCCAATGGGGCGGGCGGCTACGATTTTTTGGTGGTGAAGAATAACCAGACGCTCGGCCTGGCGCGCAACCGCCTGCCGGGCGAACACAATGTGCTCAACTCGCTCGCCGCGCTCGCCGTCGCCGATCATTTTGGCGTGCCGTTCAACACGGCGCGGAATGCGCTCGCGGAATATCGCGGGGTGGGACGGCGCTTTGAAGTGAAAGGCGAGGCCCGCGGGGTGACGGTGGTGGACGACTACGCCCACCATCCGACTGAGATCCGCGCGACCCTCGCGGCGGCGAAGCGGCGTTTCGCCGGCCGCCCCGTGTGGGTGGTGTTCCAGCCCCACACGTTCTCGCGCACCCGCACGCTGCTCGCCGATTTCGCGGCGAGTTTCAACGACGCCGATCACGTGATCATTGTGGATATCTTCCGCTCGCGCGAAGCGCCCGACCCTTCGGTCAGCGCCGCCGACATTGTGAAAGCGATGAAGCACCCGGATGTCCGGTACATCCCCGCCCTCGCAGACGCCGCTGACGATGTGTGCGCCCGGCTGAAATCAGGCGATGTGCTCGTCACCCTCGGCGCCGGCGACGGCGACTGGGTGGGCCTGGAAGTCTTGAAACGCCTGAAGGGAGGCTAAAGAAGGATGGCTGTGCGAACGTTCCCTCCCACGCAGTTATTGCTGGACATGGCCGAGCGCGAGGCTCTGCGCGCCGCGCTGGGGAAGGCGCTGAAAGAGAAAGAACCTCTATCTCGTTACACCTCGGCGCGCATCGGCGGCCCGGCGGAATTCCTGACCATTGCCGAGAGCGCCGACGAGCTGGCCGAGCAGGTGCGCGTCGCGTGGCAGTTCGGCATCCGGGTCACTCTCCTCGGGGGAGGGTCAAACGTGTTGGTGAGCGACGCCGGGATGCGCGGGCTGGTTGTCGTCAACCGCGCCAAAGGCGTGGAATTTCAGGAAAACGGCGACGCGGTCAGCGTGTGGGCCGAAACGGGCGCGAATCTCGGCGTGCTGGCCCGGCAGTGCATCCAGCGCGGCTACGAGGGGCTAGAGTGGGCTGTGACCGTGCCCGGCACAGTGGGGGGGGCGGTATACGGCAACGCCGGGGCGCACGGCGGCGATATGGCCGGCAATCTGACGATGGCAGAAATCTTGCATCATGACGGTACGGTGCATGAGTGGTCGAACGCCGAACTGGAGTTCGGCTATCGGACGAGCGCTCTGAAGGGCCACAAGAGTGGGCATAACCTGGTGATGCTGGGCGCGGAACTGGCGCTGGTGCGCGGCGACCCCGAAATTTTGCTCGCCCGCGCGGACGAGTTCGTGATGCACCGCAGGCGCACCCAGCCGCCCGGGGCCAGCATTGGCTCCATGTTCAAGAACCCGCCGGGTGATTATGCGGGGCGGCTCATCGAGGCGGCGGGATTGAAGGGCAAGCGCATCGGCCATGCCGAAATTTCGACCCTCCACGCCAACTTCTTCGTCAACCTTGGCGATTGCCGGGCGGCGGACGTTTTATCGCTCATCCATCTGGCGCACGAAGCGGTGCAAACGCGTTTTGGCGTGGACCTGGAATTGGAAGTGGAACTGGCGGGGGAGTGGGGCGGGCAGTGCTAAGACGTAGTCAGTCATCAGATGTCAGTAGCCAGATGGAGGTTGGCTACTGGCTACTGGCTGCTGGCTGCTGGCTACTGATATGACACGCAAAATCCGCCTCGGCCTCATCTTCGGCGGGCGCTCGGCAGAGCACGAGGTCTCGCTCATGTCGGCGCGGTCGGTGATGAAGGCGATTAGCAAAGACAAATACGACGTGACGCTCATCGGCATCACCAAGGAGGGCAAGTGGATTGCCGGGGAGGACCCGCTCAAGGCGCTGACAGCCGGGGACTTGGCCGAGATGTCCGAGGCGGCCCTGCTGGGCGAGCCGGGCAAACGCGAACTGCTTGTCCTGAGCGAGAATCCAGGCAGCCGCGCTGTGCAGCTCTCGTCCATCACCGAGCTGGACGTGGTCTTTCCGCTCTTGCACGGGCCGTATGGCGAGGATGGCACGGTGCAGGGGCTGCTCGAACTCGCCGATTTGCCCTATGTCGGTTCGGGCGTGCTGGGCTCCTCGGTGGCGATGGATAAGGCCGTGTGCAAAGAGCTTTTTCGCGCGGCAAGCATCCCGGTCGTGGACTGGATTTTGGCCCTGCGCGCGGAGGTCGAGCGTGATCCCGAGGCGGTAGCGCGCAGGGTCGAAGTGGGGTTCGCGTACCCGCTATTCACCAAGCCCGCGAACCTTGGCTCTTCGGTAGGCGTGGTGAAGGCGCACAACCACGCTGAGTTGGTCGAGGCGCTGAAGGAGTCGGCGCGTTACGACCGGCGCGTGCTGATCGAGCGCGGCCTCAACGCCCGCGAGATTGAGGTGAGTGTGCTGGGCAACGACGCGCCCGAAGCCTCGGTCGTCGGCGAGATTGTTCCCAGCCGTGAGTTTTACGACTACGAGGCGAAGTACATTGACGAAAATTCGGCGTTGATTATCCCGGCTGACATTCCCGTGGAGACGGCAGAACTGGCGCGGAAGTACGCGGTGCAGGCGTTCAAGGCCATTGATGCGGCCGGCCTCGCCCGCGTGGATTATCTGCTCGACCGGGACACGGGTGAGCTTTACCTGAGCGAGATTAACACGATCCCCGGCTTCACGCAGATCAGCATGTATCCCAAACTATGGGAGGCCTCGGGGGTCAGCTATAGCGAGTTGATTGACCGGCTTGTGGAATTGGCGCTGGAACGGCAGGCGGAGAAGGACAGGACGGTGAAGAAGAGGTGACGGGTGACGAGTCATTCGAGGCCGCCATACGTCACTCGTCACGCGCTACACGAGCGAATGTGCAGGAGCCAACAGGATGACGGGCCCGACGACTAAACCCACGCGCGCTGAGATCGTGCGCCGGCGCCGGACGCACGAAAGCAAGCGGCGCTTCCATTCCGCTGGGCAGGCGGCTACGATCGTGCGCCCGTTGGTCAGCCGCCCGCGCCGCGTGACTGGAAGGCCGAGCGAGTTGGGCCGGAACCGCCGCCGTTTTGAAATTGCGCTTCCGCACGGGGCGACGCTCCACGCGCCCACCCTGCCGCGCTTCCACGTCAGTTGGCGACTGGCGAGTTTCTCGCTCGTCCTGCTGCTGGGGGGCATGTTGGCGCGCCTGCTCACCGACCCGCGCATCTACGTGGACGGCATCAACCTGGGCGGCGCGTCGCTGGTGCCGGGCGAAGAAATCTACGCCGAGTCCGGCATGGCGCGCCAGCACATCTTCTGGGTTGATCCGGTTGGGGCGCAGAAAAAGATCGAGGCCGTCCCTGGCATCGCCTCGGCGAGCGTCTCGGTGGCCTGGCCGAACCTTGTGACCGTGGTCGTGACCGAACGGGTTCCGGTGGTGATGTGGATCGAGGGCGACCAGCAGTGGTGGGTGGATGCGCAAGGCCTCAAGTTCACAGCGCGCGGCGACCTGCCGGGTCTGCTGCCGATTACCGTGGACGACGCGCCTGCCGGGGCGGTCCCGAACTCGGACAAACCAGCGCCGGTGGAGGCGATTCAAGGCGCGCTGCAGCTCAAGCAGCTGCGCTCGAACATTGAGCTCCTGCACTATGACTCGTTGCGCGGCCTGAGTTATCAGGATGGCCGCAACTGGCGCGGATACTTCGGCGTGGGCACGAACATGGATCAAAAACTGGTGGTGTACGAAACCCTGGTGGAGGACCTGCTGGCGCGCGGGATTCACCCGATGATGATCAGCGTGGAAAACCCATTGGCGGCTTACTACCGGAAGTGATACGGATGGACGGAGGCTGGCGCTGAAGACGGCGCAGTGAGCAGTAATGCATAGGTAACGTTTATGGCTACTGAAAACCCGCTCTTCGTTGGCTTGGATGTGGGCACGACGAAAATCTGCACCCTCATCTCGGATATTGACGAGACGGGCCGGCAGCGGATTCTCGGCGTGGGCGTCGAGCCGGCGCGCGGGATGCGCAAGGGGATGGTCGTTGACGTCGAGCAGGCAAGCCAGGCTATCGCCGCCTCGCTCGACAAGGCTCAGCACAGCGCGGGCTACGAAATCGGCGCGGCCTTTGTGAGCCTGGCCGGGCCGCACATCGCCTCGGTGAACAGCCGGGGCGTGGTCGGCGTGGGGGGCAGCAGCCACGGCATTGACCAGGACGACATTGACCGGGCGCTGGACGCCGCTCAGGCCGTGGCGATCCCGCACGGGCGCGAGATTCTGCACGTCATCCCCCGCTCCTTCATGGTGGACGGTCAGGATGGCATCCGCCAGCCGCTGGGGATGCATGGATTCCGGCTGGAGGTGGAGGCCCACATCATCACGGCGGCGACGGCCTCGGTGCAGAACCTGACGAAATGCGTAGAAGCGGCGGGCGTGCAGGTGGAAGCTTACGTGCTCAACCCACTGGCCTCGGCCGAGGTGGTGCTCACCGACACTGAAAAGGAAATGGGCGTGGTGGTATGCGACATCGGCGGCGGCACGACCGACCTCGCGATCTACATTGACGGCAACGTGTGGCACACGCTGTCGCTCAGCGTGGGCGGCAACCACCTGACCTCGGACATCGCGCACGGCCTGCGTCTACCCGCCGACGTGGCCGAGAAGGTGAAGATTGAGCACGGGCATGCTTCGGCGGCGGAGGTCGCCTCGACGGAGGGTTTCACCGTCCAGCCGTTCGGCGAGGATCGCCCCATTCCGGTCAGCCGCGCAGACCTGGCGACGATTATTGAGGCGCGGGTGGAGGAAATCTTCACGCTGGCTTTGCAGGAGATCAAGCGCACGGGCTACGATGGCCTGCTCCCGGCAGGCATCGTGCTCACGGGCGGGTCCAGCCAACTGCCGGGCATCCGCAAGGTCGCCAGCGAGGTTCTGCACCTGCCCTCGCGCGTGGGCGCGCCGCAGAACTTGCACGGGTTGGCGGATAGGCTGGTCGGCCCGGCGTATGCGACGAGTGTGGGCCTGCTCGTGTGGGCGCAGCGGGAGAGCCTGGTCGTGCTGCGCCCGAAGAAAAAGAAAGGCGGACCGAGGATTATCTCGATGGATTTGAACAAAGGGCTGGATATTTTGAAGAGGTTGTTGCCGTAGAACGTACTCCATGTGGCGTAACTTGTTCACGCCGTACGGAATACGCAATCCGCAGATCAGAGCGGCTCGGGAGCGCCGCTCCATCACAGGACCGAAGGAGGCCTAGAATGCAACCCGTACCACAAATCCCAGAATCGTTTGCACGGATCAAGGTCGTCGGCGTCGGCGGAGGCGGCAGCAACGCCGTCAACCGCATGATCGCGGAGGGCATGACCGGCGTCGAGTTCGTCGCCGTCAACACCGACTCGCAGGCCCTGCTGCTGTCGGATGCCCCGCGCCGCGTGCGCATCGGCGACAAGCTGACGCGCGGCCTCGGAGCGGGCGGCGATCCCGAAAAGGGCCAGAAAGCCGCCGAGGAGTCGCAGGAGGAACTGTACGAAGTCATCCGGGGCACCGACATGGTTTTCATTGCGGCCGGCATGGGCGGCGGCACTGGCACGGGCGCGGCCCCCATCGTCGCGCAGATCGCCCGCGAACTCGGCGGACTGACGATCGGCGTGGTCACCAAGCCCTTCACGTTTGAAGGGCCGAAACGCGCGCACTCCGCCGAGGCGGGCATCAACAAACTCAAGGAGCAGGTGGATACGCTCATCGTGATCCCGAATGACCGCCTGCTGCAGATTGTGGACAAGCGCGCCTCGCTGCAAGAGTCCTTCCGCCTCGCGGACGACGTGCTGCGCCAGGGCATTCAAGGCATCTCCGAGCTGATTACCGTGCCCGGCCTGATCAACCTCGACTTCGCGGACGTGCGCACGATCATGTCGGAGGGCGGGGCGGCGCTCATGGCTGTGGGCAAGGCCTCGGGCGAGGACCGCGCCCGCCTTGCCGCCGAGCAGGCCATCTCCTCGCAGTTGCTGGATGTCACCATTGACGGCGCGCGCGGCATCCTGTTCAACGTCACCGGCGGCCCGAATATGACGCTGTTTGAGGTTAACCAGGCGGCGGCGATCATCAAGGAAACCGCGCATCCGGAGGTCAACCTGATCTTCGGCGCAGTGATTGACCCGAACCTCGGCGACGAGATCCGCGTGACGGTGATTGCGACCGGCTTTGAGCGGGCGGGTATGCCGCGCCGCACGCTTGAGCGCCCCAAGTCCGCGGCGGCCGCGCGCGCGGCTGCCCCCGGCCAGCCGCAACCTGCTTCAGCGGATGTGGCCGCCGACAAAACGGCGCGCCCCTCGGAGTTGTCGGAGTTCCAGCCGCGCTCGTTCAACACCGACGATCTGGACATCCCCGCTTTCCTGCGGCGCCGGTAGGGGCGCGGCGTGGGGGCGTGGCGTGGGGGCGCGGTCACCGCGCCCTTACATTCGGTCCTGTGAGAGGCCAGGATAATTTGCCTCTCGGCTCCCCAAAAACCCGCTCCGGTGTGCGTACGCGGTTTCGCCATCGGAGCGGGTTTTCCGACGGTTTCGCACAGCCCGCACTCACTTAAAGGTTCCAATTTTTTAAGCCATTATTGTCAGCTTGCCTATTGCATCTCCCATTAAAGTTTGCTAGAATGTAGCCCTTTCCCCAAGATGTTGGGTTTTGGCCGGGTGACATCCAAGATATGGCGTAAAACGCCCGTTCGGGGGAGGTGGTGGGCATATGCGCTGTCCTTATTGCGGTGCGACAGACTCTCAGGTCATTGATACCAATCACGACTCACGCGGCGGCGTGCGGCGCCGCCGGAAATGCCTCGCGTGCCAGCAGCGCTTCAGCACCTACGAGCGAGCCGTCCTTGCCACGCCGCTGATCGTCAAGCAGGATGGGACGCGGGAGGAGTTCGACCGCGAAAAGCTGATTCGCGGCATCCGCATTGCCTGCGCCAAGCGCCCCGTCTCCGCCGCCGATATCGAGCGGCTGGTCGGCGAGATCGAGGCCACCCTGCAGACGATGGGCAAAAACGAGGTCTCCAGCCGGGTGGTGGGGGATATGGTCATGGCCGGGTTGAAGGAACTCGACCACATCGCTTACATTCGCTACGCCATCGTGTATCTGCGGATGGACGACCTGGCAGCCGTCCGCGACGAAATCAATCGCTTGCTTGAAAGCTAGTTGTTTCACCCCCGCTTCAGAGCCGGTCGTGGGAGGTTGGCTGTGAGGCGAGGGTGTTTTGTTTGGCGGCCGTCTACGGTTCTCTAATTCAGCGGAGGATGGAGGCAGATATGCTGGAGAAGGCGCAATCGAAAGCAGGTAAACAGACGCACGGGAATGGCTCACAGCCCAATGGCGCCGAGGAGCAGCAGGGGGCGCCATCCCGCGAGATCAGGCTGACCGAAAACGCTCGCACGGTGCTGGAGAAACGGTATCTGCGCCGCGGCCCGGACGGCAAGCCCGCGGAAACCATCGCGCAGATGTTTTGGCGCGTGGCGCGCCACGTCGCGCTGGCCGAGCGGGAGTGGGGCGGCTCAGAGAGGGATATCGAGGACTCATTCTATGATTTATTAACCTCCCTCCGCTTTTTCCCGAACTCCCCCACGTTCACTGGCGCCGGGACGCCGCTCGGGCAACTGGCAGCCTGTTTCGTGCTCAAGATCGAAGACGATATGGGCCGCTCGGGGGCGGGCATCTTCCAGACGCTGCGCGACGCGGCATTGATTCAACAAACGGGCGGCGGCAACGGGTTTGGCTTCTCGCGCCTGCGCCCCAAGAAGGCGCTCGTCAAATCCTCGGCGGGCGAGGCCACGGGGCCGGTCGGCTTTCTGCGCGTGTACGACAGGGCGTTTGGGGAGATCGCGCAGGGGGGGTCGAGGCGCGGCGCCAATATGGCCGTCCTCCGTTGCGATCATCCTGACATCGAAGAATTCATCACCTGCAAGGTGGACGAAAACGCCATCACGAATTTCAACATCTCGGTCGGCGTCACGGATGCGTTCATGCGTGCGGTGGAGAACGACGCTGAATGGGAGCTGCGTTTTCCCGATGTCCACGCGCCGGAGTATCACGGCTTTCACGGCACCCTCGAACAGGCCGAGCAGGCCGGCATCCCCATCAAGGTCTACAAGACCGTGCGCGCCCGCGAACTGTTCGACAAGATCGTGCGGCAGGCGCACCACAACGGCGAGCCGGGCGTGCTCTTCCTCGACGCGGCGAACCGCGATAACCCCGTGCCGCATCTGTACGAACTGGAGGCGACCAACCCATGCTTTATTGGCTCAACGCGAATCGCGACTGATTTGGGCTTGCTCACGCTTGAGGAGTTGGCCGAGAGCCGTGCGGCTATATTGGTTGCCACCGATGGACGCGCTCCTGCGGGTGGGCGTGGCCTCCCCACGAGAGCGGGACGTGGTGTCGCGTTCCGCCTATCTACTCCGGCGTGGAAGACGCGCGTGAATGCGCCCGTCATGCGCTTGACGACAAAGCATGGCTACTCGGTCACGGCCACGCCCGACCATAAATTCCTCACGGTTAGCCGGGGGTATGTGGAATTGAAAGACCTGCAGCTTGGCGACAAATTGCTATTGCAGTCTGGCGAGGGAACTTGGAGTAAAGATTATCGTCTGCCCAACGTGGAGATCGTGCAAGAAGCGCTGAGTATTATGGGACGAGGCGGTGACCGCGCCTCAGGCGCATTGGTAACGCGGCAGGATTTCGCAACGCAATATGCTCAGGTTCCGACTGAATGGTCACATGATTTAGGACTGGTGTTGGGATGGTTGGTTGGCGATGGCTGGCTGAGTCCTGAGAGCGGCTCGCCGGTTGGCATGGTCTTCGGCGCGGAAAGAGACGAGGCCTACACTGCCGTACACGACGCCATGCGCGAGTGGCTTGGCGAAGGCCATACGCACGAACGCAACTCAGTTCTCCAACTCACCTATGGCCGCCTCCCCTATGAGTTTTTCCGCACGCTGGGGGCGCCGCAAGCTCGGGCTCATGATAAGCGCGTTCCCACGTCAATTTGGTCCGCGCCGCGCGAAGCAGTGATCGGCTTTTTGCAAGGTTTGTTCACCGCGGATGGCACAGTCAATGTCTCTTTGCATAAGAAATCATGCAGTGTCCGGCTGGCTAGTTCGTCGCGTAGGTTGTTGGAGGATGTTCAGCTTTTGTTGTTGAATCTCGGCATAGTGAGCCGGATTCATCAGCGCCGCCCGGCTGGCTATCGCCAACTGCCAGATGGCAAAGGCGGGCACAAGGCCTACTTCACGCACGCCGACCACGAGTTGCTTATTGATAAGGCCAACCGTGACCGGTTCGCCGAGGTTGTCGGTTTCGTGAGCGCCGAGAAGCAGGCTAAAGTAGAAGCATTCATTTCGACAAAGAGACGCATCTCTAACGCCGAAACTTTTGAGACAACCGTCGCCAGCATTGAAACGGCTGGCGCTGCCGATGTGTACGACGTCACTGAGCCGCAAAGCCATAGTGTTATTGCCAATGGCATCGTCGCACACCAATGCGGAGAGCAATTCTTAGGTCCGTTTGAGAATTGCTGTCTCGGCTCGATCAACCTTGCCCAACACTTTGGCCCGGATGGGACGGTAGACTGGGAGAAACTCCGCGAGAGCACGGCGCTTTCTACGCGCTTCCTCGACGACGTAGTCACGGCCAATGCCTATGTTCCCGCTGTGCCGCAATTGCGCGAGGCAGCCTACCGCGCGCGGCGCATCGGCCTGGGCATCATGGGCCTGGGCGATCTCATGTATCACGCGGGCATCCGCTACGGCTCGGAGGCCGCGCAGGAGTTCGCCGCGCAAGTGATGGAGTACGTCCGCTATCACTGCATGCGGACGAGCATCGAGCTGGCAAAAGAGCGCGGCCCGTTCCTGGCCATCGAGGGCAGCCTGTACGATCCCAAGCATCTCCGGTGGTCGCCGCCTACACCGCTCACGCCCTACACGCGCGATTTTGGCCGCCCGGCGCTCAACTGGGACGAGATCGTGGCCGGGATCAAGCAGCGCGGCCTCCGCAACGCCTGCCAGACGACGGTCGCTCCGACCGGGACGATTGCGACGGTGGCCGGGTGCGAGTCCTACGGGTGCGAACCTGTCTTCGCACTGGCCTATATCCGCCATGTGAACGACAAGGGGCGCGACTTGAGACTCACCTACACGAGTCCGTTGTTCGAGAAGGCGCTGATCGCAGCGGGGATCGACGAGGCCACGCGGGCCAGGATCGTCGAGCAGATGCTGCTCAAAGGCTCGTGCCAGGACATCCCTGAAGCTCCCGAACACACTCGGCACACCTTCGTCGTCTCGCAGGACATCACCGCCGAAGAGCATGTGTACATGCAGGCGGCGATCCAACGCTTTGTTGACAACTCCATCTCGAAAACTGCGAATTTTCCCGAAACGGCTACCGAAGATGACGTGGCGCAGGCTTATATGCTGGCCTGGAAACTGGGCTGCAAGGGCCTCACGGTGTACGTGACTGGCTCACGGGAGAAAGTTGTGCTGGAGACGCACGCCACGGCCAAGTCTAAACAGAAGCCCGAAGCGGAGGAGGCGTCGAAGGCCGAGACGATGCCCCTGTTCCACGAGTCCAAGAAGCCCCGGCCCACGCGCCTCAACGGCAGCACTTTCCAGGTGAGCACGCCATTGGGCAAGTCGTTCGTCACCGTCAACGAAAACGGCGGCCAACAGCCCTTTGAAGTGTTCATCACCACCGCCAAAGCCGGGAGCGAAACCGCCGGCGTCTCAGAGGCGATTGGACGCCTGGTCTCGTACATCCTGCGGTTGACCTCGCCGATTGCGCCGCGCGAGCGGCTGGCCGAAGTGATTCGCCAGCTCGCCGGGATCGGCGGCGGCCGCTCGATTGGCTTCGGTCCGAACCGCGTGGCCTCGCTGCCCGACGGCGTGGCGCGCGCCCTCGCAGAGTACCTGAGCGGGACGCCCGCGCCGCCAGACACCCACGGCCCGAATATGCCGCAACCGGCCGTGCAGGAGCCCTTGCCTATCCCCGGCCCGGCCACGATGAAAATCGGGGACCTTTGTCCGGAATGTGGCGAGGCGGCGCTGGTGAACGAAGAAGGCTGTAAAAAGTGTTACGCATGCGGGTATAGCCAGTGCTAACCCAAATCTAATTTTTCTGGCCGCTCATCGCCCTGATGGGGGAAGGGCGGGGGATGGGGAATAGAGGGCGGATGCGTTACAATGCGAGCCGGGATGAAATATTCTCGGCTCGCCGTTCTTTGGAGGCTGGGCCTGACCGGGTTGGCGCTGTGGCTCGTCGGCCTCGCGGCGGTGGACGGCTACGGTCAGCGCGATCAGGCGCGACCGGCGGATGTCATCGTGGTTTTGGGCGCTAAAGTCTATCCCGGCGGGCGGCCCGGCCCAGCACTGACGCGCCGGACCCGCCATGCGGTGGCGCTGTTTCAGCGGGGATTGGCAGCCCGCATCATTTGCAGCGGCGGGTTGGGCGAGAATCCGCCCACCGAAGCCGCGGCGGCCTGCGGGTTGGCGGAAAAGCTCGGGGCGCCTGCGGCCGCGCTTCACCTTGAAGAACGGGCGCGCAGCACCGAGGAGAACGCCCTCTATACGGCCGGGATGATGCGGGAGCGGGCCTGGCGGACCGCCATCATTGTCAGCGATGGTTTCCATCT
>Ga0209341_10000943_pt1 | contig 29579 bp, 27 predicted proteins | sample RifCSP13_2_FD_184020 | JGI IMG/M metagenome (GOLD analysis project Ga0209341, IMG submission 184020) | Soil microbial communities from Rifle, Colorado - Rifle CSP2_sed 13_2 (SPAdes) (version 2) | ecosystem: Environmental > Terrestrial > Deep subsurface > Rock core/Sediment | place: Rifle... | reverse complement strand
AGAATCGTTCCATTTTGTGCCTTTAATGTAATCCCAGAATGGTACAGAGATAGAATTCAAAAGAAATATTCTATCACTGTAGAAGAATGGGAAGAACGAGAAGGCGTTAAGCTAGAAGACGGTCTTTACAGAGGCCTAATGAGACGTGGAGCAGGAGATGAGCTTGCTGCAGGTTGTGCTAAGAGCCAGATGTTCCATGAAGCATCTCAAGCATTAATGTAAAATATGTAATGTGGATTAAATCATTTTAATTTAATACCTTTAACTTTCTACAATTCTTTAGATTTCATTGAAAATACTTGTAATCTCACCAACACAATCAGGTATAGGAGGAATAGCCCAAAATGTACAGGGTTTAACAAAATTTTTGAAAAAAAAGGGACATCTTGTAGATATAATTTCTTCCGAAAATACCTTTACAATACCAATTAAAGGATTGAAAAATCCTAGTTTCATGATTTCGTCTTTTTTTAAAACAAAACTAAAAAAGAATTATGATATAGTTCATGCTCAAAATATTCCATCTGCACTAGCTATGAAGAATGTATCTGGTAAGAAAGTCTTATCACTATGGGGAATGTTTACTGAACAAATTAAATTTCTACATGGAAATTCTATCGGAAAATTTTCTAGCAAATTTGAAAAAAATGCATTAAGCTGGGCTGATGCAATTACTGTACCATCAAAAGAAATCTATGAACATTATTCTAAAAAGAGCTCAAAAATTCATTATATACCAAATGCAATTGATTTAGATTCATTACCTTTGAAAGAAGAAAAAAAATATCCTCAACAAATTATTTTTGCTGGAAGGCTCTCTAAAGAAAAGGGAATTTTAGACTTAATCACATTTGCTGAAAAACTTCCAAAAGAGATAGACCTTTTAATTTTAGGAAGTGGCCCTGAGGAGGAAAAAATAAAAAAAATCTCTAAAAACAGAAAAAACGTTCATTATTTAGGATATCAACCTAAAGAAATAACAATTCCGTTAATTAGAGGTTCAGACATACTAATTCAACCATCATTAATTGAAGGTGGATTAAATACAACACTTCTGGAGGCTATGGCATGTAAAACTCCAATAATAGCTACTTCATTAGATGTTTACAAAAATGAAATTAGACATTTGGACACTGCCTATTGTGTTACTCCAAGTTCTCCAGATGACATATTGGCTGCAACAAAAGAATTACTTTCTAATAAACAAAAAAGTAAAGAAATATCTGAAAATGCTTATAAAATAGTTCAAAACCATTCATGGAATAAAATTGGTGAAGAATTCTTGCAATTATACAATCAATTGCTTGCCGAATAATAAATTTCATTTTTTTGTTTTTAACACAATAGCTTCTCGTAAAAAAATCTTACTTTTTTTAATTTTTACTGGATTATAAAAGAAATCAAAAATGATATCACAATTTAATATTTTTTTAATTCTTTTTGAATTTAAATAAGAAATAACAGTTTTGTCAGTTTTACCAACAATTTTTTCTATATCAGGATTTGGATTTACAATAATAATATAAGACTTTTTAATTGATTTTCGAAAAGTATCAAGTTGACTTTTTGGAATATGATTAATGCTATGAATAAATATAAAGATCCCAGATAGATTTTTTGATATTTTTACAAATTCTCCAAGATTCATTTGCAGTAATTTCCCCCCAAATTTACAATATGTTTTTGATGCAATTCCTTGAAATGATGATCTTGGTTCAATTCCAACTACCTTTAAATTTTTAAAATCTGTGATAATTCTATAGTCTGCACCAAGTCCAGTTCCTATGATGAAAATTTCTCTGTGTCTGGATGTAGTAAGACAATAAGATAAAAATAATTTAGCTGTATTGGTATCAATTAAGTAATCTTTTCTATTATTAAACTTCTTTAACTTCTCATAATAACTCATTTTCTAATATCATTCCAAATTATTATTAGAATAATCATTTACAAATCTTTTGTATTTCTTTAGCAACATATTGCACTTCATTATCGCTTATTCCAGCGTGCAATGGAATAGTGAATGTTTCTTTGTCTAGCCGTTCCGATATAGGACAAAGACCAATCCTTTTTCCAAATAACTTTTCATATACTTTATGCCTATAAATTGAAATAAACATAAGACTCGTTTCAATTCCCTGTTTAGCTAATTTATCGAGGAATATTTCCAAATTACCTTTTCGCAATCTAAGAATATAGGCGTAATATGCACTCTTAATATTCGATGATATTATTGGAATTTGTAAGCTTTCAACTGATCTAAATTCGGAGTCGTAAATCTTTGCAACCTCTCTACGTCTATGAATCATTTTTGGTAGAATTTTCAATTGTTCAAGTGCTATTGCTGCCTGAATTTCATTCATTCGATAATTATACCCAATTTCGAAAAAATCATCCTGACCTAATTTTTTCCTTCCAACATTTCTTAATAGTAATAATTTTTCATAAATTGATTCATCATCTGTTACAATTATTCCTCCATCGCTACTAGCCATGATTTTGTCAGGGTAAAATGAAAACACTCCCATCTTTCCAAAAGTGCCGGCTTTTTTCAAATTATATGTTGAACCGTGAGCATGTGCGCAGTCTTCAATTAAAGACAGATTATGCTGATTAGCTATTTCTAATATCTCATTCATTGGACAGATATTACCCCCTAGATGTACTGGAATAATCGCTTTTGTTTTTTTTGTAATAAGTTTTTTGAGTTTAGTGGGATCAATTTGATAAGTTTTTTCATCAACATCACAAAAAATGGGTTTTGCATTGCAATAAATTGCTGCATTTGCTGTGGAAATGAATGTTTTTGAGGGAACTATAACCTCATCTCCATTTCCAACACCTGTACTTAACAACGATAAATGCAAACCAGCAGTAGCTGAGGACACTGTTACAGAATGTTTTGAGCCCAAATATTTTGAAAATTTTGATTCTAATAATTCAACTTCTTTTCCTAAGGTTAATCTTCCTCCTTTCAAAATTTTTCCAACTTTGGTTTGAATCCTTTCTATTGATTCCTGTGGAAAAAACGGTTTTCTTAGTTGAATTTTCATAAACATTTCAATAATTTTGATAACATACAGTTAATTAACTATACTTAAAATTCAAACCATGTATTCATTTCTAAAAGGAAAAAACATCTTAATTACTGGAGGAACCGGTTCAATTGGCCAAGCCATTGCAATAAAATCATTAAATGATAAAGCAAAAAAAATCTGCATTTTTAGCAATGATGAAAACGGACTATATGAAATGGAACTTAAATTTGGTTCGAATAAAAACATGGAATTTTTTATCGGAGATATTCGAGACAAAGATATTATCGAAGAAATTGTCAAAGGTGTTGATATTATTTTTCATGCAGCTGCTCTGAAACATGTAGATAGATGTGAATTACACCCTTTTGAAGCAATTACAACTAATATTCTTGGCACAAAAAACATAACAAAAGCCTCTCTTCAAAATAAAGTCAAAAGGGTTATTCTGATTAGTACTGATAAAGCAGTAAACCCAATTGGAGTAATGGGAGCAACAAAACTTTTAGGAGAAAAATTACTTTCGGCAGAAGCATTTCATAAAAAATCTAATACCATATTTGCTTCAGTGAGGTTTGGGAATGTATTTCAAACAAGAGGTTCCATTTTACCACGTATTGAAAATCAAATCAAACAAGGAGGTCCAATCACTCTTACAGATAAACGGATGATGAGATTTTTTATGACTAAAGATGAGGCGGTAAATTTGATTATATCAGCAACCAAACTAGCTAAAGGTGGAGAAACATTTGTTCTTAAAATGCCTTTAGTTAGATTATCAGATTTATTTGAAGAAATGAAGAATATCTTGGCACCAAAATATGGTTACAAGACTTCACAAATTAAAATTAAAATTACTGGAATTCGACCAGGTGAAAAATTAATCGAATATTTGTTATCAGATTTTGAAATGGAAAATGTATTGGAAACTGATGATTTTTTCATAATTCCTCCATTAAATGAGAAATTGGTAAAGAAAAATTATCCTAATACAAGAAAACCCAAAAACATTAAAACATATTTTTCAGATCTAGAACCAATTTCAAAAAAAGAAATTCATTCTATTTTAAACAAAATCTATAACTTTAAAAAATTCTAGTAAATTTTTTATTTAATAATGCAATGAATTCTTGAAATTTTTAAAACTAAAACTATTCATTAAGGTATTTCAACATCTAAATTATAATTTATTTTAAAAATTTTTACATGATATTTATGATAACCTTCATTATTAGAATCAAATATTTTTTCTAAATCAGGATATTTTTTTTCATTGTAAAAAATATCTTGAAAAATTGGAAAATGATTATCATATTCATCATCAACAACAAGATAATCCACATCATTTTGATTTGCATATTCTAGTAACGGCTTGAATGAAGAAAAGGTATAACCAGGAGTGATCAATGAAATATCTCTGTTAGTGTTTAAGAATATAGAATTTTGTGAAATATCAATTAAATTTCGTGAAATTGGACCATAGGCATCACCCATAAAAACTCCTTTAAAGTTGTTTGATACATACTTACCAAATATTTCTTTTTCATGAAGTAATTCATAATCCGAATCATTGCTTTCTCTTAAGAAACTATAAGATATCAAAATTAATCCTAGAATAAATAATAACAAAAAAATATTTTTCAAGTTAATATTTTCTGTAATTTTCTGAATCCCAATTGAAGATAAAATACCAAAAAATGGAATTATAAAAAATAAATTTCTAAAAACGGCAGATAAGAGATATTGTGGCATAGCTACTACAAATGAAATTATGATTGCACTAAACAAAATTTTGTTTTTATAATCAAAATTTTTTAATGCAATTATTATTCCAAAAGGAACAAAAATAGCTAGATAGGGAATGCTAATCCTTATCAAATGTAGTAATTCTTTAAAAATCGCAACTTTAACTAAATCGCTTTGGCTAGGATTTTCTAGTACTTCACTTTTTGATGAAAATAGAAATTCTATATTTTCTTTTTGTGAACCAAAGAGCGTCTCAGATGGATCATATAGATGAGAAAGTATATTCCCCGATGAAGACCTTTCCTCTATGAGCGAAATACGATTTACAAAAGGAATATCTCCTGAATTAAAAGAGTTGATGATATACGGAACTGAGAATATCAAAAATATGCCTATTCCAATTCCTAAAATTTGTATTAATTTTATTTTTGGTCTTATTTTAATTGAACAAGCAAATAATAATACAAAAAGTAAAACTATTCCGTTTACACGTGTATCAAATGCTAATCCAGCAAAAGCAAAAGCAATGGGAAGGTATCTATCATTTTTTTGAATTATGAAATAAACTGACAATAATCCTATTGGTATGAAAATTGTTTCGGTTAATCCTAAAATTGAATTTTGAATCAGATCTGGATGAAATGCAAAAAAAGCTGCAGATAAAATTGCATATTTTTTTTCTACAAATTGTTTTGAAACTAAATATACAATTGGTATAGTGAAGACCGACACTAGTATTGAAATTATCCGCATTATTGTCAAATAGCCAACAATATCCTCAAATTTGAAAAAGCTAAAAAACAATCCAAGGAAAATTGGCCAAGTTAAATAATCTACATTAAAATTACTAAAATCCCCTCTTGAATAAGATAACCCCCAAATCATATATGCATAAGTATCAGGAGCTTCTGAGGGTAGTTGCCACGGAGTAAAAAATATTCTAATTAATAAAGCAATTATTCCAATACTACATAGGGGCAGAATTGCCTTGTACTGGATTTTTTCAAGCACTGATTCTATTTTTAGTAACATAGAGTTTGTCCCATTACTATATCATTAAAATGTTCCATTGGAAAAAACTAATATTATTTTTGAACATTTTTACCAAAAATCTTCAATTTACTCATATACATAAGATAAACTGTTTCAGCACTATTACCTAAAATATAAGATACAGCTATACCGTTTACCCCGAATAACCCTACAAGAATAAAAATTGCTGGGATTTGTACTCCCATAAATATTCCAGAACTAATAAGAACTATTCTGTTTTTTTCAATTGATAAAAAATGAGATATGATCATTAAATTAATAGATGCAGGAATAATACTAAATCCTATTATCTGAACAACTTGCACCACTTCATCGAATTTTTGAAACAGAAGTGGTATTACAAAAGGCGCTATTAGCACTACCAAGACTGCAAGAATTGTAGACAACAAAACTGTAACTTTCTTAAGTTTAGTATTGGAATAACCACTTGCTTCACGTGGTAAAACATATTGGTAAACTATTGATGGTAATATTCCAACTAAACTAATTACTTGTATTCCCAACTGATAATTCCCTAACAAACTGAACCCTAACAAAGGAGCAATAATTAATTTATCAAGTTGCCCATTTAAAGTCCTAGATAAATCTAGAGCATAACTATTAATTAAAAATTTAAAACGGGATCTAATTAATGAAAAATCAATTTTCGTTTCTTTAAATCCTCTATAGATCATAATAAAATAAGGAAAAAATGATAAACCAAAACCTAATACTATTCCTTGTGGTCCAATTAAATAATAGAATAATAATGCAAATACAATTACTAAAATTCTTTGAGTAATCAAATATTTCGAATAATCTGAATAGAGTTTTGCTCCTAATAACTCACTAATTGCTAATGTAAAAATTACATAGCCAATGACATAAACACTTGTACCAACATTGTATACAATGAAATAGAGTAAAATTGATGTTATTGCAGCAGAACCTAGTACAAGCGAATAAATCGTGGCTTGCAGTTTTACTTCTTTTGCCCTATAAACTATCAAAGTACTTCCTGATCCCAAAGCTGAAATTGTTCCAGCTATGCTGGCAATAGAAATCAAATATGTAACTTCCCCATATTCTTCAGTTGCAAGAATCTGAGCCATAAAAAGCCAAAAAATTCCAGAAATTGCAGTTGTTAAAATATTGGCAAATCCTATTAAAGTTAAATCTCTGAGACTACTAATTTTTTGCCTAATTTTATCCCAACTTAAAGTCATATTGATGTCCTAATTTTTTTAATTAATACTTTAATGATGACGATGCATCTAAACTCACTGATGAATCATAAGAGTATATCTTCATGAAACTCTTTTCAAAATTTTACTCATACTAAATAATACTACCGACATTAATAACAACATTACCCCTATAAACAACGATCCAAAAGAAACCAAAGTTGACGGTACTGAAAAATATCTTGTATCATTGAAAATTGAAAGTACTATTATTGCATATATTATTCCTATCCCAATAAGTATTATGCCTGGTATTCCTAAATATGTCAGAGGATGTTTGATAGCTAATAATTCAATTAGAGAACTAGTGACCTCTATTGAATGTGATATAGGATTTTTTGTAGATGTTTTATTTTCTAAATTATACAAGACACTTACTTTCGTTTCAGCAATTTTTAATTTCTTATTTGATGCGTCTATAAGAATTTCTCCATCAACACTAAATCCTTTCGTTTTAAAGTCAATTACTTCAATAGCTTTTTTTGAATAAGCCCTAAATCCACTTTGGGTATCTCTGAATGGTAATTCTGATGCAAGATTTGTTATTTTATCAAGAATCTTATTGCCAACCTTCCTATATGCTGGCATTTCTGAATCATTATCAAATCTATATCCTATAACAATATCATAATTTCTCTCAATTATTGGTGATAAAAGTTTGGGAATTTCTTCAGGCTTGAATTGACCATCTCCATCGATAGTTACAATTACATCTGCACCTCTTTTTTTTGCATATTCAAAAAGTGACCTTATTGCTTGCCCTTTTCCAAAATTCTTATCGTGTTTTATAACATAAGCCCCTACTCTCTTTGCTATATCAGAGGTATTATCTGTAGAACCATCATCACACACAGCCACCTCATCAACATACATTAACGCTTTTTTAATAACTTCACCTATTGCTTTTTCTTCATTAAATGCAGGAATACAAGCTAATTTCAACATATTAAATCTAAAATTATTATGAAATGTTTAATCCTTCCTGTCAAGTTACGATACCTTTGATACATCGAAATTTATATCATAAAACAACAAAAATCCATTCAGTTTTTATATTATACGTAAACGCTATTACAATTCTTTACGTAGAATTGAGGCAATAATTTTGCTTGAATTTCCTATCCCATATGGACTTTTTTGTATTTTTATTTCTGGATTTTTTGAAATTTTTTTAATAGCATCTTTGATTTGATTTTTTGATAAATCTACTAAGGTAGCAAAACCACTTTTTACTGATTCCGGCCTATCGGTAGTTTTTCTTATTACTAGAACTTTTTTTCTTATTAAAGGAGATGTGGCTTCTTCTTGAATACCACCTGAATCAGAGATGATGAAGTCACATTTTTTCATTAATTTTAAAATATCAAAATATCCAGCAGAATCAATAATTTTTATATTATTTGCATTAGCTAATTTAGAATGAAGATTAAATTCACGAATTCTTTTTTGAGTTCTGGGATGAATCGGAAAAATAATATTATGTGATGATTCGATTAATGCAGAAATAACATTTCTAAGAACGAGTGGGTTATCAACATTTTCAGCTCTATGCATTGTAAATAAAATAAAATCTTCAAAATCAATCGATAAATTAGATTTTTTATCTACGAGTCTAGAATACTGTGATATTGAATCCATAACGGTATTTCCTGTAACAAAAATTTTTCCATGAACATTTTCTTTTACAAGATTCTTTCTTGAATCATTTGTAGGTGTAAAAAGTAATTCAGAAATATGATCTATTGTCACACGATTATGTTCCTCAGGCATTCTCCAATCATAACTTCTTAATCCTGCTTCTACATGATTTATTGGAATATTCAATTTTAGGGAACAAATAGCACCCGCCATAGCGGTGTTGGTGTCTCCTTGAACCATAACAGTATCAGGTTTTGTTTTTGATAAAATTGGTACAAGTTTGGAAATTATTTGTGATATTTGAACTGCAGGCTCTCCTTTTTGTATTTTTAATGAATAATCAGGTACAGGTAATTCTAATTCTTGGAAAAACCTTAAACCAAGCTCAAAGTCATAATGCTGTCCCGTAAAAATAATAATTCGCTCAGATTTTCTAAGTTCTTTGATTAAGGGTGCTACTTTTATTATCTCTGGGCGTGTTCCTATAATTATTGATGTTCTCATAACTTTATCATAATGATAGTTACCATTAATTCAACTTACATTTAGGATAATCAAAATCTAGCTGATTTTTCAATATTTTCTTCATTTTCTTTAAACCATCTTAAAATTATTGGCAAAGCTTCCTCCACTCCTATCTTTGGTTCATATCCAATGAGTTCTTTTGCCTTTTCAACAGATGCACATCTTCGAATTATTCTATCCCAATCTCTCCTTTCTTTAAATACAATTCCCACTTTATTCCCAGTTAGATTATTTATCATATTTGCTAAATCAATAATTTTTGTTTCATTATTCGATGCTAAATTGATTGCCTCACCTATTATTTTGGGATTAATCCCCATTCGTAACAATCCATCTACAATATCATCTACATAAGTAAAATCTCGAGTTTCTTCACCGGTTCCTGTAATAGGTAATTTTCTATTATGCAAGGCCCAATATATGAAATTTGGGATTACATTTCTATAAGCTCCAGGAATTTCTCCAGGACCAATTACATTAAAAAATCTAGCAATAACAATTGGAAGTTTATAATAATCTACATAAAAATTACAATAAACTTCTCCTAACAACTTTGTAATTTGATAAGGTGTATCAAGGTGAATGGAAATAAAATCTTCTTTGAGTGGTAATGGAGCTTCACTACCATATACAGAACATCCTGATGAAGCAAAAACTAATCTTTCTGGTTGAAGCATTCTACAGTATTCTAAAATTTTTAAAGTACCACGACCATTCACCTCTAAATCAGTTTCTGGATGATCTACAGAATTTTGATTAGCAAAATGAGCTGCTAAATGGAAAACATAATGTGGTTTTTTTGAAAAAGCATGTTTAAGAATTTCTTCATCTAAGATGCTTCCTTCAATAAATATGACTCTATCATCTTTAGGAATATTCCATTTTTCTGAAGCTGATAAATCATCTAAAATAATTACTTGCTTTACTTTTTCTTTTAATAATCCCTTAGTAAGGTTTGTGCCGATTAATCCTGCACCACCAGTTATCAAAACTGTTTTGTCAATATATTCTGGAAAAGGCATATCGATCAGTTTTATAATGTATCTTTTAAACTAATCTGTGTTTTTTCTTATATTTTATTATCTCAGAAAATTCTTCAAGTGTTTTTTCTACAACTCTTGTCCAAGTAAAATTTTTTTCAACAAATTCTCTACCCCTATTGCCAATGTCTTCTAATGACTCTTTTTTTAACACTCCAATTATATTTTTATCAAAATCCTCCAACTCGGAGTAAATCAAAATATTTGAATCTCTTGGAAAATCATGGAGTAATCCTTCCAATGGAGTGGCAATCACAGGTTTTCCACAAGATAATAAATCAAAAATTTTCACAGGTGATAACCTATTTGTAATTTCATTAATCTTAAAAGGATTGATAAATAATTTTGCTAAACTACAATACTTTGGAACTTCCAAATATGACACAAAACCTGTAAAAATAACAATATCTTCTAATTTTTTTGTTTTTACTATTTCTTTAAAGAAATTGAGATCAGGCCCTCCTCCAATAATAAGCAATTTAAAATCAGGTATTTCTTGAAGTATATCATTAATTTTTTCTATAATTACATCTAAACCAGAAAATGAATAAACAGTTCCTAAATAAAGTACGACCTTGTCATTATCTTTAATCTTTAATTTTCTTTGCAGCTCTTTGTCAGGAGCTAATGGCTTCATTATTCTAGAATCTACCCCCTGTGGAATGACTTTAACATTTTTAGCACCCATTTCCTCTGTCCATTTTTTCATAAATGGGGTTTGACAAAGAACTAAATCAAATTCAGGATAAATTGATTTTTCAATTTTGTAAGCAAAATCTCTTAGGAATTTTTCTCTTACCAATTCATGTATTACATCCAAAGTTCGATGCACTACCGGAACATTCAATTCTTTACACGCCTTGATCGTAGCTTTACCATTAGTTACTACGCCAAATAAAAAAACAATATCTATGTCATTCTTTTTTAAATTTTTTTTGATAAACCCATATGAAGACAAATAGGCAACTATTCGATGTAATCCTTTTATCGGAACAATTGGAGTACGCAATAAAGTGACTTTGGCATCTTTATAAACTCGATTATAATTGTTGATGTTTTGGAATAAGGATTTATCCAGAGAAATTTTTTTGGGATCAGGGACGTCAATTGCAAAAACTCTGTGGCCAGAAAGAGAGAAAAGTTCAGAGAGATGATGTATTTCATAAGTTACCTTTTTTAACCAATCAACTTCGTGTATTATCAAAATATTCATATGATTAATTCAAATTTTCATCTAGATTTAGGCTTTACTTCAAACAATATAAAAAATTTTTAAGAATTTAACTAAACTAAATCATTATATGACTAGCTTTTCAATTTATATCCTTGATTTCATGAATTTGTTTCATGAAGCCTTTACGAATTTTAATTGGCCGACATTATGGATTTAATTCAATACATTATACAAGTATGGTATTAGAAAATATTCTACCTATACTAAAAACTAAATTTAATGTAAAAATAATCTGGTTTTTCTATTTACCTGAAAAAATTGATGATGAAATAATAAATGATCCCAATGTAGAAGTTTTGGATATACATGATTTTAACAACGGTGTTGAAGTTATTAAAAAATCAAACCCTGATTTAGTTATTGAAAATGAATTTCCATCATTAATTGATATTGCTTTGAATACCTCAGCCAAATATTTTAAAATTCCAGTAATTATTAAAATTCTCGCAATTGATAATGCAAAGATAGGTATTAGACAATTACTTACTGCTTTTATGCCAACTTTCTTTCATAGTAAAATGCCTTTTGAGGAAAGTGGAAAAAAACAGTTTATGCGACGAGGAAGATTTTTCTTATATAAATACAAATTTTTACTAAAAACGTTGAAGGCATTACATCTGGATTTTTTCACAATCTTAAAATATTTTTTTATTACTTTAAAATGGCATATTTCTTATCGCTCTCCATACTTAGACTCACGATTTGCTGGAGATTTACATTACTTAGAAAGTGAAAAATTCTTTGATACTATGATCAGAAAAGGTTATCCAAAGGAAAGTATCGTTGTAACTGGTAGTCCTATTTATGATGATATATTTAAAAAATATAAAAATATGAAATCTTCCCAGAATACCAAAACAAAAACCAGAATTTTATTTGCTCCTATTCAATATTACGAAGGTGGATTATGGACTAAAAAAGAACGAGATGATACCATTAAATCAATTATCAAACAATTGTCTAAACATAAAGATGAATACTCCCTTGTGGTAAAATTACATCCTTCTTCTCAGATATATTCAGACTATGAAAAAATTATCCACGAAGTGGATCCATCTGTTCCTATTTACCAAAAAGGCGTACTAGCAGATTTTCTTGACAATTCAGATTTAGTAATATCATTTTCTCCAATAAGCGGTTCTCTTATCTTTCCTTTAATAGCCCATAAACCTCTAGTTCTTTGCAATTTCTTTAATTTCAAATATGAAAATCCCATAGAAAAAGATGTGGCCTGGGAATGCACTGATTCAGCAAATCTTATTAAAACTATTAGTACTGCTCTCTCTATTGATAATAGAAAAATCATTGATAATTATCTGAATAAAAGTATGTACAAAGCTGATGGCTGCTCATCAGAAAGATTATGTAATGCTATCGAAAGTTTAGTCAAAAAATTTAACCCATAGAAAATATCAAATCAAAATTGTATTAAAAACTAGAAGATGAAAGACAAAATTCTCTATCTAATTGAAGGAATTCTAGATGTTGGTATAGCTAAATCGTTATTAGAAAAACATAATGGTGAATTTTATGCTCTAATAGATACCAATGAACATGTGAAAAAATTTTTTCTAGAACAAAAAATTGTTCAATTTCAAAAAGTTTGGTTCTATAGAGATTATGTTCTTAATCTAAACAAGACGCCAGATATAAATTATCTAGCGGAATTTGAAAAAAAATATTCAATAAACTTATGGCAAATTGCTTATTCTGATAGAAGTTTTTATGAACACAATTATTATCATAAATTTTCTTCAACAGAAATTTTAGCAATACTTGAAATTGAATGTAAGCTTTTTGAAGAGATACTTGATGAAGTGAAACCAAATTTTGCAATAATAAAAAGTCCTGATTATCATCAAAGTCAACTATTATTAGAAATTTGTCACGCAAAAAAAATCAGAGTATTGACTTTAAATCATACCAGATTCGGATATAGATGTAATATCTCAAACCAAACTGATAGATTAGACTATATTGATGAAATTCTAGATAATTATACTACTACAAAACCAAAAACTTTTGAAGAATTACAAGATTTGATGAAAGGATATACTAATCAAAATATATTCATGAAAAAAGAATTTCGTGCTTCTGACAAAAAAAAATTCAGGGCTTCTCTATATTATTTATGGAAAATTTGTAATAACAATTATCGAAGATATTACGTAAATTTTGGAAGAACAAGGTTAAAAATAATTCAACATGAAACATCTTTATTTTTTAAAAAAATATTTAGACAATCATTTATCAATAAAAATTTGAAAAGAAGTATTGACATAACTTCAAAATTTGTGTATTTTCCACTTCATTTTCAACCTGAACGTTCAACGTTAATTGATGCTCCTTTTTACACAAATCAATTAGAAGTAATTTTAAAAGTTTCAAAGTCTTTACCAGTTGATTACAAATTATATGTTAAAGAACATCCAGTACAAGTATTAAATTCTTGGAGACCTTTATCGTTTTACAAATCTATTTTAGAAATGCCTAATGTAGAATTACTTCATTCTTCAATATCTAATGATGAAATTTTGAAACATTGCTCATTAGTTATCGTAATAACAGGAACATTGGGATTAGAGGCGGCATTTCATAACAAGCCATCAATTGTTTTTTCAGAGACTATTTTTTCAGGACTTCCTTCCGTGCATGTTCTGAAAAGTTTAACAGAATTACCAGATGCTATTAGAAAATCTTTAAATAAAAAAATAGATCTTCTTGATCTTACTAAATATACTAATTGCATACTTGATAATTCTTTTGAATATGATGTGGCAAAATTTGAAGCTTCATTACATAATAGATTCTTTTTTGGCGGTTTTTTGTTCGATGTGGATTTATCAGTTAAAGATGTAGCTGATGCAATAGATGAAAACAAAACCACGTTTGATAACATTGCATCTGAATATATTAATGCAATAAAGAGATACAAAGAACATAAAGGATATTAAAATATAATAATCATTGAAAGATTTCCAAATATATAGGTGTATTTTTCTTCCATAATTTTTATTCCACGCAATCTATTTAGGATTCATTATTTTATATTTAATCATGCATCTTTCAAAATCATTTGAATTATTTGAAAAATCTAAAAAAATTATCCCATCGATAACTCAAACTTTCAGTAGAGGACCTTACACTTTTGTGGAAGGTGTATTTCCTATTTATGCCGAAAAAGCTCAAGGAAGTCATTTTTTTGACGTTGACGGAAATGAATACATAGATTATCTCAGTGGGTTAGGTCCTGTAGTTTTAGGCTACTCTTATCCAGAAGTTAATAACGCAATTTTAAACCAATTAAAAAAAGGAATAATATTTTCACTCCCTCATAAATTAGAGATTGAATTATCTGAATTATTATGCGAAATTATCCCTTCTGCTGAAATGGTGAAATTTTCAAAAACTGGTTCTGGCGCTGCAACAGGAGCAGTAAGAGGAGCACGCGCTATTACCAAAAGAAATAAAATTGCATATTGTGGTTCTGGAGGGGTTTGGCATGATTGGTATGCATCAATAATTAGCAGAAACCAAGGTGTCCCTGCTTTTAATCAGGAATTAATACTGCCTTTTGATTACAACGATATAGACTCTTTGGAATTTATTTTTGAAAATAATAAAGATGAAATCGCCTGTGTATTCATGGAACCTACCATCTTTGAAAGACCAGCTAACTCATTTTTACAAAAAGTAAAAAAAATTGCAAAAGAAAATAATTCAGTTTTAATATTTGATGAAATTGTGACTGGATTTAGATTTGCTAATGGTGGTGCACAAGAACTTTTTGGAGTTGAACCAGACATCACTGTTTTGGGAAAAGGATTAGCAAATGGGATGCCATTATCAGCACTTGTAGGGAAATCTGAGTACATGAAAATATTTGATGATGTTTTCTTTTCAACTACATATGCTAGTGAAACATTATCTCTTGCTGCATCCAAGGCAACTGTAATGGAATTTAAGGAAAAACCTGTAGTGAAAAAAATTTGGGAGAATGGCGCTCATTTAATGGAGCAATTAAATAAAATTTCAATTGAAAATTCACTTAACATATCTTTTCAAGGATATCCAGTAAGAATTAAGTTAACTTGTACTGATTCTAACGGAAAGGATTCTATTTTAATGAGAAGTCTTGTGATTCAAGAAATGGTAAAAAGGGGAATATTTATGCATCCTGGAGTTGAATATATCTCATTTTCGCATGAAAAAGAAGATCTAGAAAAAACCATACATGCATTTTCAGATTCTGTTGCTATTTTTAAGAAAGCCAAAGATGTTGACGATTTTAAAGAACTTTTAGAGGGTAAACCTATCAAACCAGTTTATACTGTAATAAAAGAATCAATCAAACGAAATTAATTCCTGAATTTTTTTATGATGAGATTATTATATAATTTCTAATTTTTAAAACGGCATAAATTCATCAAGTAACTCATTTACTACTTTATCTAATTTTTCTTTTGGTAAACGAGGGGCAGTTTCTGAATTAAACTGATCTTTTGAAATTTTTTGATTTTTTTTCTCCTTTGAAATCTTATACATATCTTTTAGATCATAACAATATTCTAATTCGTCATTAGTTATGAGGTGCTCATGAAATTTTTCTCTCTCTCTTGATTTTGATATATTTATTGAAGGTAATTTCTTAATCTGATATTTTTTACTATAAACATCAAGCATACTTTTGGCAAGATCTAAAATTTTTATGGATGGCATTTTAAGTATGAAAATTTCTTCATCCTGAGCTATGTGTGTTACCTTTAAAATTAATCCTGCAGCTTCGGCAATTGACATGATAAATCTTGTCATTTGTGAATCAGTAACGGTAAGTGGAATTCCTCTTCTTATTTGATCTAAGAAAATTTGGAAAACCGAACCTCTTGAACCAATTACATTACCAAATCGTACTATGGAAAATGTAGATTTTCCAAGTCCACGGTAAGAGCTTGCATTTAATGTTAAACGTTCTGCAAGTAATTTACTAGCTCCTAATGTACTGGTAGGACTTGCAGCCTTATCAGTACTAATGAAAATAAATTTTGATACATTCTCCATAAGTACAGCTTCTAAAATATTACTTGTACCTACAACATTAGTTTTTACTGCGTCAAACGGATTTTGTTCACATATATCAATATGTTTCATTGCAGCAGCATGAAAAACAATATCTACATTTCGTATTGCCAGACTTAATCTTTCTTTATCTCTCACATCTCCCATGAGGTAGGATAATATTGGATTATCACCAAGTTTTCTCCTAACTTCAAAGATTGAATTTTCATCATTCGTAAAAATTCGTATTGCACTTGGTTTGTATGGGATGAGTTGTTTTACTAGACCTAAGCCGATGGAACCAGTTCCTCCGGTAATTAGGATCTTTTTACCCTTAAACCCATTTATTAGATCTTTTTGTATTAGAACCATTTTATTTCAACTATATACTATTACTAAAAAACATAATATTAAAAACCATTTTTAATCAATTTTTTCTCTTTTCCCATACTTACTACTGACCTCAATTACTTCTAAAATTTTCAAATTATGTAAATCTTCCACAAAATTATATGGAGGAGTAATCTCTTTTTTAATAGATCTAATAAAATTATCTATCTCTTCAATATACATTCCCTCACCATGGATGTAATTCTTTTCAACTTTTCCATCATCAATAATTTGTTCCTTCCATCCATCTTCTTTTGTGTAGTATCTAACAATTTTTTCTGACCAATCAGCAAAAACTACTCCATTGTCGCCAAGAACCTTTAATTGCCTATATGGAAATCTAGATATCACATCTACTGTCATGCTTGCTTGGGTTCCATTTTCAAATTCAAGTAAAATATTGTAAATATCATCAATGTCTGCTTCCAATTTTGATACTTTTGTTTTATTAGCCATAACACTCAAAATTTTGCCAAATATTGGTTGTAGCCATCCAATTTCAAAAGGTACCATTTCTCTACATGCTCCTGTTTCTCTTTTCGAAACATAAAATTTCCTGTAGTCTTCCCAAGGATGCCAATCAGGTAGATACTGTCCAGAGTGATAAAGAACTGCAAGTGGTTTTCCTATTTTTTGAGATTTTAATATTGCATTAACCTGTTTAACAATTGGGTGATATCTCATTGTACATGAAGGCAATGCAACAAGATTTGTATTTTTTAATCTTAGTATAACATCTTGCATTTCATTTTGGACTACACTTGCTTCAGTGAAAAAATGAATGTTATTTTCAATTGCAATCTTTGCATATTTCATATGAAGATCTGGTGGAGTAGATATTACCATTGCATTGGGTTTTTGTTTAAGAGCGTTTTCTATATTAGCAAACGTTGTAATTCGATATTTTTCACTTGCTTCAACACACCGTTCTTCTTTAGGATCAAATCCTATGATGTCATTTTGGTTAAGATATTTTAGATTCCTTATTCTTCTTTTTCCCATAGACCCTAAACCTACAACTAAAAACTTCATTTAAAGAATAATCACCGTTTAACCCACCTTTGTCTCTTACTCTCAAAATTCTCCTGATACTTACTATTTATTGATTCATTTATTTTGACCCATTGTGGGTTTTTATCTAAAATAGTGATAATATCTTTTAATGAAAAATCTCCATGTAAATTTTCATAAATTTTTGTTGCTAACTCCAAGTCTTCTTTATAATCAACAGTTAACCGTAACTCAGGACGAATTAGTGTTCTATCTTCTGGTTCAAGTATTTCAACCTTTAATAATCCACTTTCTATAATGAATTTGCCCCATCCTGTCTCAGTGTTTTTTGTACCTTTTTTATCGATCAAAAGTTTTAGTTTTACAGTTTTGATTCCATAGGGTGAAGTTCCAAAGGGAACATTTTTCCAGATTATAAAATCAGAATTTGATTTAGTGAGCGTTGAACAAGTAATTTGAATAAAAAAAGGATCACAAAAAATATCGTCACCTTCAACAACTACAAATTCTTCAACTTGATATTTTTTTGCTGCTAAATATAATCTGTTTAGAATATCTATGCTATCTCCTCTGAATACCTCAATTTGAGATTTTAATAATATATCAGTTAATTCATCATCAGACTTTTCAGTAGTGGTACAAACAACAATTTTTCCTATATTTTGTGTAGTTTTTATCCTATCGATTAATAATCTGATCAATGTTCTTTCTTTGATTTTTAATAATGCTTTTTTTGGTAATCTTGATGATGCAGTACGAACAGTAACAAATACAGTACAATTCATGGGTTGAGTTTTATTGAATACATAATTAGTTTTTTGGAAGAAAAGGGTTTTAAAGATGATATTATCCTAATAAAATTCAAAAAAGAATTATGACCAAATGGAAGATACCCCTTTACAAAATTTTATCTGATAAAGATGATGAAATAGCAGTAGCTAAAGTGATTAAAAGAGGAACTGATTGGGCTCTCGGTCAAGAAATTGAACAATTTGAAAGAGCCCTATCAAAATACGTAGGTTGTGATTATTGTGCTGCCTTTAACTCTGGAACCTCCGCTCTTCATGCTGGGCTTAAGGCATTAGATATTTCTCCAAATAATGAGGTAATTGTTCCTTCATTTACCTTTATTGCTACTGTAAATTCTGTTTTATTTATCAATGGCATTCCAAAATTTGTCGATATTGAAGAAGAAACTCTTGGTTTGGATCCAATTAAAGTTGAATCTTCCATCAATAAAAAAACCCAAGCAATAATACCAATTCATTATGGGGGCTCTATGTGCAAAATTGATGAATTAAAAAAAATTGCTCAAAGAAGGAAAATTAAGTTAATTGAAGATGCTGCTGAATCTCTAGGTGCGTATAAAAATAAAAAAATGGCTGGAACTTTTGGAGATATATCTATTTTTAGCTTTGCTGGTAATAAAGTTCTCACAACTGGAGAAGGAGGATGTATTCTTACAAACTCAAAGAAATTATTTGAACGGTTAAAATTAATTAGATCCCATGGTCGTCTAGAAAATCAAAACTACTTTAACTCATCACTTAAACCAAATTATGTTTCATTAGGTTATAATTGGCGTATGTCTAGTATTACAGCTGCTCTTGGCCTATCACAATTAGGAAAAATCGAAAAACTGATTCAGTATAGACGGAAACACGCTAAATTTCTATCATCCTACTTGAAAAAATTTTCTCAAATAATTACACCTAATGAACAAAGAGGCAGCCGTCATGTTTACCAACTTTATTCCATCAGAATGCAAAATAAGAAAATTCGAGATCAATTAACAAAATTTCTTACAAAAAAACGGATAATGTCGAAAGTGTTTTTTTATCCTGTACATCAAACAAAGTTTTATCAAAGTCTTGGGTATAATGTTAAAAATAATCTGGAAAAAACTAACATTATCTCAGATCAAATCCTTACACTCCCTATGTATCCTGGTTTGGGAAAGGAAGATTTGGTATACATTTGCGAATCTTTAGCAGAGTTTATGGAAAATCAATAAACTATTGTTTAAAATTTTGTGGACTCATATTAAAAACACTAAAAATTTTCGTAATTTTAAATTAGTTATGATGACCTAAGTCATTTACATTAATTTAGTTATTAAAAACAAATAGTAATCTAAAAATCTTAAATACTTTTAAAAGTCTTGGGATTTATGAAAACTAATTTTTTAAAGTGTAAAAATTGTGGTTCTATCAAGAATACAAGATGGGGTGGAACGAAAGTAATTTGTGATGATTGTGGTAAACTAATAGAAATAGAATATACGGAAGAAAAACAAACAATAAAAGTAAAAAAAGATATCACACAAGATGAATTTGAGAATCTTATCATAAGAAAAGGTGCATCAGGTTCGTTTATGATATTCAGATCAGATAAAAAAGAAGAGGAATTAGGACTAGATCAATTATGAATTGGCCATCTCCACAGTGCAGCAGGGTGAAATGAGGAGCAATTATGATAATAATAAAATTGTCTAATCAAATTTATATGAAAAATGAAAAATGAAGAATTTCCAATTAACAAAAATATTTATAGAAATATCCTAAACTCAAAAAATAAATTAGGTTTTGAGAAAAAATCATGGGATGATTATCTTAATTTTTTATCCCAATCATTTGGAAAAATTCAAACGGAAAATACTTTAGAAAAAAAAATTGAAAAAGTTTTTTATGAAAAATCGTTTGAAAAAATAGTACAAAATTTCGCATTTAACCTAGAATATATTTGGAAAGAAGATTCAGCTAAAGCGCTATTTGAACCTAGAAAATTGGCTAATAACGAGAAAAAAAGTGCTATAGTTATTGGAATAGGACCTTCACTAGCAAAAAATAAACATTTGGAATTATTAGCTGATAGCCATTACGATGGTTCCATTGTTTGTTGTGATGGTGCACTTATTCCTTCATTAAAAAGAGGAGTAACACCAGATAAATTTCCAAATTTTTATGTTGTATCTATTGATCCTCATGGAATAATTAGAAAATGTTATGATGACCCTATAGTCAGAAAATATGGAAATAAAATTAAAGGAATTTTTTCTACAGTGATAGAACCCTCAACTGTAGAACTTGCTAGAAATGCAGGCATAAAGATTCATTGGTTACATACTTTGTTTGATTATAATGAAGGAAAAAAGTCTTTTAACCAAATTTCTTCATTGATGGTTAAAATAAAAAATCATTTTAATGGTTTGCCTGCTATCCAGACGGGAGGTAATATTGGAACATCATCTTGGTTTGTAAGTTGGCGTATTCTTCACTGTTCTATTATTGCCCTTATAGGAATTAATCATGGATGGGAGGAGGATGATTCATGGGATTTAATTATGTCGCATGGTGAAAACCCAACCCACATTGATATTGACAAAAATAATCCAGAATTTAAAAAACTATTTCCTACAATCTATAATCCTGATTTTAAATGTAATTGTATTTTAGATCCTATATTTCTTTATTATAGTAATGCCTTTAAAGAATTCATAAAAATGTCTCCAAACTGGTTAACAACAATTAATGCAACTGAGGGAGGTTCTATCTTTGGAGAAAAAATAAAAAGTATGTATTTTAAAGACTTTTTAAAATTATATAAATAGCTAAGCAAATCGTCGATTTAGTTCCAGCTTCTCTTTAAATAATCAGAGTCTCAACAATGATTAATTTGAAAACCCTGTTAGTTGTACCAGAAATACGACTTGATGATAACCCTGCTCACTTTTCATTCTGGGCTGGAATCCTCGCAGCAATTATAGAAAAAAAAAATGGGCAAGTAGGAATTCTTGATTTAAATGCACTTAGAATGAATTATGATGGAAAAAATGTTCCAGGAGAGATAATAAAAAATGAAATTTTATCAGAAAAATGGGATTTAATTGGAATAGGTGGATTAACAACAACCTATGCAAGAATAAAGGAATTAATCAGATTTATTAGAAAACTATGCCCAGAAACTTTAATCATCTCAGGCGGAGGTTGGAGTACCTACAACCCAGATGAAATCCTAGCTCTAGTACCTGAACTAGATATGATTGTAATAGGCGAGGGTGAGGAAACCTTTTCTGAACTATACGATGAAATAGACAAGAAAACATTCGATTTTGATAAAGTCAAAGGTTTATGTCTAAACAAAAATGGAATAATAAAATTTACAGAACCACGAGCATTAATTTCTGATCTTAATACTATTCCATATCCAGCTTATCATCTATTAGAAATGGAAATCTACTTTTCTAATTCTTCACTACCCCTTTCTGTAGAAGCATACAACGCAAAAAGGAGAGCTTCAGTTGTTTGGGAAAGGGGGTGTCCACGTGGTTGTACATTTTGTTCCCACAATGGAATGTCAAGAATTGACTTGCAGAATATCTATGGTAGTGGTGATCGAATTAAAGGTGAAAAACTAGTTCGAATATCAGATGAAAAAAATACAACTTTTCAACTTCCAGCTCGATGGCCTTCTCCAAAATATGCTATAGAAAATATTAAGCTTCTCAAAGAACAATTTAATGTTGATTTTATTTCTATTTTAGACGAAAACATGACTAGTAATATTAAATGGACTAAAGAATTTTGCGAGTTATACATCGAGGAAGGATTACATGAAAGTATTAGATGGGGAACTCTTGGAGATGCTCCAAGTGTTGCAGTGAAACCTACCATTGTTCAACTAATGAAAGACGCCGGTTGTAGCTATATTTCTTTTGGTTTTGAATCTGCATCAGATAAAGTATTGAATCAAGATATTAAAAAAGGACAACTTCAAGTCCATGAACAAGCTACAATTGATGCAGTAAAGAAAGCAAAACTAACTCCTCTAGCCACTTTTATGATCGGAAATCCGCATGAAGATATTAATGATTTAATGGAAACAGTAACATTTTGGATACGTAATAATATAGAAGTTGATCCCTTTATTTGTACTCCATATGTAGGAAGTCCTATCTTCTATGAAAATAAAGACTTTATTCTACAACAATATGATGAACGATTAAAATTTGTTACAGAAGGTAAATTCAAAGTTTCTGATGAAATAATAAGAAAATTGAGATTAAATACCTTGGATAAATTTATGAAAGATTGTGGTGATGCAACTTTGTATACGGCAACAGTTAGCCAATACTTTACTATTCCTGAACTAATTGCTCTCAAGCGATTCATGTATAAAAAAGACACTCGAAGAATGTTACAAATGGCACATCATAGATATGAGCAAACTGGTTTAAACCAATGGAATCATGATAAAAAATGGAATAAATATTGTAATTTATGCCAAGCTAAAGAAGAATTAAAAACTCCTGAGATTTTTCAAAAATAATTCTTTGAACAGAATTTATTTTTTTATTTTTTCAGAATCACGTAAAAATTCCATCAATATCTTTAATTCCTCAAAATCAAAACTTACTACATTATCTACAAAATCTTTTTTTTTATCGGATGTAATGTGAATTTCTATTATTTTTGTCCCTAATACTGCAGAACTGAGAGGTGCAATAAGATGTGGACAATGATTTGAATATCCGTCAAAATCATTTAAATTTCTAAAATCTAAATCCTCAAGTTTGCACGGGTATTTTGGAACACAATATAACCATTTTATTCTTGGATCTCCATAGAATGATGATTTTTTAGGCAACGAATTTGAACTTATAATTATTTCTTTATCTGTCTCATAAATTTTTTTGAAAAGGTCAGTTTTTTTATTCTGTAATAAGGGCAAACCATCCTTTTCTCTTATCTTGAATTTTTTTATAAAAGGCTCTAAAAAATCTACAGCTTCTGGATACATAGGAGTACAAAACCATTCTATACCAACTAATTTTGCTAAATTATTTATCGTTTCTACATTTTTTTCTGTGATTGAAGAATTCATTAACCTTGATCTTTGAGGATGAGCTCCTACCAAATTCTCATTAAACGCTTGAAATTTGACAGCATTACAGCCTAATTGTTTTGATTTTATCATCATCTTTTTTACCAAATCCATATCTCCATCCCAATTAACACCTATTTCTGCTACAACAAAAATCATAATAATCATATTTTCTTTTGAATATAAAAGACGTATGTTTCAATAAATTGAAAATCTATTATTCAGGCTAAATGTAAGCATAAACTAGATTATGAAAAGAAAAATTACTGTAACCACAGGTTCTAGATCAGAATATGGAATTTTACGACCAGTTTTAAAAGAGATTTGTAAAAGTAAAAAACTAAAATTATTTCTTATTGTAACAGCAACTCATCTTTCAAAAAAACACGGGATGACAATCAACGAAATAAAGAAAGATGGTTTTAAAATTTCAGCAACATTAGACATGATTCCAAAAGGAAATACAGGATATCATATGTCGCAAGCTCTTGGCAATGGAATTAATGGCTTTTCAAATATCTTTAATAGATATAAACCTGATATCAATCTAGTTTTAGGAGATCGTGATGAAATGCTAGCATCAGCAATAGCTGCATATCACATGAACATCCCTAACGCTCACATTCATGGAGGAGATAAATCCATGGGAGGTATAGATGAATATAATAGACACGCTATTACTAAAATCTCAAACATTCATTTCGCTGCAACACAAAAAAGTAAAGAGCGTATAATAAAAATGGGAGAAGATCCAAAGAATGTTTATGTCACTGGTTCTCCCAGCATAGATGAAATTTTATTAGATAAAATAACTGCAAAAAAAGATTTTGAAAAAAAATATGGAATTAAATTTTCTGGAAGTGAGATAATACTAGTGCAGCATCCAGTAACTACGGAATCTGAATCAAGTAAAAAACAAATACAAAACACACTAAAAGCAATTGTAAAAGTAAAAGAAATCACTATAGCTATAGCACCAAATTCTGATGCAGGAAACCAAGAAATATTTAATTCACTAAAATCATATTCGAAAAAATATCCATTTATAAAATTATATTATAGCATTCCAAGGAATGATTTTTTGAGTATGTTAAAAAATTCCGGAGTATTGGTTGGAAATTCAAGTAGTGGAATGATAGAGGGAAGTTATTTTAACACACCTGTTGTTAATATAGGAATTAGACAAAAGGATAGAGAGCGAGGAAATAACATAATTGATGTTGAAAATGGAGAAACGGAATCAATTTATCGCTGTATATTGAAGGCTTTAAAAATGAAAAAACAGTCCCTAAAAAAATTTAACAGAATTTATGGAAATGGTAAAGCATCATTAAAAATTGTCAAGCATTTAGAAAAAATCCAACTTTCAAAACAATTAATTCAAAAGCAAATATTCTATTGAAATATGGCTGAAAAAAATACTAGAAATAAATGGAAAAAACCAATAATCAAACATAGTAAATTAACCAAATACAACTACATTGTTCAATATCCTGAAAATCTAAAAACTGGTAAAAATTTCGATATAGGTACTTTCACCTATCTTAATTGTAAATACGGTGTGGAAATTCAAGACAATGTTGAAATTGGCTCTCATTGCTCAATTTATTCTAATTCTACCATCGATTCTAAAAAGGGTGGTGTTATTTTGAAGAAAGGATGTAAAATCGGAACCCATAGTACTATAATGCCTAATGTAACCATTGGAGAAAATTCTATCATTGCAGCCTATTCCTTTGTAAAAGATAATGTTCCTAAAAATGAACTTTGGGTTGGAATTCCTGCTAAATTAAAAAAGAAAATCATATAAAACAGAAACTCTTGAAAGCAATTTCCAAATTTTTTGTTAATCAAACTAGAAGTGAATTGTATTTTAATTTAATATTATTTTTAAAGTTTGAATATTCTCCCACACAATTATTGGTTTAAGTATTCCTTTTTTTGTGTAACATTAATGGGAAATGAGCCACTAGATCTTAAAGATGAGTATTTCAAGACAAAAACACCTTTTGTTACTAATCTTTTCAAAAATAGATTAAAAACTGCTATTAAATTAGCATCTCTGAAGGATAATTTTGATGTTATTGATGTAGGGTGTCACACTGGATATCTCCTTAAGATGATAAAAAATTATAATCCAAAAATCAATTGTTATGGAATAGATATCAATGATGGTGTGTTTACGCCTATAGTTGAAGGTTGTGATCTTAGAAAAGCAGATGTAAGAAACATGCCTTTTAACAACGAATCATTTGATATTTTGTTTGTCACAGATGTTTTGGAACATGTTGAAGAAATAGAAACAGCGATAAATGAGATTAAAAGAGTTTTAAAAAAAGGGGGTTCAGCTATTTTAAGCGGACCAACAGAAACATGGTTTTATAGATTTTGCAGATTTTTATGGTTAGGCAAAATGCATTACTCTGGTCATAAACATACTATTTACGATATAGAAAGAATCTTTGAAAAAAACAGCTTTAAATTAATTTTAAAAAAATCATTACCATGTTTCCCTCTACCTGAACTTTTCAGAATAACCAAATTTCAAAAATTATAATTCAAATTACTAACCTTAGTTTTTATCTCTATTTGCGAACAAATTAGTAATAGTTTATTTTAACTGTAATTTAGAAATTATAATGTTGACTAAAATCAATAAAAACTCAAAAGATGTAGTAGTTGGGCTTGGTGAAATTGGTGAGCCAATTTTGAAACTTGTTTCCAAAAATACAAAAACCATTGGTTATGATATAAACCCAAAACGTGTAAACCAAAAAATACTCAAAAAATACGAATCTTTAGAAACTAGATTCCTTCATATGTGTATTCCTTTTACTACTAACTTTGAAAAGAATGTTATGGATCTTTATCATAAATTTAATCCTAAAGGAATTGTAATTCATAGTACAATAAGTCCAGGAACAACTAAAAAAATTCAACAAAAATTAGGAATACCGATAATTTACAGTGCTACACGAGGAGTCCATAAAAGAATGTTAAATGATCTCAAAAGATATACGAAATTTTTTTCAGTCGAACATACAGCACCTCAGGCTACTTGGGCATCAAAAGAATACATTAGTTTGATGAAAAAATGTCACGTTAAAACAAAGAAAATGTCTTCCCCTTTAACTTTGGAATTAGCTAAAATTGTGGTAGATACATCATATTATGGATGGCTAATAAACTATAGTCAAATAAGCAATATGATTGCCAAAAAACATGGTGTAAATTATGATGAAATGTGGTCATTTGCAGATGAAATCCATAAATTTCTAGGGAATAGACCAAAAATGTTTCCTGGGTTTATTGGTGGGCATTGTGTTATACCAAATTTAGATTTAATTGAAGATAAAACATTGGACATTATAAAGCAAATAAATGCTGATTACGTAAAAATTTTAAAAAAAAGAAAGCCTGATTAACAAATACAATCCTAATTTTTTACAAATTCTTTTTTATAAAATCAATCGACGAGATTGGGGTTGGATCTATTTTAGCCAAAACTGCATGATAAATAGAAGAATAATCCAGAAGATAAATCAGATTAATTAATTTTGATAGAATATTTCCTTTAATTGAATGTACTTCTCTGTAATCAATATTATTTTCTGTAAAGTATTTTTTCAGAATTTTCCATCTTTCTTTAGTTTTAATGTAATCATCTTCTCCTTCAAGTAGGATTGGTTCTACTATGGATGATTTTTCCCAAGAAACGATTCCATTATGGCTGGCTTCAAGAATGTCTTCAGCAATGGCATGCATTTTTGCATTTTCTTGAAGGGAGTTTTTGAATCGAATTGCAGCAGCTTGTAAACCCCAAGGATAATAAATCATAGGTATGCCATTAATCCATTCAGCCAAATTTAGTGAAGGATTATCTTCTGAAAGATTTTTTGAAGAAATGCTTTTGCTAAGTTTTTCAAGTTGTACAATAGATTCTTTAATATCTTTTTTTTCTATAGGAATAATTAACTCTAACCCCTTTATCATAGAATACAAAAATTCTGTAAAAGAGGCTCTTGGTGAATGGTGTTGAGGAATCTTTCTATAATAAATTCTATTATAAACACAATAATCTTCAATCTTTCCTCCAGACGAAAATGCAATTATTTTACAATCTAATTTTTTTGCTGCTTCGAGTATAGTAATAGTTTCAACTGTATTTCCAGATATACTTGTAGGAACTACTACTGTATTCGAATTAACAGTTTTTGGTAAAAGATATCCCTTTACAACTGAAACATGAACATTAGTTTTAGATAAAATTGAAGAGAACATATCACCTAATGCACCAGAACCGCCCATTCCTGCAAATACAATATGATTGATATTTTTGAAATCAACAGGTTCAACATCAGAATCAAAAGCGTTCTTGGCAATTTCAGGCCATTTATCATAGATGGCATACATTTTCTTAGTGTCGTATTTGTTTAGGGTTCCAATATCAAGCAAGCATTTTCATGAATTACTATTATCAATATAACATTTCATGAAAAATCCACCAGGCTCATTTTAAATATAGTGCGATTACGATAAAACTATAGTTGACAGAAGAAACGACTGCGCTTTATTCATCTCTAAAAACTTTAGAATGGAAGGATAACAAACTTGTGATGATTGATCAAACCAAATTACCCAATGAACTTGTTTTTGCAGAATTTACAGATTACAATGAAGTAGCTAACGCTATACGAACCTTGGTTGTTCGTGGAGCACCTGCAATAGGTGTATCTGGTGCATTCGGTTTAGCCCTTGCTGCATTACAAAGTAAAGCAACTTCAAAAGAAGAATTAATAGATGATCTAGAAAAAGCCAGAAAAATCCTTTTTGAAACAAGACCTACGGCTATAAATTTGAAATGGGGATTAGAAAAGATCATGAAAGTCGCAAATGAAGGGGATAATGTAAATGAAATAAAAGAATCGGTAGTTAAAACTGCCAAAAAGATGGCAGAAGAAGATGTACAAACCAATATAGCTATGGGAAAACACGGCTCAGAATTATTTGACGATAATGATACCATAATGACTCATTGTAATGCGGGAGCATTGGCAACAGTAGCTTATGGTACTGCGTTAGGTGTAATACGGGCAACTAAAGAAAGTGGAAAAAATATCAAAGTAATTGCTACAGAAACACGACCTGTACAACAAGGATCACGACTTACAGCATTTGAGCTAAAACATGATAATATTGATGTCAGCTTAATCCCAGATACTGCAGTTGGATATTCCATGGCACAAGGTTTGGTTAACAAAGTAATAGTTGGGGCAGATAGAATTTTACGGACAGGACATGTATACAACAAAATTGGAACCTACCAAGTTGCAAGAAATGGTAGTGAGGTAACAGGAATTGGTGATAAAAAAACTGCTCCAGATGGAATTAATGTGATAAATCCAGCATTTGATATGACTCCTCCAGAATTAATCTCAGGCATAATTACTGAAAAAGGCATAGCCAAAGCTCCATTTGGAGAATCTATCAAAAAATTATTTGAAGCTAATTAATAGAAAGTTTTTATTGTTTTTTGGAGAGTTGATAAGAAGATATGAGTACAGTTACATCTCAAGCAATAAGGGATTCATTGAAACAATGTATGGACCCTGAAGTACCCCTAAATATTGTTGATATGGGTTTAATCTATGGAATTGATGTACTAGAAAATAACGATGTAAATATCAAAATGACTATGACTACTCAAGGCTGTCCATTACATGAAACTCTAGTTCAAGATGTAACA